>Ga0224521_1000023_pt1 | contig 66398 bp, 58 predicted proteins | sample CFST0metaG_FD_182731 | JGI IMG/M metagenome (GOLD analysis project Ga0224521, IMG submission 182731) | Peat soil microbial communities from Stordalen Mire, Sweden - C.F.S.T0 | ecosystem: Environmental > Terrestrial > Soil > Wetlands > Peat | place: Sweden: Norrbotten County, Stordalen Mire... | reverse complement strand
GAATTGCGCTTTTGTAAAAATCAGACCAAAAACTCATCTGAGATATCGCTAAAATGAAAAAATGAGTAAAACTCAATCTTCTGAATCTTACTCACTTTTAAAATTTAACCCTACTTCTGAAAATCCCACATTATTTCATTTTCATGGTCGCCAAGGCACAAAGTATCACAAAGAATTGGATTCAAAACTTATCCTTGAAGGTTCTTAGCGTCCTGGCGTCTTTTTTTTTCCAGGAATTCAACCAAACTGTCTACATCAGGACTAATTCCTGTTTTGACATAATAACCGGAGACGGAATTAGACACAACCAGGGATTGAAATATATCCAATCCTATTAACTGTGCAAAACAGAAACCCGCATTGAAATTATCTCCTCCTCCAGTGAGTATTTTTGGTTCTTTAGAGAAAAAGGTATCGCATTTCTCAAAAACAGCACCATCATATGCAAGAGCATCCTTTGTACGGTGAATGACAAGTACATCCGTATTAATTGCCCCAAATAGTTCTTCAACAAATTCTTTATCAGATTTATGCTCCGGAACACCCAACGCCTTGGATATCAGATCTGATTCATTCTGATTCAGACTAATTATTACTTTGAAATATTCTCTGAACCTACCCAAAAGTTTTATCGCGAATTGTATGTCCTGTTTTGACCTGCGCGAACAGTCGGAAAAATCCGTGAAAAAAAATGTTTTTGGTCCAGTGTGTATTATTGAAGGCAATATTTCATTAAGAACTCCTTCCCATATCTGTGAAGAATTCTCAATCTCGCTCCAGTTTAAAAATGAAATCAACCGTTTTCCGGAGATTAGCTTTTTTATCCTTTCAATTCCCAAAATATCTTTGATATCTTCCCATGTAAGATTATTATATGGACCCGGGTCGAACATGATTACTTTTGAGTTTTCAAATTCCAGAGCTGTTGCTGAAATGGTATCCGCGATAGTATGAAGAGTACAGTTTTGAGACATTGTCCGGAAAACAGGAAGAATCTCAGGAAGTCCAAAAGTTCCGACACATTCTACCCTGACACCAAGATTACCCAGGGCATTTCCTGTGATCACCATGTTTCCACCTATCTTTGAGAGTTTTGTTTGTAATTCGACACCACAACTTTTATTATCGAGATTTATAAGGAACTCACCGAACTGGCTGCTGCTGGTAAAATAGCCTGATACTTCATTATCCTTCTTCTCTCTTACAATACGGATTATATTGTCAATACATGCATCAAAACCCATAAAAGCGTTCTGAACTGTTATATTATTCCGGCCAATATGTGATACTATATCAGGGATGGCATCAAAAATTCTCTTATTCACTATAACATCCTTAATTTTAAACTCTTCATAATCTATTTATAATACTCTATTCCTTTGTGTTACCCGGTGATGAACTTTGTACCCTTTGTTGTAAAGAAAATTCAAACACTAAGGACCTCAAAGGCATGCATAAAGGAGCACAAAGATTATATATAAAGAAAGGTTATATATAAAGAAAGGTTATATATAAAATAAGTCAGATATATATCGAGGCTTCCTTATCAAGCAACAAAAAAGAATTTTTATGAAGTATTATGGCTGATGCAGGAAAAGCCGTAGAAACTTCATTCTCAATCAATCGTTTAACGACTTCGGCTTTTCTGTTGCCATTCAACTGTAAAATCACAGTTTTCGCTTCCATTATATACTTCAATCCAAGAGTAATTCCTTTAGTCAGGGTCACTTTACCGGAAAAGTACTTCTGCCCAACAACTTTTGTCGTTTGATCAAGATTAACGATATGAGAATAAAGATCAAAAGATGTTCCCGGTTCATTTAACCCAAGATGTCCGTTCATTCCTGCACCTAGCAGAATCATGTCTATTGGGCCAAATTTCTTTATAAAATCATCTGTTTTAGTGCATTCCTTCTTAAGATCGGCAGACTCGCCGTCGAAAAAACATAAATTCTCTTCTGAAAAGTCAATATGATCAAAGAAATGCTTTTTCAGGAACGAAAAACAGTTCTCGCTTTTCATTGCTCCTATGTTTGCCCATTCGTCTAGTCCGACAATTTTGGATTTCTTAAAACTGATTTTGCCTTTTTTTGTCAGTTCAATCAGATGCTTAAATGTGCCGACCGATGTTTCACCGGCAGGGAAGCAGAGTAAAGCATCGGGTTTCTCCGAAATTATGGCGGCAATCTGTTCCGCAGTTTTAACCGATAATTCTGTATAGTCGTTATAGATTATTTGTTTCATAAAAATCAATTAAATAGTAAATTCCTTCTAACCGCAAAGTACGCAAAGCAGGCACAAGAGTCTAAAAGAATCAATTGGATTTTCTTTGTGAGCCTCTTTGACTCCTCCGTGCAACCCTGTGATAGTTCTTACTTTTGTCACACAGATGGCCACAAAAAAGACACTGAAAACCACAGAGAAATGTTTTTAAACCTTTTACTCAAAGCCGCAATGTTGCTAAGCAATTATTAGCGCCTCTGCGTCTTATCGGGAAATTCTTCAGAGTTTTATTTCTCCCCAGCCTTTCCTGTATTCTCTTTTCACAAACTGGTTGGCCTTTTCAAAATTTGTTATCCGCATGTTTTCTCCATCCCATTTGTAATTGATATATCTGCCGGGAAAAGTATACCCTTCCATTTCGCCATAAACCGGGTCTTTTCTGCTTATTTTTTCCCGGATATTGAAACTTCTCAGGAGTAAATTCCCCATAAGAACAGTTTCTGTCAAAGGGCCAGCATACCCTACGAAAGGCGAATCAACTTCTGCATTTCCATAGCCTGCAATGCATGCATCAATCCATTGCCACCAGTGTCCGTCCATATCGCCGGAAATACGCGGGTATTTTTTCGGAACTGAGATTTCTGTATTTCTCGATAATGGTAAAAGTATTGGATTACGTCCGCCCCAGCCGCAAGCTGCTTTACCCTTTGTTCCGATGAACAATGTTCCTCCTTCATAATCATTCAGCCCCAGCGGATAATCACAGAGTATTTCATTCATATTAACATCCGGGTCAATCTCATTTGGCCGTTCGGGTGTTATGCCTCCGTCCATCCAGTATAGATCCAGATCTTTGCCATTTTTCAGTTTATATCTGAAACGTATTGAACTCGATACCGGTCCGCTGTCGGGATAGAGTCCTTCCGAAAAAATGCCATTGTAAACCGTGCTGGCGCTGCATGATACTTCTGTCGGATATCCAAGATTAAGCAATTTGAATGGTGGGCCTATTATGTGACATCCCATATCACCCAGGGCTCCGGTACCAAAACGCCACCAACCACGCCAGTTAAACGGGACCAGGTTATCAATATAATTGGTTTCTTCCGCAGTACCAAGCCACAGATCCCAGTTAAGTTCTTTCGGTACCGGAGGATGAGTATTTGGCCAGGGAATTCCCTGTGGCCATACAGGCCGGTCAGTCCAGCAAAAGACTTTTTCGATCTGGCCAAGCACATCTGCTTCGATCCACTCCCTCAGAGTACGCATACCGTCACATGATGCACCCTGGTCTCCCATCTGAGTAACAACTTTGTACTTTTCGGAAGCTTGTGTCAGTATTCTCGCTTCATAGATATCGTGAGTCAGTGGTTTCTGAAGGTAAAGGTGTTTCTTAAGTTGCATGGCGCTGAGTCCGACAATAGCATGGTTGTGGTCAGGAATAGCTACTGAAACAGCATCAAAGTTTTTACTCTCTTTATCAAACATTTCGCGCCAGTCGTGGTAGAAAGAGGCTTTTGGAAATTGTTTGATCCTTGGCGCTGCCTGTCTGTCATCAACGTCGCAAAGAAAGGCTATTTCGGCATTTTTTTTGGGGGCAATCGCATAGTGGCGGATGTCATCGGCAGCTTCCCCACCACATCCAACTGCTGCAATAAGAAGTTTGTCGCTGGGATTTACATGTCCCAGGCCGCTTACTGTGAAATTCGGAAGAATAGTTAAAGCGGCTGCCCCTGAGGCAGCCGTTTTTACAAAATTCCTCCTTGAAATCCCACCGGATATCCTGGATTTATTTTTCATTACTTTCGTTTTAATTGATTAAAAAGTCAATTAACTCATAGCAGTATACTATTTCGTTGCCGTATTCAAAGGTTTGACAGCAACTTCCTTAAAGAATACAACATCTGCATCGCTGTGATTCTGAAGACCCATATATCCTGTCATCGGACGAGGACCACGATTAGGTTCAAAAGCAAATTTTTTGGCAGGTACAGGGTCGCCTTCCTTGTAATCAGTAACTTTTACTCCATTCAGATATACGATAGTTCTTGGACCATCGAGAGTTATTTCCATCGTATTCCATTGAGGACCAGGCTTACCTGTTTTTGCTAAAGGCTTTGTAAGTGAATATAACATTCCTGTGTAGTGATAATCATCTTCACCTGAGAGTTCAGGTTTATTATCAATCTGAACCTCGTAACCAGTATTCACTGGCATCATATTATCTTCAGTTGGTACTGAGGGTATCCGGATAAAAACGCCGGAGTTGCTGTTTTCGTCACGCATTCTGAAGACAACGCGGATAACACAATTTCCAAATTGCTCGCCTGTCCAGTAAAGTAATCCCATCCCTCCTTTTGACTTGATAAATCCATCCTCTACATAGTGAGAACCTGGTCCGGCCTGCTTCCAGCCCGTAAGATCTTTCCCATTGAATAATTGTCTCCATTGAGTTGTATCAGCAACACCTGCTGAAAGGCTCCTTGTCATAAGAAATAACATACATACTATCAGGCTAAAAAGTAAAAAGTTTTTAGCTGTCATAGTTACGAAAGGCTTTCTTTGCCTGTCAATTAATTTTTGTTCCATAGTTTTTAATTTTAATTAATTAGTGACTTTTTTTCTTATTGTAGCGTTCTGAACAATTGGATTTGCCCAGAAGCTTAAACTCAGAATATACAACAAAGGTAAATACAAAATCATCATTCCTGCCTGTAATCCTATCATATCTTTCAGCTTGCCGATAAGCAATGAAAATATTGCACCTCCGGCGATTGCTGTACATAAAATCCCTGCAAATGAACCATGAAAACGCGTAACACTGTTTAGAGCAAGTGAAAAAATAATTCCGTACATTACCGATAGGCAGAAACCCAGGGCCGGGAAGCCAAACAAAGCAATTTTTGCATTTCCAAAAAGAGTAAACGTCAGTACCACAAGCGCGGCAGATGTAAAAATACGCAGGACAATCTTACTATCAATAATTTTTAACAACACTAATCCGAGAACACAACCGACAGTCATCATACCCCAAAACAAGCCAACAGTTGCCGCTCCTTCTGTTTCAGGCTTAAAACCATGATATGTACGTAAAAATTCTGATATCCAGTTTGCAATTCCCTGTTCAGTACCAACATAGGCAAAGATCCCCAGGAAAAATAATATTACGGCTTTTTGCCCGAAGAGTTCGACATGTGTTTCCCATGCTCCTACAATTTCATCTTCCTTTCTTATAACCTTTGGAAAACGGACCAGAAAAATAATTGCTATCATCAGAAAACTTATAAAAGCAAAAATCCAGTAGATTGAAACCCATGGCAAGTGATGTGGTGTGAGCCATGCCATGAAATTTATAAAGAATCCCTGACCAGAATGTTGATTATTAAGATTCGATACCAAAAAGGAATATACAAAAGGGCTGAGGAAAGAGGCTCCTCCGAAAACAAGCTGAACAATGAGATTGTTAAATGCAAAGTGCTCCTCTCCTCCTGTCACTCTCAGCAAAGGGAACAAAGCAACCTGTAAAAGGGCCATCCCGCATCCGATCAGAAACAGGGAACATAAGAACACAGGAAATATCGGGAAGAAAGAAAACAAAAGAGCACCACAAAAGGCAAGAATCCAGGCAAAAACCAGACTTTTCTTTTCATCATATTTCTGAACTATCATTCCAGAAGGAATTGACATTAAAGCATAAGCAATAAAAAATGAGAAAGGCAGAAGCCCTGTCATTGCTCCATTTAATGAAAAGCTGTCGCTGACATTCGGATTAATTGAACCAAGTATATTAGTCAGAAAAGATATGGCAAAGAATATGAAGAAAATAAGAATGACGAGGTAATAATTTCGCTTCATGAGGAACTTATAAGGTGATTTTCAATCCTGTCCATGCTTGATCAACAGCCTATAAAAATAGAAATATTTTGCAAGTTGACGATTTAAATATCAATTATGTATTCAACAATTTCAATTTTGAATTCGTTTGAGTTACTTTGTGGTAACTTTGTGGTCTTTTGTGTTAAAATAATAAATCAGATCAGATGGAAACGAAATATTTTTCTCTCAGCTCAGTTGAAAACAACAGACTGGTCAAAATAGTTCAGATTGTTTTTGGTATTGCCTGTATAATTGTCGCAATAATCTGGTTAATTTTTAATATCAGGTCGATGAAATCAGACGGGACACTCTGGATTACCATTATTTTTCTTATAGGCTTCGGTTTTTATCAGATTTGGTCAGGATTAGGAAAGGCAACAAGATTCATACAGATAGGCTCTGACATAATCCGGCTTAAACGAACAGTCCTTCTTCCTGCATTGGAGATACCTTCTGAAACTATTCAAAAGATTGAATTATACCCTTTTAATCTTATTTTCTTTCTGGAAGAAAAGAAAAAAATTATGCTCAGGTTCAGTACCACCTATCTTGAAACCAACGAAAAAGTCAAGGATGAAATTCTCAGTTTCGCTGAATTAAACAAAATCAACTTAGAATTTGTCGAGGAAAAATTATAGGTACTATGGGCAACTCTGATTAACTCAATCATGATATGTGATGTATGAAATATGGTAATACCTGATAGAAGAACTGTCACAGAGAGACACTGAGTAGCACAGAGGGCCGCAGAGAAAAACCACGGACTGAAGGAAATGAGCTCTTACATATTTCTTATCTTTTCCCAGGCAGCAGAGCTTACCGGTATACCCTCCTCAAGGTTTTTTTTTCTTATCCGGAGCACATTCTCTCCCGGATACCTGATATTTGATGAAGAATCAACCGGGATAGATTTATGAAGATCTTCAATTATCTGGTGTATTGAGGATTCAATTGAAGGAAAATTATGAAGTTTGCTTATGTTGAAAGCAATAAAGACCTGTGATACGCTATGTTCTGAACTGCAGGCATGAATCTGATGAGTTGAAAGTCCCCCGGAAAGAATTGTCGCCATAATATCGAGCAATAACGACAACCCCGCCCCTTTCCAATATCCTGCCGGTAAAACTCGCCATGTTTCAAGAATCTCACCCGGATCATCTGTCATCTGTCCCTGTCTATTGAAACCTCCGGGATAAGGAAGTTTATTACCATCGCTCTTCATTGATTCTAACTTCCCGTATGAATATTGCGACATTGCAAAATCGATAACAATTGCTTCACCCTTATAAGGCACAGCCATAATGAACGGATTATTTCCAATTCTTGGATCAGCGGCTCCCCAAGCAGGCATATTTTGACAAGTATTTGTCCAGCAGATGAATGCAAAACCTTTTTTTGCAGCCTGCCAACCATATGTTCCTCCGCGCATCCAGTGGTTAGTGTTACGAAGCGCTACCAGGCCAGTTCCGTTTTCATCCGCAATTTCCATCGCTCTGTCAGTCGCAAAAGCAGCATTAAGCGGTCCGGCTCCCAGATTGCCATCCCATTGTTCAAGCGATCCGAATTCGTGTATTAATGAAGGAACGGCTTCAGGTTTCACAAAACCTTGCCTGGTGTTCATTATAAATCGGGGAAACCTATTAATACCGTGAGAATTGACCCCATCAGCACAATTCATTGTGAATATTTCGGCACATCTTTCCGCATTTGGTTCCGAAAAACCAACGCTTATGAGGATCCTGAAAAATTCTGATTTCATTTTATCGTAGCCAATACGAATTGATTTTTCCGGTATTTCCATATGAAGAAATGATTAAAACTCAGGTAATTATTTGGTAAAGAAGCAATTTAGAATGAGATACTCATATTCTATCTGTCGAGGAGTTCGCTACTGGTTATAATATGAACTCCATGTTTTGCAATTTCACATTTTATATCATCGAACTTTTCAAGGTATAATGGCCGCGATGCATCCTCAATAAGTGTTGCGGAAAAGCCTTCCAGCACAGCATCGAGCATTGAATAGTAAACGCAGATATCTGCAGCCAGGCCACAGAAATAAATTTCAGATACCCCCTTTTCTTTAAGATAACCGGACAGTCCTGTGCTTAGCTGATGATTATTATCATAGAATCCGCTATAACTGTCGACTTCAGTATCCATCCCTTTACGGAAAATAGCTGCAATACGTTCAGAATGAATATCCTCATGTAATTCTGCTCCTCTAGTGCGCTGAATACAATGATCGGGCCAGAGAGTCTGGTGGATTCCATTCAATATTATCCGGTCAAATGGCTTTTTATTCAGATGGTCCGATGCAAAGCTTTTATGGTTTTTCGGATGCCAGTCCTGCGTGGCCACCACCAGATCAAAATAGCCCAAACAGTTGTTAATTACCGGAATAATTAGATTGCCTTCAGGCACTTCAAGCGGTCCCCCGGGCATAAAATCATTCTGTACATCAATAAGTACAAGTGTTTTCATTATAAGCTATTTTTTAAATTCATTAATAAGTTTATCCCGTTCAATTTGCAATTGTGTACTTATTCCTATTTTGTAGATATGGGGATAATCAAATCTTTTATATTCTTCAGGCAGTTTTTCCAATCTGTTCCTGCTGTATTTCGCAATTTCAGCTACGGTTTTTGGATTGTTCAGTCTTAAACCGTTTTCAATTACCTTATGTAAAAGTGGTTCTTTATCATATTTTGCCAGAGAAAGTGATTTAAGAGGATACATAGGATGATGCATTACATCCGCACTATTTTCTCCAGCCATCGTCACCACATCGGCGCCAACGAATTTACCATCGTTATCGGCACATCTGAATACTTGCTTCTTATGCGGCAATGTTATTTTGCCAACGTTTTCCGACAATTTAATCCTGGGTTTGCCATTAGCCCAGGCCAGTTTATAAACTCCATCCAAAGCTGCATCTGGCTGTCCTGTTACAAGGCTTGTACCAACACCAAAAACATCTATAGGTGCCTGTTGTCCAACCAGGCTTTTTATAATGTATTCATCCAGTTGGTTTGAAACAGCAATCTTTACATAGTGTAGTCCTGCTTCATTCAATCTTCTCCTACACTCTTTTGAAAGGTAAGCCAGGTCGCCACTGTCAAGCCTGATTCCATTTAGCCGTACCCCATTATCTTCCATTTTTTTAGCTACTGCAATAGCATTTGGTAATCCACTTTTCAACGTGTCGTATGTATCTACAACAAGGACACAATCATTGGGTTGAATATCTGCAAAATGATTAAATGCTGACAACTCATCATCATAGCTTTCGATAAAAGAATGGGCCATTGTACCTGAAACAGGAATGTTATAATCACGACCAGCCCTCATATTGCTTGTACTATCAAATCCCCCGATAAAAGCGGCTCTGCTCGCATAATAACCTCCCGGACCCTGAGCCCTTCGTAAACCGAAATCAATTAAATACCGGTCACCTGCTGCCTGACGCATCCGGCTGGCTTTGGTAGCGATAAGTGTCTGAAAATTAAGAATATTAAGCAGAAGTGTTTCAATAATCTGTGCTTCAATAATGTTAGCCTCAATCTGAATCACAGGTCTAACCGGAAATAACAGGTCTCCTTCGACTGAACTGTAAACATTGCCCCTGAACCTGAATTTTTCAAGATATCTTATAAAATCAGGATGGTATCCCAGCTCTCTTAAATAAACAATATCTTTTTCATCAAATTGCAAGTTATCAAGAGCCAAAAGAAAATCCTCCAATCCGGCAAAAATTGCATATCCTCCATTGAAGGGTAACTTACGAAAGAAATAGTCGAATACTGCCTTCGTCTCCTTTTGTCCTTTCAGGAAATATACCTGAGACATTGTCAATTGATATTTGTCAGTATATGAAGCTGTGTAATTGAACATTATTAATAATTTGTAAATCGTTCTGTCAGTTCGGTTTTATAATTAATTACTTTCAAGATATCAGAAATTTTGCAATATTTCTATTGTTAAGGCAATAAATATTATTTATAAAAAATCTTAGCCAATAACTATGTGCATTTAAAATCAGGGCCAGGATAGCCGGATCATGTTCAAAAGATTTGTACCTGAACATTCAATCTGATCAATTGTTGAATTTAATATCAAACAGATATATTGATGTAATTTTCAACCATATCAACAAAAAAAAATCTGAATAGTTTTAAAGACATAATTTGAAAAAGAAATTCAAAATATTAATGCTGATTTTTAGTCTGGTTCTCTTTCAGAGTACATATTCGCTAAACGGTCAAATTCTGAAAGATTCAATCTCGATAAACCTTATAAAAAAAGGTATCGATTATATTTATAACTTCCAGTTCAGCAATGCTCATAAGATTAGTTATGAACTCAGCAGATTGTATCCCGGACATCCTATAAATTACCTGTATAACGGGATGATAACTTACTGGGAAAATTATCCGCTGATAACAACCTCTGAAGCACGGGACTTGTTTGAAGATGCAATGAATAAATGCATAGATGAGTGCAACAAAATTAAAAATCCATCAGACGAACCTGAAATACTATTGGTCAATCTGTGCGCCCGGGGTCTTCTTTTATTATATTACACAGATAATTATCTCAGTCTTGATGTTTTTCCTCTCGCCACCAGCACTTATCAGTGTATAAGGCGCTCTTTTAACTTCACGTCTCATTATTCTGATTTTTATTTTTTCACAGGTGTCTACAATTACTACCGGGAAGCTTATCCCGATGCTCATCCTGTTTACAAAACCCTGGCATTCCTCTTTCCAAGAGGAAGCAAGCCTATGGGTTTGGAAGAATTGCAGATTGTTGCTAAAAATTCAATTATACTTAAGGCAGAAGCATATTCTTTTCTTACCCTGATATTCTTAAGTTTTGAGAATAATTACCAGCAGGCAACATTTTACAGCAAAAGTCTTCATATCATATATCCTGACAACCCGGAATACCTTGGTTCATATATTAAAAACCTTCTGCTGATAAAGCAATATGATGAAGCTGAGAGAGAAATGGGGTCATCTGTTTCTAATCTGAAAAACCTGTTTTTCCAGTCGCAGCTTACTATTTTCAAGGCGATTTTACAGGAAAAAAAGTACCATAATAACCAACTGGCTCAGCAATTTTATCTGACAGGAATCAAAGATATATCGGTCTTCAGGAGTTATGGAAACGAATATGCTGCCTATGCATATTTTGGCCTGAGCCGTATCAGTAAGATCAATGGAGATGAAGAGAATGCGGAGAGGTACCGTAAACTTGCATTAAAACTTGCCGATTTTAAAAATATAGATTTTGGCGATTAATCTTTCGGCTTTCCCGGATTGCCATATTACATGTCTGGAAGGAAAAATTCAGCAGAACTTATCTCAGCAACTCTTCACCATGCAAAACCCTATACTTCATCATTAAAGTTCCCTGCTGGTTTGCAGTAGTGCAACTTATCAGTTTCAGTCTGATATCGAGTTTTTCTTTAATCACAAAATTGGCTCCGATTCCAAATATTTTTGGTTCAAGGGTAAGCCACAACTCATCTATTAACTCATCTTTCAGGAAGGAAGTTGCAATGTGTGCACCTCCGACGATCAATAATCGCTCCTCCCCTTCTCTTTCAAAGCGTGATACGATGCTAAAAGGTGATTGACTGGTAAACTCAATCCGCCCTGGTTCATCTCTTGACCTGTATTTTTCCGGATTTCCTGTCATAACAATAAAATGATGTCTGGAATCAGGTTTAACAGGATCGGGATTATAAGTTCCGCTGCCCATTATTATAATCCGTGTATCGTTCCATACTGAATCAAAATAATCCTGATCATTTTTCGACGACCATGATCTGACTTTAGAATCGCCCCATTTAGTAATTTTGCCATCGAGGGTTGAAACGAATATCAGAATTGTTTTCATTTTAAGAGTTTAAGCTGTTTATCAGCATAATGCACATTTACATTTTTTCCATTGTGATCTGACTTTCGTTTATCCCAAGACCAGACAGTTGTTTAAGTACTGCCTCCATCATGGGAGGCGGTCCGCATAAATAGTAATGCTTATATTCCGGACGGATGTTGTTTTTAAGAAATTCTTCAGTTATTAATCCTTGGGAGTATCCTTCAATCTTCTCATCAGACAGTATATTAATAAAAAGATCGCCCAGAAGCCACTTCAACTCACTTTCATGAATTATGTCATCCTTCGTTTTGTTGGCAAAGAGCAGCATATTAACGCCAATTTTCTTCCTGTAATGCAGCTCCCTTAAAATTGAAATAAACGGGGTTATTCCGGCTCCTCCGGCAATGAATACGCCTTCGCCCTTATATGAAATATCTCCCCATACATCTCTGATGATCAATTCGGAACCTGGCTTCAATTTTCCCAGTTCGTTTGTTATTCCATTCCTCTCAGAATATATTTTGATCGTGAATTCCAGGTAATCAGACGAGTTCAGGCTGGTGAATGTGAAAGGTCTTTTTTCATCTCTCAACCTGGGAACATTAACAGATACCTCGGTAGCCTGGCCGGGAATGAATGAATATCCCTTTGGTTTTTCAACCTTAAAACTTTTAACATCTTGTGTAACCTCACCGATATCAATTATCTTAACAATATGCTCTTCCATACTTTCCATGTAACATCCTTTAGATCTGTCATATAAAACGAAATACCTCAACTAATAAACAAAACCTAAATCTTATCAATTTTGGCTGCAAGAATAAAATCATTCTCTGATAATCCGTTAACTGAGTGGGTCGATAAATCAACTACTACCCGGCCGTAAAAAACGTGAAGATCAGGGTGATGACCTTCCCCTTCAGCTATATCCGCCACTTTGTTTACAAAATCTATTGTATGGCGATAATTCACAAATTGAAACTCCCTGGTAATTTTGCTGTTCCCAATAACTTTCCAGTTATCTGAAATCTGCGTGGAATATTCTTTAGCCTCTTTTTCATTGAGAGGAGGTACCCCTCCTTCACAGGGCACACATTTTTTCTTACTTAAGTCCATATTTTTCAGCATATTTATTTACCTTACCTTACATTTATCTAAATAAAAGAAACAGATTAGAATAGAAATAGTTTAAGGCAGTTTTGTTTATATAAAGGGAATTGCGGTTATTAAACTAAGAGTCAAAGGTATAACGGTGTAAAGGTGCAATGGCGTAAAGGTACGACGGCGTAATAATGCAAAGGTACAACAGTACTATGGGCAAGGGTGCAAAGGGGATAAAAACAACAAAACAGGATAATAAATGTTAGGACTATTGGTGTCTGTAGAAAAAAACCAAATAATCAGATGATATCGCTCACAAAAAAAACAGACAATAAACTGGAATGTATTCTCTGCCCTCATTTCTGCAAATTAACTGCAGGGAAAACAGGTATCTGCGGTGTCAGAAAAAATACCGGTGAAACTATCACTCTTGTGACTTATGGCGTTATATCAGGCTATTCTCTCGATCCGGTTGAAAAAAAACCTTTATATCATTTCTTCCCCGGCTATAACGTATTGTCAATCGGGTCATTCGGTTGCAATATGCGGTGTGATTTCTGCCAGAATTTCCATATTTCACAGAATGTCCCTGATGTTCCCGTTTCTGAAATTACTATAGATAAGATAATCGGAGATGCTCTTATTTCTAAAAGGAATATTGGAATAGCATTCACATATAATGAGCCGGTTATCTGGTTTGAATACATGAAAGATGTGGCTGAAAACGCTAAAAAAGAAGGTCTTCATACAGTAATGGTAAGTAATGGGTATGTAAACAGCGATCCGCTTAATGAAATATTAGAATTCATCGATGCGTTTAATATTGATCTTAAAGCTTTTAACAACAATTTTTACAGAAAACTCACCGGGGCAGAACTGGAACCTGTTAAAAACAGCCTGAAAAGGATTGCTAATGCAGGAAGACATCTTGAAATTACCACCCTTATCATCCCGGGCCAGAATGATGATGAAAAAGAAATGGCATTACAGAGTAAATGGATAGCCCTCGAACTTGGCAGGGATGTTCCTTTTCATCTCAGCAGATATTTTCCCACCTATAAAAGAGACAATCCTGCAACACCTGATGGAACACTGAAAAAGCTTTTTGAGATTGCCTCCGAAAACCTTGATTATGTCTACCTCGGAAATAACAACTCTACAGAGGGGCAGAATACCTTATGTTCATACTGTGGAACTGAAGTAACATTAAGATCAGGATATAATACTATCCTCAAAAATCTTGATGAATACGGGAAATGCAGGAGTTGTGGTAACCTGATTTACAAAAACTTTACTTTTTCTTAGCCAACATGGAACTCAGCCTTTCAAATAGCTTATCGACTCCTGAAAGAAGATCTTTCTGCACTGTTTTATAATAAGCTTTCACAATCTTTGGATTATCCTTGCCATCAGGATTATTGACCCGGGCTATAAGGTCATTCCGGAACTCAACTGCATCGGAAATCAGTGCAGTTAATTCATCTGTTTTATTGTCGGGATGAACATTTGAGTATACAAAACAATCCGATATCACTTCAAAAACAAGGTAATCAATATCCTTTTTTAATTCTCTTATGCTGGCCATTTTAAACTTGTTTGAATTAATGAGGATACAAATATAATAATTTATCCTTCAGTATGTTCTAAACAACTCCAATATTAAGAGCGGAACACACTGACGCTTTCCTCGGCTTTTTTCAGATAGAGCTCCCTTAACTTTTCGATCAACTGATGCTTAACCCGGAAGAAATTATTTTCAATACAGTAAAAAGGCAGTACAATCGGTGATGTCCCGGTCATAAATATTGCATCATACTCAGGTATTTCAGATGTCTTCACACATTTAAATTCCACACTTATTTTGTTTTCAGTGCATATCTCAAGAATGTGTTTCCGTGTTATGCCATTTAGTATAACATTATCAGGTGCTGTCACGAGGGCTTCTCCTTTCAGGAAAAAAATATTTGAACGGCTTCCTTCTGTAATTAAGTTGTTTTCATTCACCAGAATAGCCTCATAACTGCTTTCGCTGATAAGCCTGTGATATATTGAGGATCGTAATTTATGATCAATAACTTTTGATTCAGGGTTTTTCCGTTCGGCAAAGAAAAGAATGCCCTTCACCCCTTTCTGATATTGCGTTTCCGTGGGATAGGAAGGCTCAATAAAGTATAGAAGGCAATTTGTTTTGCCACTTTTATAATTAAAAACTATTTTAAGGTTTGTTTCACGTTTTTTGTCTGATCTGGCAAGACTGATAATATCTTTCCTGAGTTTTGACTCGTCCGCAAGGATTTCCTTTTTCTGCAATTTTACACTGGTTACAAGTCTTTCCATATGATCAGAAAAAAAAATCGGATTACCCTTTACCATCCTCAGAACCTCATAAACTGAATCACCTTCATAAACGAGAGACTTATCGAACATTTCAGCAGGTTGAAGTGTCCCGTTAAGGATGAACATTTTACCATAACATTCATTCATTATCGACAATGATTTGCTTCACAAAAATACGAACTATAAGTTAATCCGGTTTCAATTCTCAGTATATTCGCAGTAATAAAAACAAGAAGCTTTCAGAAGATGTATGCGATAGTTGACATTGAAACTACCGGAGGAAGTGCGCGGAATGAAAGAATTACTGAAATCGCCGTATACCTGCATGATGGAAATGAAGTAACCGGAGAATTTGTTTCACTCGTTAACCCGGAAAGAAATATTCCCTATTTTATAACAAACCTCACGGGCATAACCAACGAAATGGTTGAAAATGCTCCCCACTTTTATGAGATTGCCAGAAAGCTAATTGAAATGACTGAAGGCAGAACATTTGTAGCGCACAATGCACGGTTTGATTATTCTTTTATCAGACAAGAGTATAAATCTCTTGGCTATAATTTTAAAAGAAGTATTCTTGATACTGTGGCGCTAAGCAGAAAACTAATGCCCGGGCACAGTTCCTATAGTTTAGGCAATATCTGCAAGGACCTTGACATATCAATTACAGCGAGACACCGGGCTGCAGGAGATGCGCTGGCCACTGTCCGGCTCCTCGAGCTTCTTATCGCAAGGGATATTGAGCTTAATGGAGTCAGATCACCACTAATCAGAAATTCCAGAATTTCCAAGTTAAATCCCAGGCTCGATATTGCAAAAATTGAAAACATACCTGAAGAACCGGGAATCTATTATTTTTATAATGAAAAAGGTGATCTTATTTACATAGGCAAGAGCCGTAATCTGCAGCAGCGCATAAGTACTCACCTCTCGAATAACACTACAAATCGTGCAATGGAAATGCGCGATCTCATAGCCGATATAGACTGGGAACCAACAGGAAGTGAACTTATAGCTCTTCTCAAGGAATCTTTTGAGATTAAGCTGAATAAACCAGTATACAACCGGGCACAGAGAAGAACCGGATTTCAGTGGGGTATTTTCAGTTTTTTTGACCAGAATGGATACATCAATTACCGGTATGGACAGATAAATGATGATTCAGTTCCTCTTTCTGTATTCACATCGAAAGAAAAAACTAAATCAAAATTGGTTTCCCTGGTTGAAAATTTTTCTCTGTGTCAGAAATTATCAGGGCTCTATGAAACTGATGGAGCCTGTTTCCATTACCAGGTTGGTATCTGTAAAGGGGCCTGCATTGGCAAGGAGTCACCGGGTGATTACAATGAACGTGCATCAAAGGTGACCGAAGAATTCGTTTTTACGAGACGCAACTTTTTTATAATTGACAGGGGACGAGATGGAGAAGAACGCTGTGCTGTCAAGATAATAAACGGGAAATATGCAGGTTACGGATATTTCAATATTAACGATATGGGATTCGGTCTTTCTGCTGTGCATGAATGTATAAAACCATCAAATGACAACAACGATATCCATGTTATTCTAAAACAATATCTGAAGCACAACCGCGTGGAAAAAATAATTGAATTTTAATTGCCACCAAGACACGAAGGCACAAAGATTCACCAAGAATTTTGCGAATTATGTTCTTCGTGAAACATGGTGGCCTGGTATCTTTATGGCAAAAAAATCCATAACATCAAGAAAATAGATTATTATGCTGTCTTATACCTTGAATACTCAGTGTAACTCCGTGGTTAAGTGAAAATTATTCATTCGTGGAACCGATATCCTATACCGGATTCTGTTATCAGGTATTTAGGCTTCGCAGGATCGTCTTCTATTTTTTTCCGGAGCTGTGCCACAAAGACTCTTAAAATTTGTGTCTGCCCAACATATCCAAATCCCCATACGTCTTTTAAAATAGCCTGATGTGTCAATACTCTGCCTGAATTCTTCGCAAGAAGTGCAAGCAAGGAAAATTCTGTTGAAGTCAGTTTCAGAATCTCATCATTTTTGCGGGCAGTGTGATTTACCAGGTCAATAGTAATTGCTCCAAATACCAGAATCGGATCAACTTCATTGCCAGGACTATGCCGTAGTGCAACTCTTATCCGGGCAAGAAGCTCCATGGTCCTGAAAGGTTTGGTAATGAAATCATTTGCCCCATTATCAAGTGCGCTTATTATATCATCCTCGGAATTCTTTACTGAAAGAACAATAATGGGTTTCTGATACCATTCCCTGATTTTTTTAAGGATTTCTAAGCCTTCTGTATCAGGCAATCCAAGATCAAGAATTATGAGTGATGGATGCAGCGTAGCAGCGGAAATAAGACCCTCTTTGCCGGTACTGGCTTCAGAAATCTTAAACCCGCTCGATGAAAGTGTTATTTCAAGCAAGCGGCGGATCTGCACCTCATCATCAATTACCAGTATTGTCTCTGGAAAGTTCATTTAACACTTGTTTGTCCCCCAGGTCAGAAGGAGGAATTTCAGTTGGTATTTTTATTGTAAACTTAGCCCCGCCATTTTCCCTGTTTTCAACAGTTATTGTACCCTTGTGAGCCTCAGTAAATCCTTTTGCAATTGAGAGACCTAATCCGGTACCTCCGGCTTTTGATCCTTCGACCCTATAAAACTTGTTAAAGATAAGTGATATTTCCTTGGGGGGAAAACCAGGTCCTCTATCCATAACCTGAATAGTTAGTATTCCATTGTCATAGAAAGCTTTAACCCGGATATTTGTTGAAGTATAGGCGTACTGTGTTGCATTATAAATAAGATTATAAAGTACCTGTTCCATTAATCCGAAGTCGATTTTAACAAAAGGCATGTTATCTGGAATGACTACATGTATATTAAATAGTTTAAGTTCATCCTGAAGGCTTTCGCTGACTTTATTTACAAGATCATGAATATCGCACCAATCCAGGCGTGGCGTTATATGTCCGCTTTCCAGACGCGACATATTAAGAAGATTTTCAATAAGACGGTTAAGTCTTTTTGATGCTTTAAAAATTTCATTTGAAAGTTCGTTGGATATTTCCTCTGTATGTTGTGTTGCCAGCAAAGAATCTGAAGCACCCATAATAGTTGCGACAGGTATGCGCAATTCATGAGAAATAGAGTTAAAAAGTGTTTTATAAAGTTTGTCGGATTCGTTTAACAGATAGGCTTGCTTAGCCATATTTCGTAGGTATTCACGTTCGAACTTTCCGGATATCTGTGAAATAAAAGCCTCCCAGAATTGTTCCTCGCCCTGCGTAAATACAATTTGCTGCTGAATAGCAATAACTCCCAGGTTCATCTGATTTCCTTTCAGAGGATAAAAAGTATAATTTGATGATGGTAAGGTATCAGTATACTTTCCTGCCTTGGTTGAGTGATGGAAGGTCCAGGAAGCAACGCTCATATCATTTTTTGAAATAGTGAAAGTTCCATTCTTCTTATTTGTATATTCAAGCTCATCACTGTCATTTTTAAGCAAAATCCGGCTATCAAGATTAAAATATTTCTTAATGTCGTTTTTTGCAATAGTAATAACCTCATCCACGCCAGTGGCTGTTGATAGCTCTCTGGTTAACTGGTATAGAGCATTTGTGCGCTCCTCGCGAATTCTGATCTTCCTCTCCTGCCTCTTTATTCTCGATGTCAGCACACCACTCAGCAATGCTATAATGAAGAACATTATAAGCATTAGCATATCTTCCGGTTTATTAACATGAAAAGTAAAGGCAGGTGGAATAAAAAAGAAATCCCAAATAAGTGCACTTAAAGTCGCTGAAAGGAGAATTGGTCCGGTACCAAGGAAAAATGCCAGGGTTGATACTACGAATAATAGCACATAAGAAACAACCTGGTAAACAATAAATTCTTTAAGCGAGAAACATATTGTCGCCGTGAGAATAACTATTAATGAAGCAGTTAAATATTGCCGGATATTTGAGGTAAATGATGGTAAAGAGACTTTTTCCTTAAATCTGTCCTTTGACTGAATATCTGATCCTAATATATAAACATCAATATTGCCGCTGTAACGGATAAGCCGGTTCACAAAGTTACCAAGTCGGAGGAGAGTAAGCAGGTTACGTACTCGTGGTTTACCAATTATAATATGTGTAATGTTTTCCTTTTGAGCAAAATCCACAATTGCCTTGACCATGTTGGTATTGGTAATAAACCGGAACTTAATTCCAAGTTGTCTGGCCAGAGTTATATTTTTATTCAGTTGCTCGCTCTCTTTGGTATCAGGTTTGTATGATGTCTCAACATAGATTGCCTGAAGATCAGCCCCCATAGTATAGGAAAGATTTTTAGCCCATCTGAGTAATTTAGCAGATTGCTGGGTGTGACTTACCGCGACCAGCAAATGCAAACCCGATTTCCACGGACCTTTGATACGCTTAAGCTGCATATATTCATGTAACTGTCTGTCAACACGATCTGCAACAATACGCAATGCCATTTCACGGAGGGCAGTGATGTTTCCTTTCCTGAAAAAGCTCTCTACAGCCTCCTTTGATCTTTCAGGCGTATAGACTTTTCCTTCTGCAAGCCTTTGAAGAAGTTCATCGGGAGTAAGGTCAATAACCTCTATGTCATCGGCGTTTTCAAAAATTTCATCGGGCAGAGTTTCCCTTACAATTACACCAGTAATCTGCGCAACAGTATCTGACCGGCTTTCGAGATGTTGCACGTTTACAGTAGTATAAACATTTATACCATTATCAAGGATTTCCAGGACATCCTGATATCTTTTTGCATGCCGGCTCCCGGGGGCATTAGTATGAGCGAGTTCATCAACCAGAACGAGTAATGGTTTTCTGGCAATTATTGCATCGAGATCCATCTCGCTGACACTGGTGGATTTGTACTGATATACTTTGCGTGGAATCAGTTCAAAGCCATTAACCAGGTCAGCCGTTTCCTTCCGGTTGTGTGTCTCAACATATCCGATAACAATATCACATCCTTTCGACTTTTCGGCCTGTGCAGTTTTAAGCATAGTATAGGTCTTGCCTACACCGGCACACATTCCAAAGAATATTTTCAGTTTACCCCGTTTACTTTTTTCCTCCTCCAGCTTCAGGGAAGCCAGAAGCTCATCAGGATCAGGACGGTTGTCATTAATGGCCATTTAATTCTGCTTTTTCTCAAATTTTGAAATTAGTGCCGCTGCCTGTTCTTCCATAGTTTTTATACGGAATAACATTTTTTTCAAGTCTTCTATATCATTATAGGTCAGCACTTTTGCATTATCATCAGCTAAAGTTACGGACATTTTCTGCTTGTTTTTCTTTAATTTCTCTGCCATTTCGTTAATTACCAGGGAAATTTCATAGAATTCATCCTTCCCGTCGAAATAAAGGCGTTCGTCAAATTCGCTGGAAACGATCTCTTTTATTCCAGTGTATAACTGAAAAAACCTCCTGTTAAAATAAGATGCAAAACTAAAAGCAAAACTCATGCCGATCAAAAAACATAATGATGCCAGAATAGTCATCTGTGTCAAAGCATTTTTTGATGAAGCTTTGGCATCATCAGTTTTAACCTCGAGAGCTTTCCCATTCATCTGTGATAATAGCAGCAACTTCTGATAGATATCGCCCGATTTATTCTGCAGATAAAGCATTCCTGCTTCTGATTTCGGAGGTTTAGGGGATTTTGCAAACTGCAAAACAGCACCCCTGTATTCATTATATCCTGATTCTATATTTTCAACAAGCTTATCCTCCCCTGGTTCAGTTAAATTGTTTTTTTCAGCAGTAAGCGATAGGTTTATAGCGTTAATTTCTTTCAATATTCTGACACTGTCGGGCATCCTGTTCATCAGATAACTGGAAGTGATTTCCTGATTAATGTTCATTATACCTTCCGACATATCGCGGGCATACACAACTGATAAATAGTTTTCTTTCAGTATTGCGCTGGTCTTTTTAGACAGCTTATTCATATAATACCCGGAGAAAACCGATAATATTAAAATTATAAGAAATAAAAAAATCATACCGAGCGTAAATCTTGTGCGGATTGAATGTTTCATAATGGAGTACTTTAGCGGTTATCAGTTTTCTGCCCTATATTTTATCAAGTTCTAAATTTAACATTAATACATTGATTCGCCGTTCACCAAAACATAAATACTGAGGGGATTCGGTCATTTCATTTATTTTTTTCAGAAGTTTTTCTTTTTGACCGCTGTCAAAACGCCTGGACAAGGCTATACGGTCCACCTGCATGAGAGCTGCTTCAGGAGAGATATGGGGATCCAGACCGCTTCCCGAGGCAAATGCCATTTCTTTTGGAGTCAACAAAGGGTCTGACAAAGAATTCATTTTTGCAAAAAGCATACGTCGGGCCGTAACCTGTTTTTTTAAGGTATCGCTTGTGGGACCATAGTTCGACGCTCCTGAGGGAATGGGGTTATATCCAATAGCTGATGGTCTCGACCAGAAATAGATACTGGTATCGAACTTCTGACCAATGAGCTCTGATCCAATGACTTTACCACCTTTCATTATCAGGCTCCCGTTTGCCTTATAGCGGAAACTCAATTGTGCAACGGCTGTCATAAAGAGTGGATAGATAATACCAGTCAAAATGGTCATTACCAGTAAAAATTTTAAGGCTATAATCGTTTGTGATTTCATATTAATCTGATTAAATAAGTTAAAGTCCTGATTCTTAAATCATGTGAATTGAAACAAGAAGCATATCAATAAGTTTGATTCCGATAAAAGGAACAATAATACCTCCAATTCCATAGATAACAATGTTCAAAGCCAGAACGCGGTTTGCCGAGATAGGTCTGTATTTAACACCTCGCAGGGCAAGCGGAATAAGAGCGACTATAATCAGGGCATTGAAAATAACCGCGCTTAAAATGGCGCTCTCGGGAGAATGAAGTTTCATAATATTCAGTACTCCCAGCGGAGATATACCGGAAGCTGTAACATAAAGAGATGTAGCGATAGCGGGTATTATGGCGAAATATTTGGCTACATCATTGGCAATGCTGAAGGTAGTCAATGCTCCACGTGTCATGAGTAACTGCTTGCCGGTTTCAACCACCTCTATAAGTTTAGTCGGGTTACTGTCGAGATCAACCATATTTCCTGCTTCCCGGGCCGCCTGGGTACCGGTATTCATTGCCAGACCCACATCGGCCTGGGCGAGTGCCGGCGCATCATTGGTTCCATCGCCTATCATTCCAACCAGATGACCATTTGCCTGTTCTTCTCTTATACGGTGAAGCTTATCCTCTGGTTTAGCCTCAGCAAGAAAATCGTCAACACCTGCTTCGGCAGCAATGGCAGCTGCAGTCTGGGGATTGTCCCCTGTTATCATAATTGTACGGATACCCATCATTCGAAGTTGTGCGAACCGTTGTTTAATACCTCCCTTTACAATATCCTTGAGATGTATGACACCCAAAACCTGGTTGTTTTCAGCAACTACCAATGGTGTTGCTCCCTGACGTGAAAGTTCAGTCACAGTCTCTTCCACATTTTTTGGGAAAAACCCATTATTGTTTTCTATGAATTTTCTTATGGCATTTGATGCGCCTTTCCTTATGCTCCTCAGCTGACCTTGTTTGTTCTTCAAATCTATGCCGCTCATACTGGTTTGAGCAGTGAAGGGGATAAATACTGAATCGAGAGTCTGCATTTCCCTGGCTCTTATATTAAACTGTTCTTTAGCTAAGACAACAATAGAACGGCCTTCGGGTGTTTCATCAGCGAGAGATGCCAGCTGGGCAGCGTCTGCAAGTTGCTCTTTGGTAATTCCCTCTGCCGGAATAAACTCAGTAGCCATGCGGTTCCCTAACGTTATTGTCCCGGTTTTATCAAGCAACAATACATCAGTGTCCCCGGCAGCTTCAATTGCCTTACCGCTGGTCGCAATAACATTCTTTCTCAACAATCTGTCCATACCGCTAATACCAATAGCGCTCAGTAAACCCCCAATTGTAGTCGGAATAAGGCATACAAGCAGTGAAATCAGAACAGGCAGCGTCAGATTGTGATTTGCTGAAACACCAGAAGCTTTCAGACTATATCCAAAATATGCAGGTAAAGCAACAACTACTAACAGGAATATAATGGTAAGTCCTGAGAGTAGAATGATAAGAGCAATCTCATTGGGTGTTTTCTGACGTTTTGCACCTTCTACCAGAGCGATCATACGGTCGAGAAAAGTAAAACCTGGTTCAGAAGTAACTTTAATTTTAATAGTGTCGCTAATCACCTTGGTTCCTCCGGTTACTGCGCACCTGTCACCGCCACTCTCACGTATTACCGGTGCAGATTCTCCGGTAATAGCTGATTCGTCCACACTGGCAATACCTTCTATTACGTCACCATCGGCAGGAATAACATCTCCTGCATCGCATATCACAATATCCCCTTTCCTTAAATCGTTGGCAAGGACAACTTCTTCTTTATCATGAACAAGCTTACGGGCTTTTGTCTGAGTACGGCTTTTTCGTAAACTGTCTGCCTGTGCCTTTCCACGGCCTTCAGCAACTGCTTCGGCAAAATTGGCAAACAAAACAGTAAACCAGAGCCAGAGTGTGATCTGAAAGTTAAAGTTAGAAAAATGACTGTTAAAAATATCAGATAATACAACAACGGTAGTCATAAGCGCACCAATGCCGACAATGAAAATGACCGGGTTTTTTACCAGCAAGCCGGGGTTCAGTTTGATAAAAGAATCTTTTAATGCCTGTACTGCTATTTCCCTGGTAAACAGCTGACTTGTATTTCGTTTTTCCATATTATTTATCTTAAAAAATTAAAATGTAACTCCCAGATTCATTAAAAAATGTTCAACTATGGGACCAAGTGCCAGAGGAGGGAAAAAAGTCAAACCCCCGACAATTAGGATGACACTTATCAACAGCATGACAAACAGCCAGTTGTCGGTTCTGAAAGTACCTGATGAAACAGGGGTAATCTTTTTCTTTGCCATACTCCCCGCTATAGCCATAACAGGAACAATTATTCCAAAACGACCAATCAGCATACCAAATCCTATCATCAGGTTATAAAAAACTGTGTTTGCGTTGAGTCCGCCAAAAGCGCTACCATTATTTCCGGCGGCCGAACTGAAAGCATATAGTATTTCTGAAAGCCCATGTGGCCCTGCATTGTTCAATCCCGCCAGTCCGGCAGGCACCGAACAGGCTACCGCGGAAAATAATTTTATGACAATACTGGGAGCTAAAACTGCAAGTATGGCCATTTTCATCTCAAAAGCTTCGACTTTCTTTCCCAGGTACTCCGGAGTGCGGCCAACCATAAGTCCGGCAATAAAAACTGTAAGTATGATAAAAATGATTATCCCATATAATCCGGATCCTACCCCTCCAAAAATGATTTCTCCAAGCATAAGGTTGAACATTGCTACCAAACCTGACAATGGAGACAAACTATCATGCATAGCATTGACTGAACCATTCGATGTAACTGTTGTAGTTACTGACCAGAGGACACTATTCATAACTCCAAAACGAGTCTCTTTACCTTCCATCGCACCTGAAACATTCAATACATTGTTATGACTGTATTCAGACCAGAGAGATATCGCAAGGCCAAGCGCAAACAGGATAAACATAGTAATAAAAATGGCACGTGCCTGTCGTTTGGATTTCATATAATAACCAAAAGTAAAAACCAGACCTGCTGAAATAATGATAAGTGAAAACATCTCCAGTAAATTGGAAAATGGCGTCGGATTTTCAAAAGGATGTGCACTGTTTGCACCAAAGAAACCCCCACCGTTTGTGCCAAGTTGCTTAATGGCAATTTGCGATGCTGCCGGGCCTAATGGAATAACCTGCTCAGTTCCCTGCAATGTAGTGGCTTTTACATAATGCGAAAATGTTTGTACGGCTCCCTGTCCAACCAAAGCCATGGTGAGAATAATAGCAAGTGGCAATAACACATAAAGCACGCTGCGGGTTATATCGGCCCAAAAATTACCCAGAGCATCGGTTGTCTTCCTGGTCAACCCCCGTATCAGGGCTAACAAAACTGCAATGCCAGTTGCCGCGCTCACAAAATTCTGGACAGTCAGACCCAGCATTTGTACAAAATAACTCAGAGTATTTTCACCGCTGTATGACTGCCAGTTGGTGTTGGTTACGAAACTCATTGCTGTGTTAAATGAAAGGTGCCATGAAACATTTGGCAATTTTTCGGTATTCAGAGGCAGATGAGCCTGCACCATCTGTAAAATAAACAAAAACACAAAGCCAAAAAGGTTAAACATGAGAACACCGTACATATAGGTTTTCCAGTTCATCTCCTCCTCGCTTTTGACACCTGATACCTTGTATATTGATGTTTCCAGCCAACCAAAGACAGGCTTCATAAAATGTTTTTCACCCATGAATACCTTAGCCATGTACTTGCCTAGTAAGGGCGACAGAACTGCCAGTAAAACCAGGAAAAGGATCAATTGAATTGCTTCGTTCATATTTTTAAGCTTTAAACATAAATTTAAATAAATGTATTATTAAAGACGGAAGACCGAAGTCAGAACTCGGAAGTCGGAAGAAAGAATCATTATTCTTTTCACTCCGGTCCTCGGACTTCGGACTTCCAACTTCTTAAAATTTATCAGGCCGTAATAAAGTATATATTAAATAACCCAATATTAGCAGGGCTATAATTCCTCCGATAATATAACTCAGTGGACCGTTAGAGACATTCGTACCCGGTTGGATGGGTACAACTAAAAGAGACAGTAGCGATGTTGAAGCTTTTGAGTTCATAATATTTTCTGTATATTTTTGATATTAATTAAACATGTAAATCATATTGTTTGTCGTTGATCAAAAAGCAATGGCTAATGATGTCGTTACAAAATAGTTTTGATTGGAAACCTGGTTGTCTAAAGTGAATATCTTGTCTTTGCTGCTAAGTCCCCTTCCTTCTAGTCGCCACATTACATTGTCGCTAATTTTGTAATCGAAATTTAATGAATAGCCGAAAGTTTGGAATCCATTGGGAGTACCTGTGGCAATGATAATTCCATTTTTGTCATTATAATATTCTCCTCGTATAGCAACCGCCAGCTTATTACAGAACTGATAGTGAAAAATCATTACAGGGCTGTATAAAGAATTATATTTACTGCTGCCTTTGCTTTTTTGTTCCATGCAATAATCAAAACCCAGGGTGATCCTGAATTTATCCGTTGCATTAAGTATTGCGTAGAAATTATGATAGTAGCGCATTTGAGAAACAGTATCCGGTTTATCATTCCCGATAAATGTGCTATAGTTAAAGGTAATTTTACCGTTTGGAGTAAATGTAATTTGTGTTCCGAGAGCAGGGGTGTTGTTTCCATTGACACGTGCAATCCTCTGCCAGCCATTCACAACTAATCCAGAGAAAAACCATTTGCCGTTGTCGGATGTGTAACCAATTTTAATTCCGCTTTCATAAAATGGAGTGTTATCGCCAATAATACAACGGGTGAGAGCATCACAACTTTTTCCAATTGGACTTTCAAATCCAATATGTGATGGAAATACTCCTGCATCTAACCATAAATTTTTCTTCCCGGACAATTTCACGCCAATATTTGCCTGCCATAAATTTCTGAGTAAGGGCTGTTCTGCAGATAAATTATACTGAGCATAAGTTCCCTCCATCAATCCGAAATTTGCCCGGATATTTTTTGTAGCATAACTCGCATTTATGAATCCAAGATTCAGATTTACCTCATTATGTCTGTTGAAATTGTAGAAGAAAGATGGCCGTACGTGATTACCTGGATTTCCGAAATCATAACTATAATACACTTCAGCATAACCTGAAAATATAAGCGAAGCTTTACTGCTGTCTGCCTGAGCAAATGATGCTGATGTTATCAGGGAAAATATTGCAATAATAAAGGTTCTCATTGTAGTGTATTTTATTAATTCCTTTACAGTGGTGTAGTTTTTTTCACCTTCACTCTTGTGTCTTTGAATATCATTTTTTTGTTTTTGTCTGCCTTCATAATATCCATCCAATTTAAAAAGATGACCATCTTTGTATTCAACCATATAGAATAGAATTAAATCGGCAAAAAGTTTTAATCTTAGCAAAGGACCTGCCATTTTTTTAAGATTTATTACGATACAAAATTGCACCCTAATTCATATGGATTTCATAAAAAGCCAGCCGGAAAGCATTAAGATTTTATAAATAAGAGGAAAATGTCAAAAACAAAAGGGACATGTTAAAGCATATCCTTCCATGTTTTTTTATATGAGATCATTTGCCCACACTATGGCATGGATTCATATGCGACCTTGTCTTTTATTCTATTTTTATCGGAAAAATAACGATAGGTATACCGAATTTGAAAAATCTCTTCTGTATAGAGAATATTGTGTGATTGTGTAGCAATTTAGAGAGATAAAAGGTTTTAGAGAAGACAAGTTGTCCTCCAAAAAATGCGGCACCTGATAACCTGGGTCTTAATTTCTTAACAATCCTGTATATTTCATTAACAGGGTCCGTACCGATTGTCCAGATACTCTTTCCGTACAATCCAAACTGATTGGCAACATTAACATACTTTTCACCGTCCTCTTTTACCTGATCTTTAAAATGTTCAAGTTCAATAGTTCCCCTGTAAATCTTCGAATTAATAATGCCAATCCTAACAAAAACAATGTTGCTGTAAACACCTTTAAAGTTTTCAAGAATTCGTAAAAATGTATATAACCCTGTACCGCCAAAGCCGCTTACAAGAATTATTGCAGTTTTGCCTTCTTTATTAAACTTTATTTTTTTCAGGCTCCTGTCTTCACACGGACGTTGTCCGATCAGCTTTTCTATTTCCATGTATGCGCTTAATCTGAGCTTCTGAAGTTTTCTTGCTGTTTTAAAATAGTGACGTTTAATATTAATAGCTAACAAGATTAACATACCTGTAATGAGTAAGGTAACCCAGCCACCTTGTCCGAATTTCAGAATAATCACAGAAACCAGGATGAAGGAAGTAAGTATCAGACCTATGCCATTTATAGCAATTTTTCGCTTCCATGGAACCTGTTTTCCTCTCATCTCCCACCAGTGCTTCACCATACCTACCTGAGAGATAGTAAAGGTGATGAATACGTTAATACTATAGAGAACGACAAGTAACGCCACAGAACCTTTAGACAAAACCATAATAATAAGAGATCCGGTTCCCATCAATAAAACCCCATTCATTGTTACCAGGCGATCGCTTAGCGAGGCAAATCTCTTAGGTAACCAGTGATCGATTGCCATATTGGCCATTATTCTCGGACCGTCAATAAATCCGGTTTGGGCAGCAACAAACAATAATGCAGCTTCTGAGATAAGAGTGATCAGCACAAAACTTCTTGACCAGAACGGGCCCCATCCGGTTGTCAGATTATCAAATAATACTGCATTTAATGTTTTATGCGTATCGAGTTGCACATTGAAGAGCATGTAGCAAATCATAAGACCCAGCACCATAAAAGAAAGCGAGATCACCATCAAAAACATAGTCTTCCTGGCTGTGGCAACTTTAGGTTCTCTCAAAATCGGCATACCATTGCTCACTGCCTCAATTCCGGTATAAGTTCCGGCTCCCATGCTGTAAGCCCTGAGAATTATAAAAAAAGTGGCGAAAAATCCAAACTGGCTTACTGTTGCATGAATCTGATGCGAAGTTTGTGTTGCGACAGCGGTAAAATTAGAGGAATGAATAAAAATACCATATAAAATGGCAAAAACATGTGTAACAATGAAAATCACAAATATAGGGGTAAGCGAAAGAACCGATTCTTTCACTCCCCTTAAATTCAAAAGAATCAGAAAACAAACACCCATAAGGGCGAAAGGAAGTTTATATGGCTGTAATCCGGCGGGAAAATAACTAAAAATAGCATCGGCTCCACTCGAAACAGAAAGCGTAATTGTGAGTACATAATCGATTATAAGTGCAGAGCCGGACACCATTCCGGTTGTGGGTGACAATAATTTACTTCCAACAAGATATCCGCCGCCACCATGAGGGAAAAGCCTGACTATCTGGTTGTAACTGGAACTTATTATGACGATCGTAAATACGGTTCCGAGAGCTACAAATATCGCCAGAGCCGGATGTCCCTGCAAATTTCTGAATGCCTCTTCCGGCCCGTAACAGGAGGATGAAATACCGTCGGCTCCCAGACCAATCCATGCGAAGAATGCAACTAAAGTCAGCTTATGAAATAATCCTTTGTCCTGGATCGCCTTAGCCCTGCCAATAAACGTATTCTTTAGTTTTTCATTAAATGTAAATCCTTCAGTTGAATTAGCCATATACCTCCTGTCTATTGACTTATTAACATTTTAACATTTTACCTGGCTAAAGGTTTTTTCAGACTAAACCTAACAGTTAATAAAACGCGCGAAATTAATCTAAAATCCACAAGGAAATTATAAAGATCATAAAAAAAAATAAAAAAATTGTAAAGTATGCAGAAACAGGTGATTCTGACCGATGAATTAACGATAGCCAGGTATAACAGACTTTTTGGAATAATATTTTTATATTTGTTTGAATAACTTAATTATCGTACAAAATGCCGGTTTTTACAAGAACAACTAGGAATCTGATAATCAAGATCGATGAATTTTTTGATGATATAGATCTCGGGCTGCTGGTTTTCAGAGAGGGAATTAAAGCATACCTCGAAAAAGATATGGAGGCCTTTCTCAGGCATCTTCAGAAAGTCGACTGGCTTGAAAACAATGCTGACAGGCTTCAGCGAGAGATAGAAAACGAGATGATTACTCATTCGATTCTGCCTCAGCACAGACAGGAAGTCAGCACACTTATTGATGAACTCGATGAAATCATTGATGCTCTGAAAAGCTCTTTGAATGAAATAAACATTGAATTGCCTGATATTCCAACCTCTATTAATAAAAACCTTATAAGTCTTGCCGAAACTTCAATTAATGCTGCTGAAGAACTTATTCCTGCTGCCAGAGCTTATTTTAAAGCCCCATATACTGTCAGGGAAAAGCTGCTGAAAGTCTATTACTTTGAAAGTGAAACTGATAAACTTTCCTTAATGACCAAAAAAATTATTTTTCAGGATATGAAAGAGCTTGATCTGGCACATAAAGCACATTTAAGATATATAATACACCATATTGAAAATGTTTCCGATCTGGCCCAGAAAGCAGCCGATCTGCTCTCGGGAATGGCGATTAAGATTGTGATGTAGGTTGGGTACTGGGTACTGGGTACTGGGTACTGGGTACTGGGTACTGGGTACTCGTTGCTGGTTGCTGGTTAGTCAATTAGAAGACAAAAGACAAGAGATAAAAGTAACTTGTAAATGCAAGAAGCATGAAATAAGGAACTAGCAACGAGCAACATATTTAAGCGTATTGGATTTTGGATTAATTGAAATAAATTAAGAGTGAATGATTCTGTTTTTCCTAACAAGCGGTCTCTTCCTTGGATGGTCACTGGGAGCTAATGATGCTTCACATATTTTTGGCTCGGCAGTTGGATCAAAAATGGTGACATTCAGGAAGGCTGCTATAATAGCATCCGTATTTTTTATTCTTGGTGCAGTTATTCAGGGTTCCGGCACATCACATACTCTTGGCAAACTGGGCGCAGTAAATGCAATCGGAGGTTCCTTCACACTTGCACTGGCAGCTTCAGTTACAATTTATATGATGACAAAGTTCGCGCTTCCGATATCCACAACACAGGCTATTGTTGGTGCAATTATCGGATGGAACTTTTTTACCGGAAACCAGACAGATAGCGCAACTTTGGAAAAAATAGTAATTTCATGGATCGCCGGACCTGTGATTGGAGCAATCTTCGCAGTTATACTTTATATTTCAGTTAAAAAAATTAAAAATTCTTCAAGAATTCACCTCATAAGATTTGAATCATACATAAAAACCGGACTGATTGTAGTCGGAGCATTCGGGGCCTATAGCCTTGGTGCAAACAACATTGCCAATGTTATGGGAGTATTTGTACCTGCTTTCCATCTCAGGGATATTGATCTTTGGATTTTTACACTTAATTCAAGTCAGCAATTGCTGCTTCTCGGAGGACTTGCTGTTGCCTCAGGAATTATTACTTATTCGTGGAAGGTTATGGAAACCATAGGAAGCAATATTCTTGAACTATCATCTGAAGCTGCCCTGGTGGTTGTCCTGGCTCAATCTCTTGTACTTTTTATTTTTTCATCAACAGGCCTCTCTAATCTATTCGTAAAAACAGGTCTCCCTCCCATTCCCATGGTTCCCGTTTCAAGCTCACAGGTAATTGTCGGTTGTATTTTGGGAATCGGTTTATACAAAGGTGCCCGAAATATCAATTTTAAGGTTCTGGGAGAAATTGGTCTGGGCTGGATCATTTCCCCTCTTGCATCAGGTTTGCTGACATTCATATTGCTCTTCTTTATGAAGAATATTTTCGGGATAAATGTCGGATCGAAAGCAGGTGAACCAGTTGGTGCATCTGTTCCGGCAGTCAAATTATCAGAGTACGGGCAAGTAGATGTTTCTGGCATTATCAGATACCTGCTTCTTGGTCTTTTAATCTTTGGAACAATAGCTATTGTCTTTTATATTCTGCTCGAGAATAAAAAAAGAAGGGAAATGCAAAGATCGGAAGAGAAGTTCTGGAGGAATATGAAGTGATCTTTGTGAAACTCTGTGGATCCACAAAGAGCCACAGAGAATTGTTTATTATAAAAAGGAGTATTCCTTCCCATAATACAGCATCTGACCAAGGTAATCAGTTTCATATTCGACCTTCACATCAGTTATTTCACCCTCACCATCAAAAACAGGTATTAGCCGTGGATTGACAAATCCGGTGTACGGTGCCAGATTTAGTTTTTCATATCTTGCAAGTATCTCGGCATGAAGATCCTGGTCAATTTTTACTCCCCAATTTTCTATTATCCTTCTGCCTGATTCATAATCACCTTCAGACTTAATCCGTTGAATCTCTTTAAGCATCTCCACGAATAAATTTCTGAGCTGCGAATAATTGTTAATCCGTACGTAGCTTTTCCCTCCTCGTTTGAATATTTCAACGATATTCGAGGCTCTGCCCTGCTCATATACCCAATGAGAAATGGCAGCTCTGTTTCGCATATGTGCCTCTTCAATATACTTGCCAGGTTTTATCCTTACTATCTGTGTCAGTAAACCATTCCGGAGATATGCATCGTATGACGCTTTAGCAGCATCCTCATCAGGCAGCAGCCCAAGATCAAGCAGCTTCTTATCCATTATATAATAAAGAGCAAAAAGATCCGCTCTGGCTTCTTCAAGCGGAGAAGCATAATTCTTAAGGGCATGGACATCTGTGCCTTCCGCAAGTTTTCCACTGGCATGCCCTACACATTCGTGAAGATCGGTATGCAATGCGTCGGCCAAAGATCCGTATTTCTTTATACGATCAAATTCAGCCTGATCTGCTGCAAATTCTTCAAGGAAACCATTACCCAGCGAGGTGATATCTTGAGCATGCGTAATATTTGCCAGCGATACTGATTTTGATCCAACCTCTTTCCTTATCCAGTCAGAATTCGGAAGATTAATCCCAAGAGGTGAGGCAGGATAACAAATGCCTCCAAGCATAGCAATATTAATAACTTTAGCAGCGACACCTGTCACTTTTTCCTTTCTGTATTGATGCTGGATCGGAGAATTATCCTCAAACCACTGGGCATTTGCTGTTATTATCCTGGTTCTCTTTGTTGCTTCAAGATCGGTATAATTAACTATAGCTTCCCATGTTGCCTTCATCCCCAAAGGGTCACTGTATGTTTCGATAAAACCATTGTTGTAATCAATTTCAGGTTCGTTATCCTGAGCCCAAAGAACGTTGAATTCGTCCCATATTTTCAGATCCCCTGACTTATAGAATTCAATAAGGAGACCTATCTCTTTTCCCTGAATATCTGAATCTGAAACGATTATGGCTTTTTCCAGCCATTTAATAATCTGATCGATTACTGATCCGTAACGGCCTCCTGATCTATAGACTTCTTCAACAATCTTACCATTTTTTTTCACAACTTTTGAGTTAAGTCCAAGTGCTACAGGACGAGGATCCCTTGGATCAATTTTCCCGGCATAAAAAGCTTCAACTTCCTTCTGATTCACTCCTTCATACAGGTTTATAGCCGATTCAATAATCAGATCAGCTCCTTTTTTCTGCTCAACTTTTCGTCCAAAAAGCTTTTTATCAAATATAACAGGTGTAAGAATGGATATCAGATCAGTTCCTGTTTGTCCACTTGCAAGAGGCAGATTCTTCTGCTCAATATCCAAAATAAGATGGGCAAAATATTTTTTAGTGAAGACCGGTATCATTTTATCATTTGAATAATGATGATGAATTCCATTTGAAAACAGAACTTTCTTTGAGTAAACCAGGAATGCTTTATATTCATCGGTTAATCTGTCTCCTGAATAATATTCCAGTATTGACTCGATTGTTTTTCTGATTTTCATATTAAATCTGAAATTCTGATCCCACAGGATGTCTCTTCCGCAAAGAGCTGCCTGACTCAGATAATAAATGAGTTCTTTCTGTCGAAGGGGAAGCGATTCGAAGCCCGGAAGATTATACCTGAGTACCCTGATATCATCAAACTGCTCTACAAAATATTCAAAATCATCAAATTCCATAATTGCTAACCTATTTATTAATAAATCGCTAAATTATTAAAAAGTCAAATATTTAATTCCTTTGTGACCCTTAGTGGTAACCTTTGAATACCTTAGTGTTAAAAAAAATAATATCTACAAAGGAGCACAAAGTATAGCACAAAGGAACACTAAGGATATTTTAAAATATATTTGATAAACTTTATATAATAAAATTACATACATCGCAATGTCGGATATTGTATACAAAATAAGAGAGGAATTGATTCAAAATGCAGATGAAAAGACAAAGTCATCAGGCGAAAGGTTCTTTAAAGAGGAGGTCAAACTATATGGGCTTAAATCTGCCGATGTAAGCAGGATAAGCAAAGAACATTACAAAAACATAACAGATAAAAGCAAGTCACATATTTTCTCACTTTGTAATGAGTTATGGAAGTCGGGTTTTATGGAGGAATCATTTGTAGCATGCAACTGGTCCTATAATATACATAACCAATCAGAGCCGTCTGATTTTGACATATTTGCAGAATGGGTAAACATTTATGTTGGAAACTGGGCGTCATGCGATACTTTTTGCAACCATACGGTGGGCACCTTTATGGAAATGTATCCTGAATATATTACAGGATTGCATAAGTGGGCAAAATCAGACAACCGATGGGTAAAGCGTGCATCAGCGGTGTCTCTCATAATACCTGCCAGAAAAGGAAAGTTCCTTGATGACATTTTCATTATAGCAGATATCCTGCATTCCGATAAAGATGATATGGTTCAAAAAGGCTATGGATGGATGCTCAAGGCTGCAAGCGAAGCTCATCTGCAGGAGGTATTCAATTATGTTATGGATAAAAAAGCTACAATGCCCAGAACTTCACTCAGATACGCCATCGAGAAGATGCCGCCGGAATTAAAAGCTATGGCAATGGCAAAATAGTAATCCCGGTTTTTTAACTTTGCAGTATAAATAGATTTTGGAATGAGAAGAATTGTTTGTGTTGCATTTGCCATTCTGGCAAATGTTGTTGCTTTTTCACAGGACAGGATTACCGGTCACGACTTTGCCACAAGATCTGAGGTAATTGCATGCAATGGGATGGTTGCAACCAGCCAGCCTCTGGCGACCCAGGCTGCACTTGATATTCTGAAAAAAGGCGGAACTGCTATTGATGCTGCCATAGCTGCTGATGCAGTTCTTGGAGTTGTTGAACCCACCGGAGCAGGCATTGGAGGAGACATTTTTGCAATAATATGGAGCGCTGACAAAGGTAAATTATATGGTTTAAACGGAAGCGGAAGGTCACCACGTTCTCTGAAACTTGATTATTTCAAGCAAAACAGATATGAATTTATTCCATCATATGGTCCTCTTCCGGTTTCAGTTCCCGGATGCGTCGATGGATGGTTCGAAATGCACGATATGTTCGGTCGCATGCCTATGAAAGATATCCTTCAACCTGCAATTACCTATGCCAGGTATGGATTTCCGGTCACAGAGGTCATTGCGTTTGCTCTTAAACAGGGAACCGACATATTAAAACAATATCCGAACATAAAAGAAGTTTATATGCCATCTGGAAAGACTCCCACAAAAGGTCAGATATTCAGAAATCCGCTCTTAGCTAATACCCTTGAAAAAATTGTAAGGGGAGGAAGATATGAATTTTACAAAGGTTCTATAGCAAAGGATATTGCTGCATTTATGAAGCAGCAGGGAGGATTTCTCTCTTACGATGATATGTTTCGTCATCATTCCGAATGGGTAGAGCCAATCAGTACTACATACAGGGGCTACGAGGTATGGGAACTCCCTCCGAACGGCCAGGGAATTGCTGCACTCCAGATGTTGAATATACTTGAAGGCTTTGATATTTCTGCAATGGGCTTTGGTTCAGCTGAATACATTCATGTTTTCACTGAAGCAAAAAAACTTGCTTTCGAAGATCGTGCCAAATATTATGCTGATCCTTTATTCAGTAAAATACCGGTTTCCCAGCTTCTTTCCAAAAAATATGCTGCCGAAAGGCGAAAACTTATAGATAAGGATAAGGCAGCTAAGATTTATGATCCTGGAATAATTGAAGGTGGCAATACAATATACCTTACTGTTGCTGATAAATATGGCAATATGGTTTCACTTATCCAGAGCAATTACCGTGGCATGGGATCGGGTATGTGTCCAACCGGACTTGGCTTTGTTCTGCAGGACAGGGGTGAAATGTTCAGCCTCGAAGAGGGCCATAACAACATGTATGCACCGGGGAAAAGACCTTTTCATACAATTATTCCGGCATTTATCACTAAAAACAAGAAGCCCTGGATCAGCTTCGGTGTGATGGGTGGTGATATGCAACCTCAGGGTCACGTCCAGATCGTAGTTAATCTCATTGATTTTAAGATGAATCTGCAGGAAGCTGGTGATGCACCCAGGATGCACCACATAGGTTCGTCAGAACCAACCGGCCAGCAAATGACGAATGGTGGCATTTTGCTACTTGAGAGCGGGTTCCGTACTGAAGTCATTCAAAAACTGATGTCAATGGGGCATGTAATACAATGGGATCTGGGTGGTTATGGCGGTTATCAGGCAATCATGTGGGACGATAAGAACAAAGTATGGTTTGGAGCTTCGGAATCGAGGAAAGACGGGCAGGCTTCGGGGTACTGATTTTCACCCCCTACCTCCCCATTTGGGGGCTCTCGCCTATCGTAATTAAGGTTTAAAGTCCCCCATTTGGCGGATTTAGGGGGTAATCCCAATTAAATCCATCACTCCATTAATGAATGTCAGAGGGTGAACAGGATTTCCCGGTATGTATAAATCGATATTATTTTGTTCAATAAAACTTCTGTCAATGGCGGGACTCCCTTCAAAAATACCTCCACTGATAGCATCTGTTCCGGCAAGAATAATAATTTTAGGGGAAGGAACTGCGTTATAGGTAATCTCCAGGGCTTCAGCCATATTCCGCGAAAGCGGGCCTGTAATAACAATACCGTCAGCATGACGGGGTGAAGCAACAAATTCAATTCCATACCTCCCCATATCAAAATTCACATTCCCGCATGCATTCAGCTCTAGCTCAGTACTGTTATCTCCTCCCGCCGAAACCTGTCGTAGTTTCAATGCGCTTTTAAAAAGTTTTCTTATCTCTTTCCTGACTATTGTTTCTTCAAGTCGTACAGGATTTTCAGAACCAGGTTTTATTACAAGCGTTTCCCTTAAATTTGAAGTTATCCTGTAATCATTTGTGAACCTGATTTTTTCAGGCAGCAGGAATGAACATTCTTTACAAAAAGTACATCTCCCCAAATCAATGGATCCCGATCTGTTGTCAATAGCCATTACAGGGCAGATGGCAGATACATTTTCAATTTCTTGTATTGTCATGTCTCCTGAAATGACCGGACGTCCTCTGAACAAACCGGACACAGGTTGTGTACGCAGATTCTTAATATATTGTCTGCCATGACTTTTCAGAACTTTTATCTCTTTCAGCATTATAGAAATGTTCAATAAAATTTTATAAATCGTTTCCGCAATAAGACAGGTTAAAACTCTTATTGCATATCGGGAAGTCAGATATTTCCTGATTACGTACAGCCAATGCAAGAACCATCCAGTTATGAATCGAAGGATCCTTCACTTTATAATGTAAAATGTTGCCATCATTGTCACTAACGGCTGTATGACAAATTTCTCCCCTCCATCCTTCCACTATTGAGATCCCAACGCTGTTTTGTTTTAACTCATAATTATAAACAGGCTTAATAATTTTTTTTTCTTTTTGTCGCCAGATCTCAATAAGCCCACCTAAGATTTTCACCGATTCACGTACCTCAAGATTGCGTTGCATGCCACGAGCAAATACATCACCTGTTTCAAGTGTTACCTGTTGAACCGGATAGGTCCTGTAGAATTGAAAGGGATGTGTTACCCGAATGTCGCGTGGAATATCACAGGTGCGTGCAGCCATTCCTACAGCACCTGTCATCAGGGCTTGTTGCTTTGTTACTTTTCCGATATCCTCAAACCTAGCAAGAAGGCTTGGCAAGGAATATATACACTCAGTCACTTCACAAAATCGCCGGTCGACATCTTTAATCACTCTCAGCATTTCTTCTGCAACATCATTACTAAGGGGAAAATTACTTCCTCCCGGACGCACTAAACCTTTGCCAAAGCGGTTGCCACACCATAACTGAGTTGTATTTATTATTAATGTTCTGAGAGCCTCACTTACAACTTGTCCAAGTTGGTAAGCAACATCACCGCATAATGCAGCAGTGTCTCCAATATGGACAGCAATCCTTTCCAATTCCAAAGCAATACATCGTTCAATCTGCAATTTCTCGCTGACTTCAACGGCAGCTAATGACTCAATAAGTTGTGAATGAGCCAGAGCGTGTCCGATTGAAGTATCTCCGGCAATACTTTCTGAAAGGATACATCTTTGTAGTGAATCTTTTCTTTCGATGAATAATTTCTCAATTCCACGATGCTGATACCCAAGTTGAATTTCGAGATGCAATACTTTTTCACCATTACAGATAAACCTGAAATGGCCCGGTTCAATAATACCTGCATGTACAGGGCCCACTCCCACCTCATGCAACTCTTCACTCTCAATCGAATAGAAAGGATAATTCTCAATGGTCTTTGATTTATCAAAGCGGTCATACGAATATCTTACCGGTTTCAACCATGGATGATCATTAAATTCTACACCAAAATTTTCATGAATCTCGCGTTCAAATATCTGAAGTTGAGGGCAAACCGTAGTTAATGATTTTAATTCAGGTTTATTCATGTTCTGTTCATGTGAGAACACAGCAATACTTTTATTATTGTCGTCAGCTATATAACAATAAAACTTCAGAATACCGGATATTACTACTCCATAATAAACCACGCAATGTTTCGCTTCATTTTTCAGAAGAAGACTTACCTGTTCATAAAAAAGATCATATTTTAAAACGGGTATTTCTTTAAGGTCAAGCGGAAATGAATTATTTTTTACTTCTGAATATAATTTTTGATTCATTATCATTCCTATTTGGGTAATAAGCCAAAACTTTGATTTATAAGATCAACCAAAAAAGGTGGTTGATAAAAACACATAATAATAACTATTCCAAGAAGGACAAACTGGCTGACTGATTCAACTGGATTAACCTTATCAGGTACTTTCGAATCACCTTCATTCCTCGAATTGGAAAAGAGAATATGCATAATCCTTGTACTCATGGCATAGATCACAAAACATAGCAGAATAATTGCAATAACCAGAACAAACCATTTATCATTTAATACCAATCCTTTAAATATCATGAACTCTGATATAAACAATCCCGAAGGAGGAATGGCAAGGATGCAGACCATTCCAAGCAAAAGGACTAAAGCGCCAGCCGGATATAGTTCCATATATTTACCGCATTCATCCAGTTTGAAAGTGTGAAGTACCCTGGACAATTGGCCCATCTGATAAAAAAGGCTTGATTTTGTAAGTGAATGCAGGACAAGCAAAAGCAACGCTGCATAATAACCGTATCCCCCTACACCTACTGCAATAGCCACCAATCCCATATTTTCGAGACTTGAATAAGCAAGCATCCGTTTAAGATGTTTTGCTTTAAGCATATAACCTGCAGCCACTAACAACGACAATAATCCTGAAAGAATAAGGACACTATTCATAAAAGGCAAAATAGTCGATGAAGCGAACAATGTATATACTCGGAAAATTGCCAGGAATCCTACATTCATCAAAGTAGTGGAAATCAAAGCGCTTATTGGAGGTGGAGCCACTGAATGAGCATCAATAGTTACCGTATGCATGGGAAAAAGTCCCATTTTTGTACTAAAGCCGATTAAAACAAATACAAATGCGATTTTGAGATACAGGGGATTAGCCAGATTAATAATATTGATCAATGAAGCAAATGAAAGGTTTGCAGCATCATCGCGACCATATATAAATCCTAAAAATAAAATACCCAGATAAGCCATAGCAATTCCCGTCGAACAGATAAAAACATATTTCCAGGTCGCCTCCAGAGCCATCTCGGTCCGGTCGTGATAAATAAGTGCTGCAACAGCTAATGTAGTGGCCTCCACAAAGATCCATAGAACAGTCATCCCATTTGCCAGGTATGCGCCTGTCATAAAAGTCATAAGAGCAATGAGTGCTGAATGGTAAATGTCATATTTTTTTGTGTCATCTTTTGAAGCATAAATAAAACCATGATAAACAGTGGGAATTGTTAAAAATGATAAAACGGAGAGTAATAAAACGCCCAGACTATTAAATGTGAAATAGCCAAGTTCAGTTTTGTTCAAATTAGTCCAACAATGAAGTGTAAGCCAGATATGTAGTAATACAAAGCTAATGGTCATGATTTTAGTAATAGTTTTGTTTTTAAACAAAACTATAGCTATGATCATTATTGATGATATTATAAAAAACAATAAAAGTGTCATCTATTAATCTTTTAACATGGTAAGCTGGTTAGTATGAGGTTTGAGTCGTAATCCGAAAAATCCAAGAATTAAAACTCCCACAAAAATGTCAAGCAATATTCCAACATTTATCATCATTGGCATTTTATTCCCGATTGCGAGCGAAAATATAAAAACTGCATTTTCAATAATTAAGAAACCTATAAGATGAGAAATTATCAGTTTATGCGTTACTATGATCAGTAGACCGGTAAACAGAGTAAAAAGAGCTATGGTCATGTAAATAGCATTAACAAAGGAGTTTACCAGGGAATTCGCCAGAATAACACTTATAAGTAATGCAAAAATTGATAAGATAAGTGAATAAAATCCGGGCATTGCTAAATGATGAACTTTTGTTATACCTGAACGGTAGATGATCCTTGTCAATAAATATGGAATCAAAATAGCTTTAAAAACCAACGATTCGAAAGCAATAAAAATCAGGTTCGCAGTATTGACCTCTTTTAGTTCAAATATAGCAATACCGCACAGTAATAATCCTTGCAGTCCTACCAGCCTTGTATAAACTATTAGCCTTTCGGCAGAGGCAAAGTAAACCAGAGTCACTGCGAACAAAACTATCAGGTAATTTACCATTCTATAATTCTATATTTTATCAGTCAATATTAAGATTATCACAAAAGCTATCCATCCGATTGAAGATATAGTCAAAATGAATTTAGGATTTAGATTCATTTTATTCCGTGCCCTAAAAGATTCTATAAGACCAATGATTATTGCAAATATTATCTGAACTGCCATGAATAGAACAATCTGTAAAAAGATGTTCCATCCGGCAGGAACAATAACATTACACATCAAAGCACCATAAATTGAAAACTTCAAATACGAACCTATATGAATCAATGCTTTGTCGAAACCGCTGTTGTCAAGGATCATCACTTCATGGATCATTGTGAGTTCCAGATGTGTTTTTGGGTCATCAACAGGAATCCTGCAGTTTTCAACCATTGCAATCTGAATAAATAAATAGAATCCTATAATACTGTATATCAATACATAATTATTCCCTGTAACAAAAAAATGACTAAAAATATCCGAGAAAGATGTATAACCGGTAAACATGGCAAATGTGGCCAGCAGGATAAAAAACGCCGGTTCCACCAGCATGGAGAAAAATGCTTCACGATTCGCTCCCATTCCCTCAAAACTGCTACCGGTATCGAGAGCGGCAATAATTGCAAAAAACTTACCGAATCCAAGAAGGTAAGAGAAAAACACAAAATCACCTTCAAAAGATATTGGAGCAGCCTGATTAGCAAAAGGTATTACCAGCAATGCACAAAAAATGCATGACAACGATATAGCAGGCGCTAATTGAAATATTAATCCTGTTGTATTGCTGAAAACACTGCCTTTCCTTAGAAGAACACCAATTTCTTTAATCGGCTGAAGTATGCCCGAACCTTTTCTCCCTGAAGTAATGCTTTTTGTCCTTACTATTATTCCGGGAAAGAAAAAAGCTGAAACTAAAATTAAAATAAATCCTATCAATGTCAAATGATGTTAAAGTAGGTCAATAAAAATACAAGTAACATATAAACAAACGCATATAAAATATAATGTTGAATCTGTCCGGTCTGCATTACTGCAATCTTTTTTAAGAGGTTCGAAAACCAATTAACAGGCTTGTCAATCAGCATCTTTTTAAAAATATCATCGCTATGCGACTCAAAAGTTCTCTTATCAGGAAATATTTCATCTTCCAGAATGTCTCTCATTATCTTTTTTGTCTGAAGCACAGGTTTTGCTATATGATTATAGTTATAGGCATAGGATGTGGCCGTATATTGTTGTTTAGATGTGCCGGCTGAATAGCCGCAACCCCACGTGGGTCCATAAGAAATTTGTCGCGACTTAAGATGATAATGCCTGTAAACCAGTAAAATAACAACTGTAATGATAAATACACCACTAAGAAGACTTATTTGGGTGAGGTTATTGAGAGAGGCGCCTGCAATAAGAGTTATATCGGGAAGTTTGAATACCCGGGATATTATATCAAATACAGGTCTGACAAATAGAACCGATGCCAATCCTATAGTAACAATAAAAGTAATGGTAATATATTGAGGGGAAATCATATCATTACTGACTTCTTTTGCCATTTTTGCTTTTTCCGAACGTGATTCCCCAAGGAATACAATTCCAAAAGCTTTTGTAAAACAGAATATTGCCAGTCCGCCAATAAGAGCCAGCCCGACAATAGTCCCCAGAATTATAATAGATTGAAATAAGTTGGCAACATACAGGCTTTTAAACATGCCTATATAGATCAGATATTCTGAAATAAAACCGTTGAACGGAGGCAAGCCGCAGATAGCCAGAGAACCTATCAGGAACAGGATTGCAGTGTATGGCATACTCTTCATTAAGCCACCCATTTGTTCAATGTTTCGCGTATGCATTGCATGATATACTGATCCGGCATTAAAAAAGAGAAGTGATTTAAACAAGGAATGATTCAAAACATGAAGCAAACCCCCGCTAAAGCCCAGTAAACTCAAAGGGGTATTGTTAGTCGCCAGACCAATTACCCCTAATCCTATTCCGATTCCTATGATACCTATATTCTCAATGCTATGGTATGCTAACAAACGTTTAAGATCGTGCTGCACAATAGCCATCATAACACCAAGAATTCCTGATATCAATGAGATAATGAGAATTGAAATACCTATCATAAGCAGATCGTTTTGAACTGATATCAAAACTCTCAGAATACCATAAATACCCATTTTTATCATTACGCCCGACATCACCCCCGATACATGCGACGGGGCCGCAGGATGTGCCTCTGGTAACCATGTGTGCAAAGGAATAAACCCCGCCTTTATGCCAAAACCAATAAAAAACAGGATAAAAAGTAAAAAATTTGAGTGGTTAGAAAAATAAAGTCTAAGAGCATCAAAACTCATTTGCCCGGTAGCTTTGCCGACCAATAAAAAAGCAATCAACAGAAAAAACATGCCTACATGCATCTGTATCAGGTAACTTATACCTGTTTTCAATATGGTTCGATCCTCTGCTTCAAAAATAACAAGCAGAAATGATGATAGGGCCATGATTTCCCAAACGATGAGAAATGTCAGACCATCACGGATCATCACCACCATTATCATCGACAGATAAAGCCATAAGTATGAAAAAAAATGTATTGAAAAGGATAGGGAATTTTTGTTTTGATAATATGGCCTGAGGTATCCTTTTGCATAGAGTAAACCAACTAAAACAGTTATATTAATTACAGCTATAAAAAATGCGGAAAGCCTGTCGATTACCAGAATAAGACTATTTCGGAAAGCTGGCAATTCAAGATCTATTTTCAGTACCTGGCAGTTTCCTGAAAAAACTTTAAAACACCATGCTGAGCTTAAAACGATAGCACCGGTAAGCAGAAACAAAGTATAGTAGTACTTATAAGACTTGGGTATAAAAAAAACCAGAAATGTCAGGAATAAAATGGTAAGAAACAGTATAGCATTCATCATGAGTGGTAAATAACGTAAACTCTCAATGTTTTTATATTGTCAATAAATATCTTGATCCAAGACAATATATTTAAGAATTGTAATTCATTCAGAAAGAATTATTTACAATATGTTTTTTAACACGAGAGGAATTTTATGACCACAAAAATAGAAAATAATCTTTCTCTTTATACATATGGCAATAAATTCGTCTAAAAATCCGACATGTCCGCAAAAAGTATTTATTTGAGTGATGGTCCGGAAAGACGTGAAGGATCATGCCGATTCCTGCTTTTTATGCAATAGATAAAATGATTGTCCTTATAGACAGTTTCGATCAAACCAAAATATATTAAATCAGCTAAAATATTCTCAGCAGTGCTTTTAGGCAGAAATGCCATTCTGCAGAACTTTGAGATTGAGATTGATGAATTTAATTCCAGATATTCCATAAGTTTTTTTACCTTATCGCTGTATTCGATTAATATACCCCTGTTGTGAGTTTTGTTTTTCCAGACTTTCAGATGAACTGCCGTTGCGAGTATGTTTTCATCTTTTACCCTTATATAAGCCAGCCATTTACCTGGTTCGGGCTGAGCAAAAAATGGATAGTTTGCGCCCTTGGGAATTATTACTTCAAGCACTGTTTTACCATCGACAATCCATCGCTTTGACTTGAAAGTAACCTCGGGCTTGCAGTACATTCCTGCAGCAGCCTGAACCATGTAAAATTCTTCATCAGAGTGTATCCCGGAAATGTTGCCATTATCTTTGACGCCTATAAGCAGGGTACCGCCGTCGGTATTGGAGAAAGCCACCAGTGTCTTGGCAATTTTCCTGGAATCTGAAATTTCAAATTTGAAATCCAACTCCTGGTTCTCCCCTTCCTGTATTAACCTTTTTATATATGATTGCGGTAATGGCGTAACCACATTTGCTGCTCCTGTATTATATCTTGCCATTTTTATTAAAATGAATTAATCTGTTAGCAAATGTGAATTCAAAGTAATAAGAAGACAATATTACGAATTCCTTAAATAATAAATAAGCTGGATGCCTTATAATCTTCAGGATTAATAAGCAAACTAATAGCAGTCTGATCATTGTACTTCTCATTTATTTTCATTAATTATGCTCATACTTTATTTAAGGTTGTCCCTATACTATTTTCCATGAAATCACCATTCAAATTCCTTGATTCTTATACAAAAGAAGACCGCGAAATATTTTTCGGACGTGAAAAGGAAATAGAAGAATTGTACCGGCGTCTTTTTGAAAGCAGAATATTACTGGTCTATGGAGAATCAGGAACTGGCAAATCTTCCCTAATCAATTGCGGATTAATTAATAAACTCCAGGACAAACAATACCTCCCCGTCTATATTCGCCGCTCCGACAATATACTTGAGAGTCTGTCGGTAGCTATGCAGATTCTGCTTAAAGAATCTTCTCCCCGTCAATTACTTACAGCTCTTCTGTTCAAAAAAGCAGTGAGAGAGATTTCAGATGATACACAGAGAGAATTAATATTCATTTTTGACCAGTTTGAAGAATTATTTATTTTCGGAACAAAAGAAGAAAAACAGAGTCTTGTTCAGGTTCTGAAAGTCCTGACCGAATCAGATCTGACTTGCAGATTTATGTTCATTTTACGTGAGGAGTATTTTTCAAATGTGGCAGAGTTTGAGAAACATATTCCTAATTTTCTGTCTAACAGGATGCGAATTGAGAAAATGGATAGAACAAACGCTATAGTGACTATACAGGGATCATGCAGTGTTAATGACATTCAGTTTGAGGAAGGATTTGCGGAAAACCTTCTTAAAAAACTCAATCCCGACAGCCCTGGAATAGAGCTCACCTGGCTGCAGATTTTTCTTGACAGGATCTTTAACATGGCTGTTTATGATGAAAAGCCTGATAAAATCAGTAATAAGCCTCTTGTTTTCACAATAGCTTTAGTCGAAAAAACAGGTGATGTCACTGATTTACTGGGTAGTTTTCTCGATGAACAGATCTCATTATCAGCCAAACCCGAAACGTCACTGGCGATATTGAAATCCTTCGTCTCATATAAAGGTACCAAACGTATGCTTAATCTGGCTGAAGTTAAAGATTATGCAAATACTCTTGGGGAATATGTCAAAGAGAAAGATGTACTTGAAATAATAAGATCCCTCGTCAATTTAAGAATATTGCACGATAAGAATGAGAAGGGGCTTTATGAACTACGGCATGATTCTCTGGCTGCAAAGATCTTTGAAAAGATATCTTCTGCCGAAATCGAAATTCTTGAGGTCCGGCAGTTTATCGAAAGTGCATATTACTTCTGGAAGAAACACGGAGTATTGCTCTCTGAAGATGATCTTAAATATATTGACCCATTCGGAAAAAGGTTATCGCTTTCTGATGAACTCACATCTCTAATAGAATTAAGCAAAGAGAAATTTAGAAAGACAAAATCCAGAAGAAGGAATATCCTGGTTTCGGGAGGAATAATAATTATTTTTTTGCTTTCCGTCTTTTCAGGCTGGGCATTAAAAGAACGTAACAGGGCAGAAATTCTAAAAACAAAGGCATTAGCAGAAAAATATAATCTGCTGGCATCAAATATTGCCATTCACGATCCGACAAAAGGTTTAAGAGTTGCTGAATATGCTTATTCCCTCGATACAGCTAACCAGGGTATTCTGACCAATATTAAAAGAATCTATTCAGATAATGTCCTGTATACCTTAATTGCTAAACAGGACAATGCATTTGCAAAACAGGAAGACGCAATTCATGCTTTAACATTCTCTCCTGATAGTAAATTTATTCTTACCGGATCAGGAGATGGTACGGCAAGACTTTGGGACCTGAATGGTAAAATGATTAAAGTGTTTATTGGCCATTCAGGATTTGTTAATTCGGTCGCCTTCTCCCCCAACGGTCAGACAATTCTTACGGGTTCATCTGATCGCTCTGCCCGTCTCTGGGATATTAGTGGGAAGGCAATTGTGGATTTTAAAGGGCATGGCATGGCTGTTAATTCTGTAGCTTTTTCTCCAGATGGTAAAGAAATTCTTACAGGATCAAACGACAGAACTGCCCGTCTTTGGGATCTGAAAGGTAATGTAATTCAGGTATTTAAAGGACATAACTCCTCAATATTTGCTGTTGCTTTTTCAAATGATGGTCAACATATTGTTACCGGGTCGTCTGATTCAACTGCCAGACTTTGGAATATCAAAGGGAAACAATTAAAAGTCTTAAGCAAAAATCTTGATGTTGTCACCACAGTTGCATTTTCACCTGACGGACAAAAAATACTTGTAGGATCGAATGATAAAACAGTAAAACTTCTTGATCTGGATGGAAATCTCAAAAGGATATTCACTGGATATCCTGGAGAAGTAAATGACGTGGTTTTTTCTCCGGATGGGAAAAAAATACTGGTTGGTGCAAGCGCTGGTTTTGCTATGCTTTTGGATCTGAATGGAAATGAGATAAGAGAATTCAAAGGGCATTCTTTACTGATAAAAGCAGTTGCTTTTTCACCTGATGGTACTAAAATAGCAACAGGTTCAGCTGATTGCACGGCAAAACTCTGGGATTTGAGCGAAAATATATCGCAGGTATATAATGGGCATACCGGGAAAATTACTTCAGTTAAATTCTCAAGTGACGGCAAAGAATTTCTTACCAGCTCTTCCGATCGAACAGCCCGGCTATGGGATCTCAGCGGAAATACAATTAAAATTTTCAAAGGACATAGAAATGGCATTAATGATGTTGCATTTTCACCCGATGGTAAAAAAGTATTGACAGGGTCTGATGATGGTACAGCAAGGCTCTGGGATCTGCAGGGAAATGTAATAAAGATATTCTCGGGTCATAATATGGGCATAATGAGTGTTGCTTTTTCTCCCGATGGTCAGAAAATACTCACAGGGTCAAGTGATGCAACTGCCCGTCTTTGGAATATAAGCGGGCAAACACTTATGATTTTCAGAGGACATAATACATCTGTCAATTCAGTCGCATTTTCACCTGATGGTAAAACAATCCTGACCGGAGGAAGCGATTATTCTGCCCGGCTTTGGGATCTCAATGGAAATGTTCTGACAATATTAAAAGGACAATTGAGCAGGATTAATTCTGTAGTATTCTCTCCCGACGGGCAAAGCTTCTTAACCGGATCATTTGGATCAGATCCTTCTGCCAGGCTTTGGGATCTAAAAGGAAATTTATTAGAAGTTTTTAATGGACATACAACTTCAATATTCTCAGTTGCTTTTTCGCCCGATGGAAAAAAAATTCTTGCAGGATCAGCTGACCAGACTGCTATTCTTTGGAACATTCGGGGAAATATTGATCAGGTTTTCTCAGGAGACAAATCCTATGTAAGATCTGTTGTTTTTTCTCCTGACGGACAACATATTCTAATAGGGCTGGACAATGGCAATGTACGGTTGTATCCGGTAAAAATGCCTTTTCAGAGTTTTTACAAAAAAGATAAATATGAAAAACTGAATTCATTTGATAAACTATTATATAATATAACTGATATCAATAAAATAAAAAATTCTGAAAATGAAAGCGCAATTCTGCAAGCTTCTGATTATTACGTAAATGAAGCTATACAGAGTGGCAGTAGTGAAAAAAACAAGTACTTGAATAATGCAATAGATTTGTATAACAAGCTACTAAAAGAAGATCCTGGTAAAAAAGAATACCTGTTCAATCTTTTAAGGACAAGCATTTATAGTTACATAACAAACCCGACTGATCAGACTAAGAAAGAAATAGAAAAACTAAATGAACAAGTTTTAGATTTCACTTCCCTTGAAGATCTTACTCTATCTGCCTATACTTACCTTTTAATCTGTTTCAAGAATGATAAGACAATTGACCAGCTAAATATTCCCGAATGCTTCATGGGTATTTGCAGAAAATTATTGAATCACCCTGAGCTGACTGAGGTTGGGAGGAAGGATGTTAGCCGTTGGTGTTCATATATTGCACCCGATTTTATTCAGAAAAAAGAATTCCCTCAAGCCCTTCAGGTAATTCAAATATCTCAACTTTCAGACAGTACCAATAAAGAGATGCAGGCTATTCTTCCAATAGTTTATATATTTAACAATCAATATGATAAAGCAGAATTAATAATTAAAGAATTTAGAAATAAATCACTGATTGGTATCGATTATTTCAAAACGTATAAGGATGTCTATAATTATGTCATCAATTTATTTGAGGAACAAGCTATTACTCATCCTGATTTTGCAAAGGCAAGAGCCCTGTTAAAGGATTAACGTGTTGCATTTTAAATGTACCACGCACCTGAGATTATTTCTATTTCTTTGGTTCCGGGAGATCAAGTACTTTTGTTGTTCCTCCTGTTTCAAGATTTATTCCGTGAGGTTTGTTGGTTTTCCATGAACCTCCCGTGAAATCGGGAACATCAATTGATTGTGACCTGTTGGCTACTGACCATTCACTTAGTGGTGCGATGGAGCTCCAAAGTGCACCGTCGTACACATTCTGATCAAGGGGCAAACCGTTTCTCAGACAATCCATCAGGCGCCAGTCCATAATAAAGTCCATCCCACCATGGCCGCCTACCTTTTTAGCCATTTCACCTACTCTCTTTACAATTTCAGGAGAGTACTTGTCGTAATGTTCTTTCATTTTAGCATCATCGGCCCATTCTTCACCAAGTGCAATATGTTCTTCAGGAAATTTGCGTACCATGCCTTTGGTTCCCTGAAGAAGATGTATTCTTGAATAAGGGTGATCTGATGATACATCGTGTTGTATCATAATCGTTTTTCCAAGAGTTGTCTTAACAATTGTGGTATTCATGTTGCCCCTGAACTTTGAATCCTTCCAGGGAGCATAGAAGGGATCATTTGCTACCAGTTCTTTTTCTTTTGGACCCATTGTGAAATCAAAAGTCGATACTGACGAGAGATGTTCCATCTTATCTCCGCAATTAATATTTAATGCCTGGCATACCGGGCCCAATCCATGCGTCGGATAAAGGTTCCCGTTTCTGGTAGCATTTTCTTTCAAGCGCCACATATCGGTATAGGCTCCGTCAACTTGTTTATCGTCTTCGGGTTTCTTGAAATTATACCCCATAAGATTATGGATATAAGCGCCTTCTCCATGTATTATCTCTCCAAACATTCCCTGCCGGGCCATATTAAGTGTTAACAATTCAAAGAAATCATAACAGCAGTTTTCGAGCATCATACAATGTTTTCTGGTTCTTTCTGAAGTTTCAACCAGCTGCCATGCTTCATCAATGGTACGTGCAATTGGAACTTCGCATGCAACATGTTTTCCATGCTCCATTGAATATACCGAAATAGGAGTATGTAATATCCAGGGTGTGCAGGTATAAATGAGATCGAGATCGGGAAGTTCAACGAGTTTTTTCCAGATATTCTCGTCGCCATAAAATTCCTTTGCGGCAGGTCTTCCGATCCCGACAAGATATTTCTGCGATTCTTTCACACATACCTCCCTTTTATCGCCAAGCGCTTTGATTTCAACTCCTTCTATATATGACAATCGTTCAACCGCATCACTGCCTCTGTCTCCCAATCCGATAATCCCGACGCGCACAACCGGAATTGCAGGGGCTGCATAACCCGACATATTAAACTTCTGGCTATGAGCCTTTTTGACAGATTTCATTATTGATGCCAGCTGCGACTCAGATTTTTGCGGGGCACAGCCCGAAATCAAACCACCGGCCATTGCACCGGCGCCTGCAAATGTTGCAGTTTTCAGGAAAGTACGACGATTGGTTGTCATAATATATTTATTTTCTGATTAAATCAATAAAATTAATTACCCGCAAATTAGTATTTTATTCAGTAAGAAATACTCCAGAAGGAGAAATAAAACTCTATGTAACTCTGTGCTACCTCTGTAGTTCTCTGTGTAACAAAACAATAAGAACTGACAAAGAGTTTCACATAGAAGACACAGAGAACGCAGAGACAAAGCGATGTCTAAAACCCAGGTTTAATATTCTTTTTTGACCGGTCAACAATTTTAACTATTCTGGATTTTCGAGTCTCATCTCTTTTTGCATCATTCAACCAGAACACATACAACCGACGACTTGACGGTGGAAAATTCATGAAATTATTGTAAGATATATCATTATTTTTCAAAGCAATCAAAAGATCATCCGGAACAATCAGATTCTCATCTTTCTTTGTATTGTAGATCAGAGAAGGTTTTTTAATCGCTTCTTCATATACCAGCAACCCTGCAGGTTTCATCCGACCTTCTTTAATCAGGTTCCTGACCTTGCTCATATTTAATTCCGACCATCTGCTGGCAGTCCGTCGGGGAGAGAACCACTGAATGTAATAATCCTCATTTACTCTTTTTATCTTCCCGTCAATCCATCCGAAACAGAGCGCTTCCTCTACGGCTTCATCATAAGGAATGCGGTGTTTTCCCGATGGCTTTTTATAGTATATAAGCCAGATTCCTTGAACTGTAGTATGGTTTTCTTCCAGCCACTTTCGCCATTCCTCTCGTGTCTTCACATACAGTTCCATAACTTTTTTAAGGAAAGGTAAATTAAATTATTTTTATAGAAAATATCTCTATGATGATTTATAAAAATGTATCGTTGAAAAAGTACAATACTTTTGGTCTTGATTACAAGGCTGATTGCATGATTCATTTAGAAAATGAACAGGAAGCGATTGAATTCTTCAACGGAAATGTTGTGTGGAATAAACCGTTTCTGGTACTGGGGAGCGGCAGCAACATTCTCTTTACCAGCAATTTTAAAGGTACAATCCTGTACCCTGAAATATCGGGAATAAAAATAGAAGACAAGGATTTGAATAAAGGTGAAGTGATAGTCTCTGCCGGTGCCGGAATAAACTGGGATGATTTTGTTGCCTGGACTGTGGACAATGGGTTTGGTGGTCTTGAAAATCTTTCTTTGATACCGGGCAAAGTTGGAGCAACACCTGTTCAAAATATCGGAGCATATGGTGTGGAAGTTAAAGATCAGATAGTCAGTGTAAGAACTTTGATTGTTAATGATGGCTCTATTCGGGTTTTCGAAAACAATGAATGTGAATTTGGTTACAGGAACAGCATCTTCAAAAGGCGTGAAAAAGGAAGGTATCTTGTTACCAGAGTATATTACAGACTGGCGATAAATCCTCAGATGAATCTCATATATGATTCTCTGAAAGAGGAAGTAAATAAAATTGGAACAGAGACCCTGCAAAATACCAGACAGGCGGTTATCAATATCAGAAGAAATAAACTTCCTGATCCTGAAATAATTGGCAATGCAGGAAGTTTTTTCAAGAATCCGGTTGTAAATAAGTCTGTGGCAGGTAGCCTTAAAAATAGATATCCCGATTTGCCTGTTTACCCAGATCAGGAAGGTTATATAAAACTTGCATCAGGCTGGCTTATAGATCGGTGCGGGTGGAAAGGGAAAAGAAGAGGAGATGCCGGTGTTCATGAAAAGCAGGCACTGGTTCTGGTAAACTATGGGAAAGCCACCGGAAAGGAAATATTAGACCTGTCTGAGGAAATAAAGGAATCTGTCAGAGACAAATTTGGCATTGACCTGGAAAGAGAGGTTGAGGTGGTCGGAGCTATTTAAAAATCTTCCTCTTATCCAGTTCTTTTTGATATAATAAAGCATACTTGTTATGCTCCGAAAGAGTTCTGGAGAAGTTATGGTATCCTGAAAAGTCAGCCTTTGCAGCAAAAAACAGATAATCGTGGTTTTCGGCGTTCAGAACTGCATCAATGCCCTCAATAGTAGGGCATCCTATCGGACCGGGAGGAAAACCGGAATGTTTGTAAGTATTATATGGGGAATCAACCAGCAGATACTTTTTTAAAACACGTGTAATTGTAAAATCATTCAGAGCAAATTTAATTGTCGGGCATGACTGCAAAGGAATCCCTCTCTTCAGTCTGTTAATGTAAACACCAGCAATCCGGGGTTTTTCATCACGCTTAACAACTTCATCATCAATTATTGACGCCAGAATTGACACTTCAACCGGAGTCAGCCCTTTATCCTTTGCTTTAGAAAGTCGTGAATCATTCCAGAATAATTTATATTCCTTAAGCATCCTTGTATACAATCCTCTGGCATCGGTATTCCAATAAAATTCATAAGTATTGGGAAGAAAAATTGAAATGATGTTTTCCTTTTTGAAACCATCACTCGAATAGTTTGAATCATCAGAGAAAAAACTTATAATCCGGGTTGAATCAGGTTCCAATTGCCTTCCGAATTTTCCTGCAATGTCATTCAATGTCCTTACATTACTAAAAGTAATATCAACAGGTGATTGTTTTCCTGATCTCAGCAAATTTATCAAACTGTTATAAGTGAAGCTCTGGTCGATTATATATCTCCCCGGTTTAACTGCCATTGGATATTTTTTCTTTTTGGCAAACCAGTCAAGAACTTTCAGGCTTTTTATTGTCAGTTTTGATTCAAGCGTATCCATCACCTGATCGTAAGATGCACCGGTAGTAATGAGTATAACCTGATTTTTCTTTTCTGTGGATATGTTTATTCCGAACAGGTTTCTGTAAAGAAAAATGCTGAAAATTAAAGCAACAAATAGTATTCCGCTTAAATAATAGATGGTTTTCTTATGTTTCATGGTCATTCACATTAGGCACAAATTTAAAGATATTGTTGAAAGTAAAAAAACCGTCTTGCGGTCTAGCGGTCCTGTAGTCTTGAAGTCATAAAGTCTCCAAGGTTCAGATATAATTAATATTTTTGCAATGGAAATTAAAAAACTAACATTAAATGAAAATGTCAACAACGATGCTTCTGATCCTTATTGTGATAGGGATCATAACCGGGGTAATGGCAGGAATGCTGGGAATAGGCGGTGCAATAATAATGATTCCGGCGCTTGTTTTTTTACTGGGAATAAGCCAACAGAGTGCTCAGGGAACCAGCCTTGCTGTGATGTTACCTCCTGTCGGGATAATTGCTGCCTACAATTATTATAAGGCAGGTCATGTAAATATAAAATTCGCAATTATCCTTGCTGTTTGTTTCCTGGTAGGTTCTTATTTCGGTTCTAAACTGGCATTGAATCTTCCGCAGTCTGTACTTAAGAAAATCTTTGGAGTTCTTCTCCTTCTCGTTGCTGCAAGGATGCTGTTATCGAAATAGTAATGACATGCCATGGCATGTCCCTACATTCAGATTTTATCAGGTTTTTTCAAAACATTATACCAACACTAAACGAGAAGGCATTTGGTCTGTCATCAAGATTATATTTGGTGCCGACAAGGTTTTGGATCTGGTTCTGGTACTTTTTAAGGCTGCCTTCATACCTCAAATCAAAAGTAAGAAAATTTAACAGATCAAAGCCCAATCCTGCCTGGTAGCCAAATGTCATTCTATTGTAATTATTTTTAAAATCAGGATTACTTATAAGATCCTTTGGTGAATTAATAAGAAGAGAACCTGACGGACCTGCATTTATGCGAAGCGGACCAAGTTTAAAGCCAAGCATAACAGGGATATCAAGCTTGTTAAAGTTCTGTTTAGCAACGGTCGCCAAAGTTGTCTGAACATTCGTTACAGTATATGAATCGGTTCTGGTTGAAAACAGAAGCTCAGGCTGAATATAAAAACCAAAAAGTGTAACGCGCATAAATAATCCTCCGTGAAATCCATAGTTTGCTGTACTTATGCCACTAACAGTAAAGGAGGTTGTCCCCGATGTAATTGTTTTAGTTGTCGGCATAGATAAAGAAGTAGTGCTGACTCCAGCCTTCAGACCAAAGTTGATCTGGGAGAACGCAGGCAATGAAAGCAGAATTACAAATACTATTGCAATTAATTTTTTCATGGTTACAAATTTTAAGTTTATTAATTCAACTAGTTAGCAATTATCATAGAAGTAAAGAAACAGAGCACATATTATAACGCAGATAATGACAAAAAGGTTTCACATGGCTCATTTTTTTGCAGAGGATGAATATTTTATCTGTTACGACTACCAAATTATATTATGAAATTATAATAAATAATTACCTTAGTAAATTCAAAACCGGGATAAGGGAACAAATTATATATACAACTCAAAAACCATTAATAACTTTTAATATGAAATCAATTATATTAATTCAAATCGCATTGATGATGGCTCTGGTTCCAAATTTACAGGCCCAGCAAAAGAACGAACAGAAACTTCATGTAATAATAATAGGTGCTCATCCTGATGATGCTGACGGAGCAGGAGGTGTTGCCTATAAGTGGGCACAGCTTGGTAATGATGTTTTAATGGTTTCCCTTACTAACGGGGATGCCGGGCATCAGTCGATCCCCGCAGAAAAACTTGCAAAAATTCGCCGCGAAGAGGCAAGAAAGGCAGGGGAAGTAATTGGAGTGAGATACATTACACTTGATAATCATGACGGACAGTTAATGCCTACTTATGAAAACAGGTTGCAGGTAATAAAACTCATCAGGGAACAAAAGGCTGATATTGTTATTTTTCCGCGGCCATACGATTACCATCCCGATCACAGGTATACCGGTGTACTCGTTCTTGACGCAGCATATATGGTCACTGTTCCAACGATTCTGCCTGAGGTTCCCTTTCTCAAGAAAAATCCCATGTTTCTATTTATGAGCGATGGATTTCAGCATCCTGAACCGTTTAAAGCCGACATTGCGATTGATATAGATGACGTCATTGAAAAGAAAATGGATATGTATCATCAGCATAAATCGCAGATGTATGAGTGGCTGCCATTCAATCAGGGTATTCTTGATCAGGTTCCTGCATCTGATGCCGATCGCAGGGCATGGCTTGGAAAAACCAGGAAAGGCGAATTCGACGCTACTCCGTATCGGCAGAAATTGATTGAGATCTATGGCCCTGAAAGAGGAGCAAAAATAAAATACTGCGAAGCTTTTGAGGATTCCGGTTACGGAGCCAAGCTTACGAAAGAAAACATGGCTTACTATTTTCCTTTCCTAAAAAAGTAATAAGTAAGTTAAGTCTGGAATGTGGCATGATATTTGAATTGTATTCAATAAAGTATATGCCATGAAAAAGCTTTTTACAATATTTTTTTCTCTATTGGTGATGTCCTCCTGTTCGACCACCAAAGAGGCAAATTCTTCCAGAGCTGAAGCCAGGAAGGAGAAAAAGCTTCTGAATCAGGAATTGGTCAAGAACGCCATCGAATCAAAAAGATATATAATTAAGTTTGATAAGATGTATGTTAATTACGGAGGAATAAGAATACTTTTTCCAAGAGCTAATTTCCTGATCGTAGATAAAGAAAGAGCTATTCTCAGCACAGCCTATCAGGGCAGACAATATGATATAAAACCTATTGCTGCTATAAACATTCGTGGTAAATCTCTGGATTATGCGGTAACAGATAATTTATCAAAAGGCTCATATGATATAAAGATGAAGGTAAATAATACCGGTTCAAATACATTTGATGTTTATATAAAAGTGAGCAAGAATGGTACCTGCACCATATCGGTTTCAAGTCTTAAAATTGATAACGTAAACTACTCAGGCTACCTTGTGCCGATACCTGATACAACTAATCCTGCAACAGAGGTGGGGAATCCGATCTGAAGATATTTTTACTCGCTATCCCCCCAATTGGGGGGCAAAGGGAATTAATTATTGATATTCAATATATTGACTATTCTGGTTTAATTCAAGGAAATCGTCTCCGGTTTCTCGATAGCCGTATTCAAAGCAATAATGATATTTATAACCCTGCGATGTTTCAATCATATGGGTAAAAAAACTGAAGTTATACCCCAGGGCAAAAAGAGCATCTTTATGAACTTTCACTTTACCTTCGGAATAAAGATCTGAAAGAATTCTTCTGTTCTTTCTCAGCAATCCATGAACATTCCTGACAAAATTGTTTGAGTCGCGATTCAGCCTGTTATTGTAGTTATTCCGGCACTGATCAGAACAGAATTTTTTATCAGTACGGCCTCTAATCTGGTCACCGCAATCGAGACATTTCTTTTCCACAGCACTAATGTTTTGATAAAGATACAAAAAAACGTTTTCAAACGAATACAAACGACTATAAATGATTACTAACCGAATCATTATCAGGCGATGACCTAAGTTTGCTAAGAAATAATAAATTAATAACAATTAAAACTTAAAGTCATGAACTCACTGAAAAACAGAGTAACGCTGATCGGGAATCTTGGTCAGGATCCCGAAACAAAAACAACTGAAACAGGGAAAAAAGTAACCCGCTTTACAATGGCCACTAATGATGGCTATAAAAATGCAGATGGCCAGAAGATAAGCGAAACAACCTGGCACAATATTGTTGCATGGAACGGGCTGTCTGATATTGCTGAAAAATTTCTTAAGAAAGGCAAGGAAGTTGCAGTCGAAGGACGAATAGTCTACCGTAGTTACGAAGATAAGAAAGGTGCGACTAAAAACATTACCGAGATTGTACTTAATGATCTTCTGCTGCTCAGATCAGGAAAGGATCAGGCTAAAGATGAAGAAGGACAAAGTTGATTATTTCTTTGTGGAAGAAAATGATCGCTGCGTTTCCCCAGGGACATACAATGGTATGTCCCTATTGTTTTTTATTATGTTTTTCAATTTCCGAAACTGTAGCCATAACTATGGACTGATCAGAAGGCGTCACTTCAAGCAGTTCGAAAAGCTTATGACAGATTTCAATGTATGAAAGAAATATATCTTTTCTTATAAGAATCATATCGATGTATCTTATAGCTCTGTCTATCAATTTATTATTACTGGCTCGTAAATATGTCATAACATTTCCTTCATATCTTCCCATTCGTCCCATTATAAGGGTTGAATGAGTATTCAGGATCATCTTCAATACTAGGTGCTTAAACAAGGGGTTAGAAAAAGGGATCAGAAAGAAATACTTTTCATCCTCCATATTAAAATTAATACCCTCTTTGTGGTCAAGAATTTTAAATATGTGTTGTTTTTTTGAATCAAGCTGAGAAGCTCTCCTTGGAAGTGCGTTCCTGCTGAAATCAAATCCCAATAAACGCTCTCTCGAGGCTATGCCATTAATTTCAGGCCATTCAAGGGTCCTTGGAGATCGCCATAACAGTTTCTCCCAGGCCTCCACACTCAATTTATATTCAGGCATATACAGATAACAGAGCGAAAGATTCTTTTCCTTTTCGCCGGCATTTTCAAACGGGTATAAGCTGAATGTGGGTGACCTCTCTGTAGTATCTGTTATAACAGTTATGCCCAATTCATTATTTGTCTCATAAAGTAAATACTCCTCATTCTCATAGCATTCAGTTTCCAGGGCAATAAATTTCCGAATGAAGGAGATATCTGCAGAAACCCAGAAGCTGAAAAAGGCATTTATCTCATTTTCAATTGTTTCATTTGATGAATTATAATAGAAGAGGGCAGTGCCTGCAACAGCAAGAAGGATTGTTGAGGATTGCATTCTCGTACTTCCGGTAATGGCCATTGGTCCCACAGTGAGATTTATCTTTTCAATATTTGTATTTTCTATTACCATCCTTGATCGTTCAGCAACTTCACATAGCTGATCATCGGGATTACAATAAAGAAAAAATGGTTTTCTGGTTGAAATCTCAGCCGCTTTCTCAACAGCGCCAATAACGAACGGGGTTTCTCCTCCTTCAGTAGTTCCTATTAAAAGATCACCATCTTTAAATCCGGCTTCAAGCAGTTGTCTGGCACCATAGTCAGGAAAGTCTTCGAAGTTTTCAATGGAACGGATCAGGGCAACATCCCCTCCTGCCATAAAACTGAATACCCTGTTCTCAATTTTTTCACCCCTATGCACCTGACGCCAGAGAGTCTCAATTGTGAGCGACAGTCTTCCTGTAGCCCCGCATCCGCAGAAAAAGACATTATTTCCCGATTTTAAGGTATCACTGATGATAACTTTCAGATAGCAAATCTCAGATAATTTTTCTGACAAGACTTTTATAGTCGAATCGTCGAGTTCTTTCAGCTTTGCTACTGCCTCAGGCAGGTTATGCAAAGCAAGATATGAAAGATCTCTAGTAAGGGGATGAGATGATTCTGTTACAAGTTTTCCGAGTTTATACTGAGATGATACGGAAAGAAATTTTTCCGCTTTAAAATCTGAATCATTCTTCATTATGGTGTTGTGGTGTTATGGTGTTATGGTGTTATGGTGTTATGCCGTTGCGCCATTGAGCCGCTGTTAAAAGTCAAGCAGATCTACATTAGTCCGGTAATCTCCAAGCAGATGTTCAGCAAAATAGTACCACATTAACCTGTCGAAATATGGAGTGTCATTACCATAGGCGTGCTTTTGGCCCGGCAGCATCATGAAATCAAAACGTTTATTTGCTTTAATTAGTGCATCTACCACCCTTAGAGTATTCCCTGGATGCACATTATCATCTACATCTCCTGTAACGAGCAGCAAATAGCCTTTAAGGTTTTTTGCTATATCCTGATTCTTTTCAACAGTCGCTTTAAAAGATATTTCCACCTCTTTCTTTTTATTCAGGCTGTCTTTTATTTCACCTTTTTTTGTAACAGGTTTTTCCACCTCGGCAACTCCGTTATGAGTTTCACCCCACCACTGGTTATAGATATTATTATCATGATTACCCGATGATGAGACGGCAACTTTGTAAAAATCAGGATAAGATAGGATCGCAGCAGTTGACATAAATCCTCCGCCTGAATGGCCAAATATCCCAACCCTGTTTATGTCAATGAATTTATATTTATCTGCAAGTTGTTCGATCCCGTATTTGTCATCGGCAAGAGGATAATCCCTGAGATCGTTGTAACCGAAAGTATGGTAATAGTTATTTCGCATCGGACTCCCTCCCCTGTGGCCAAAATTTACAACAATAAAACCAAGCTGCGCCAGTGCCACATTTTTGCCGCCCGTAACAGTAAAGGAATACTGAACCGACTCTGTCTGCGGACCTGGGTAAACATACGAAATTACCGGGTATTTCCTGGTAGAGTCAAAATTAAATGGCTTGTACATAATACCATACAGGTCAGTAACCCCATCTTTTGCCTTTAAAATAATTGTTTCCGGCATTTTCCATCCGGTTTTAAAGAGCTGTGAAAGATCGGCCTTTTCAAGTCTGAGTATTATGTTTCCGGTATTATCCCGCAAAACGGCTTCCGGAATTCTGTCAACAGTAGAGTATGTGTCAACAAAATACCTGTTCGATTTTGACATGCTGAAAGAATGGTTGGCTCCTTCTTTTGTTATCAGGGTGGTTCCGCCTTTGTCAATAGAAGCTTTATACTTCATGCTGTAATATGGATGCACTCCCGTCTCTCTTCCGAACGCCTCAAAATATAGTGTCCTTCCAAGCGTATCAATCCTTTCCACCCTTCCGGTAACAAAGTATCCGTCGGTGATCTGATTCTTAAGATTGCCTTTGCCATCATAAAGATACAACTGCCCCCATCCTGTCCTTTCCGACCACCAGATAATGTCATTCCCCTCATTAAGAACCGATAGTCTTGAATATTCATCATTAAAATAAGGCCAGGTTTCCTCACTGAAGAGAACAGAGAGAGCCCCTGTTTCAGCATTAACAAGACAAACATCCAGTTTCTTCAAAGGTCTGTCTTTGCGGATAAGAACTAATTTACCAGCATTTTTCTGGGATGTCCATTCAACGTTTACGGTCTGATCCTTCCATTTCTTCAGATCCACATCAATGCGTTTTTTAGTAGCCACATCAAAAATTACCAGCTCTGTCTGAGGTACGAATGGCTCTCCTGGCAATGAATACCTATAAGTCTGAAGCTTTGGCCTGGGTTGTGCAAGAACATCAACAACAAACAGATCTTTCACTTTCCTCTCATCCTGCTTCTCAACATAGAGCTTCCTGGAATTCTTGAACCAGGTTACATTAGCTTTTACTTTTTTATTTTTGGTTGTGTCTTCTGAATTTGCAGCATAGCTATAATAACGTTCGCCGTCTGTACTAAGCTGCACTTCAATACTATCCTTATCTTTTGCTTTCATCAGATACAGGTTATGGTTTTTAGCATAAGCAATCCATATACTGTCAGATGAGTACGTTGGCCACTCCGGTTTCTTTTTTTCCTTCCAAATGGAATCTTTTATGGTTAGTCTCTGAGATGATATATCAAAATTGAATCTCATTGAATCTACCACAAAAGAAAATTTTGTCGTACTCTTCTTTTCAAATTTTATGTCTTTGATCGGAAGATCCAGATCATTATAGGGATGATGAGTCAGCTTATGCAATTCCGCAGCCATGTATTTACTTTCAAACATTGGCTGTTTTGACCTGTTTGCAGCATTTACGTAGTAGAAATTTTTGCCGGCGGAAGTTTTAAATGAATACCAGAAAATATCTGACTCCTCAATCCAGTTTGCATTGACGGCCAGATCACCATATTTTGGAATGAGATTATCTCCCCTGAATTTCTCAGCCGCCTTAAAATCAGCTTTTTGAGCAAACAAAATAACAGAAACTGCCAGAAGAAGCTGGGTAAAGCATATACGTATCATATGTATAGAAATTTTGATTCTTTAAAATTGGGCGTGTAATATTATTAAAAATTTCCACTCTATCAGACTGCATAAATATATAAATTTTACATTGACGATTCCTAGAGAGGTATCTTGCAATCTACTGAACTGGCGAAGAACAAATCCTTATAGCCCGGGGAAACCTGGTACAGATGCCATTTACCTTAATGCATCATTCAAATTCTAATACCTGCTGAACATTCACGTCCTGCATGAAGTGCATTAAGATTGTCTTCAACAACATGATTGCCTTTCTTTCCGAATAGTTTTTTCAATGCTTTTTCAAGACTTTCAAACGGCATTTCTATAAAAGGTGAAGCGGCTCCCAGAATTACTATGTTTCCTGACCTGGGTGATCCGGCTTCTTTCGCAATACCATCCGCATCAATTATTATATGATTCCTGATTTTTTTTATCTCTTCGAGAATTTCATCTAATGGTGGATAATCAGGTATATTAATAAATGGATTTGAATTTGTTACCAGCCAGCCATTGTCAGAGAGCCAGGGAAGGTATCGAAGCGATTCCATCGGTTCAACAGATATTATTAGATCAGCCTTCCCGAAAGGAATAAGGTCAGATGATACCGGTTTATCAGAAAGCCTGAGATGCGATTGAACATCTCCACCTCTCTGACTCATTCCGTGAACTTCAGATTGTTTTATGAACAGATCATTGGAAACAGCAGCAAGGCCTATTGTTGCTGCAATTGACAAAATTCCCTGGCCACCAACCCCTGATAATATAATGTCGTTTTTCATAATCCGGATTATAGAATTATTCAATTGAATTTTCTGATCTTTTTCTTCGTATAGCTGTCTGAATACATTCACGTGATGCAATTATTACTGAGACACCCTTATAATCAAACTCTTCTTTCATGATTCGCACATTTTCAGTATAATTCTTCCGCAACGGAGTAATGACTCTTATGTGTTCACTTTGAACTCCTATTCCCGAGCAAATCTGTTCTAACCTGCCTGTGGCATTTGATTTCTGACCCCCGGTCATTCCAGTTGTGGAATTATCAGATATAATGATAGTCACCGGAGAATTTTTTACAACGGCATCAAGAAGGCCGGTCATTCCCGAATGTGTAAAAGTCGAATCACCAATAACAGCAACTGAAGGGAATAATCCTGCATCTGAAGCTCCGATTGCCATAGTTACAGATGCACCCATATCGACACATGAGTTAATAGCACTGTACGGAGGAAGTGCTCCAAGTGTGTAGCAGCCTATATCAGAGAATACATGCCCCTGGCCAAATGGTTTTATAGCTTCAGTTAAAGCGCTGAACATATCAGCATGTCCGCAGCCTTCACAAAAAGAAGGCGGCCTCATTTTGACCAGAGATGGAACCTCCTGTCCAAAACTAAGCGGAAAACCCATGGCTTTCGCCACTATTGCAGGATTCAGTTCTCCGTCACGAGGAACAGTTCCATCTAGTCTGCCACGGATTTTTATGCCTTCGTCAAGTATTCCCCGTAAGGCTTCTTCAACAACAGGCGCCCCTTCCTCCAGGATAAGAACTTCATTGCATCTTCCTGTAATTTCTTTTATAATTTCTTTTGGAAATGGATATGCTGATATTTTTAACAAAGGAAATTCACCTGCAGATTCTCCCGCGCTTTCTAAGAAGTAGTTATTCGCAATACCACAGGCAATGATTCCTAAGTCGTGTTTATTCCCGCCAGTAAAAATGTTATATTTTGATATCAATGGATCGTATCGTAATGATTCATATGATGATAAAAGAGTCTTATATCTTTTTCGTGCAATGGCAGGAAGAAGAACAAACTGCAGCGGGTCAGCGGGAAGGAAAAGCTTTTTCTGTGGCAGAGAAGGCCTCAGATTAATTGTGGCCCTTGAATGAGCCATACGTGTCGTTATTCTGAAAAGAACCGGAAGCTTATATTTTTCAGATAATTCAAAGGCATCAAAAACCATATCATAAGCTTCCTGTTGATTTGATGGTTCAAAACACGGCACAAGTGCAAACTTCCCATAAAACCTTGAATCCTGTTCATTCTGTGAAGAGTGCATTGACGGGTCATCGGCAGAAACGATTATCAGGCCTCCGTTAACCCCTGTAATAGCTGAATTAATAAACCCGTCGGCAGCCACATTCAGACCAACATGTTTCATGGCAACCATGGCTCTCTTACCTGCATAAGACATTCCAAGAGCAGATTCGATAGCAGTTTTTTCATTCGACGACCACTCTTTGTGAATACCAGGGTAAGAGTTCTCTTCAGATGATTGAATGTATTCCATGATCTCAGTTGAAGGAGTTCCGGGGTAGGCATACATCCCGCTTAAGCCTGCATCCAGAGCAGCCTGCGCTATCGCTTCATCACCCAGTAATAAAACTTTTTCCATATACTTAAAAATAAACCATCAAAATAAAGCTAATGTTATCCTGTAAATTGATTATAGTGACTTTATACTGTACAAAAAGATTGATTTACAATAAGTGTGACGATACAAAAATAATTTTTACTGCAGATTAAAATATGTTGGTATTAGGCCTGGTTAATGGTTTACAATACTCATGGCTAACTTCAGTCTTTAATACATCGGACTGAAAGACCATATTTTTTACTGAAACCTGGACTATTTACATAGCACTTAAGGTAATCCAGAATACGTATCCAGGCCTGGGACGAAGTAAATTCAGTTGAAGACCACCAGTATCCGAAACTGCCTAAGCCATAGAATTGACCATGATTATTACGGGTTCCACCGGCAGGCCATTTAAAGTCATTCCCACCTTCTTTATTCCCTTCTCCTGTCAATCCGCTGGTTCTCATCTTCATTGCCGCAAATACCGGACCACCCATAAAGGTTGTCAACTTGATATACTCCTTATCTGAAGGCACATGCCAGCCGTATGGGGCCAATCCTCTTGGATCGATTACAGCGTACCAGTTATAGAGTTTACCATATTTTTTACCATTCCTGGGATTGTTCTCTTCATAACACCACGCAGGTTTGCCATCGTTGCCAGATTTTTCCCATTCATCATCAGATCGTGCTTCCGGAATAGTATCCCCATTTCTGAAGTGACTCACGGCAATGTTTTCAGACATCCATATCTGTTTGCCGATTTTATCCGTTTTGTAAATGTTCCCGTCGCGGTCTTTTACATCTCCCGTACAGGAATAAAATATTATTACCGATACAAAAAGTAAAAAGCACACAATCAGTATTTTTTTCCTGTCCATAATCTTATTCCATTGATTACTATATTTATCCCTTCTGTCCGACTTAATCCTGGCGTATTCTTTAACACTCAACGGATTTCATACAAAAATAACGACTGAATCAGGGTTGTTGTTTTTTATTAAGTATTTCTGAATTCTTTGAAGGCAGAATATAAATGCCATTAAGATTTTCTCCGGGTTGCAATAAAAACCTGACAGGCACGCTATATGAAACCGCAACAGGTTTACCTGAAATCATCCCCGGCTTCCAATTTGGCATTGTGCTCATCACTCTGAGGCATTCCTTATCCAGGTCTTCCCTGATACTCCTTAAAACTTTCACATCTCCGATTTCACCTGTACTCCGGACAATAAATTTTACAACTACCCGTCCTTCTATTTTATCCGTTACTGCCTGGCGGGGATAAATTATTCTTTTTCTTAGATATTCATTAAATGCACTTTTGCCACCGGAAAATTCAGGCATGGTTTCGCAAAACATATAAACCGGTCCGTTTGTCTGGTTCGCGGTAGAGTCTATTATAAAATTATCGGGAACCGATTTGGTGACCATCGCAGTACTGTCCCTGCTACCTGTATTAATTGCTGATGTTGGTTTTATTGTATTGTAATTCTTGTTTTTACAGGATATTACAACTAGCAGCACAAGAGCAAACAGTTTTATTAATTGTTTCATACTTCCATTTATTGGATGTTTTAATTTATTTCCATACTTAACCAGTTACCGGCTATTTAATTCCAAAAATTGCCCTGCTTAAATATATCTCATTTATGATGTACAACTGTTATTGAATCATCGGGGTTAACGAATTTTTCATCAAAAATAAAAATATTATCAAACTAATTTCTTTATTTCAAAGTTAGATTTATTTTGTTGTATAGATTTTGTTTTTTGAACCAGCTCAAAGATTGTTTCTTAACTTGTTATAATCCCCGGAATAAACTCATATTTATTATGGTCTCTTATGTAACTTCTTTTTTCAAGCTGCTTCAAGAAGGCCTATTTTCTTCTTTAGTTGATTGATTTTCTTTTCTTTATATTTTTGTCGATACTCTTCCAGTGCTTTAGGGTTGAAAGCTTCTTTATTGGTGACCATTTTATAATAGATAATTGCCAGTTTTCTTGCAGCTGCAACAACGACTTTTGGTGCACCCGCTTTTGTCCGTATCCTTCGGAAGTAGTCTCCCAAAGGACTTTTACTATTGTATAAGCCATTGGCCGCCATACGGAATGCCTGCCCTGCATGGTGTTTCTTTTTCATAATCTTGCTACTTATCACTTTGCTACCGGATATTCTTGTGTTTGGAGCCAAACCCAACCATGATGTAAAATGATGTTCGGTTTTCCATTTAGACATATCTTTCCCCACTTCAGACAAAATGGTTAATGCGCTTATTTCACTTATTCCACAGACTTCTGTAACATCTACTCCTAAAATTTCTTTGAGATATGCCGTGAGATTAAACGG
>Ga0224521_1000018_pt1 | contig 71228 bp, 68 predicted proteins | sample CFST0metaG_FD_182731 | JGI IMG/M metagenome (GOLD analysis project Ga0224521, IMG submission 182731) | Peat soil microbial communities from Stordalen Mire, Sweden - C.F.S.T0 | ecosystem: Environmental > Terrestrial > Soil > Wetlands > Peat | place: Sweden: Norrbotten County, Stordalen Mire... | reverse complement strand
AACCAAAACGACCGTGATAAAAATTACTTTAGGAAGAGTTAAAAAGGGGTGGTCAATTTAATCCGCGATCCAGTGGTCACATTACACTGCGAATAAATGGTCAATATACCCGCGTTTTCCACTTAGACGTGCAACCTAAAAAACAGAGAAGCATTGTTGCAATGAATATGTTTGTTTTCATAACATTAATTTTTGGGAAACGAATTGACTTCAAGTGCCTGTAGGTTAAGTATATGAGCAAAGTTACGTTAATGGAAAACAAAATCCAAGCAAATTTTAAGTTGGAAGTCTGACCATAAAGAATCAACGGATTTTCAAATTATGATATGCTTTATATTAGGATGGTCACATATTCTGAAATAACTGCATTAATTGAGCAATATGAGTCAAATAAATGATTTTATGTTGATTAATCAAAATGTGATAAGATTATAAACCCTACAACCTTTTATTAAGTTGGACATTCAACATCCATCTGTAGCATCAATTAACACATCATATATTTATTGATTCTACCATTTGGATAATCAAACTACTGTCATATGGATGGTAATAAGCCATTTGCCTTTTATTTTTTTCAAAACAAGAAGGTTTCGTCCAATTACAGTCACACCAGCGTTAGTTGCTTGATATTTGCAAAGTAATGTAGCGAGATTGCCTGAGACATCCATTCTTAATATTTCAACCGAATCAATTTTCCCACCCATATTCATTCCATTCTGAAAATTAGCAATTAGGTCGTTCCTTCCATTTTCTACAAGTCCTGCAACATGAGAAGAAATATATTGAGCATCTTCGGAATAAAGGGTAATTAGGTTTTGAGCATTGAGACTATTATAGGCTTGTTTCCATTCTTCTGTTTGTAGTTGAAATTCTTTCATTAATTGTTGGTTTTTAGAATTATCACATGACTGAGACAGAATGATAATTGAGAAAAACAATAGAACATGAATGGTTTTAAGTTTTCTAAGTGATTTCATGGTATGGTGATTAAATATTTAATATTACATATACAAACCCCGAAAACGAAATGGATACATTTTGACCCAGCTTTTGTGTAAATGGGGTTTATTTATAGTAATTCTTGTTTATCCCTTTGTTTTAATCCTTTTATCCATTCAGTAATAACTTGTAAACTGAGTTCAACATTTCCAACTTGACAATGATTTTGCGCTTGTTCTTTTTCGGTGAACAACCGAGCCGTCAACGACCGGACATTTTTTAATTTCTGTATCTGGTCATAAAACTGGTGCAAGGGAATGTAATGGTCTTCACTTCCACCAAAAAGTAAAACATCCTGTTTAACCAAATGCGAGATGGTAAATGTTTTTAGTACTTCAATCTTCTTAAAAAATTCATATGGATTTTTCGCACCCAAAGTATGCATCCCTTGAGTAGTGCCCCATTCCTGCATTAAGTTGCTTTTCATTTTTTTATAAACCAAATTGTTAACTAAGGTAGAAGCACCTAATTTCAATAAGGTTTTTAGTGCAATTTTTGCAATTGGCTCTATTTGTTTAAAAATAGCCTCCTGAAAATCAGTACATATGTCATCACAAACTACCCTTTTAATCCGAGGCTCATAAGCAGCAGCTCTCAATGCGAGACATCCACCTAACGATAATCCAATAAGCGTAACATCATTTAGCTTAAAATAATCGAAAACTGCCTTGCAAGGTTTATGCCATTCATAAGTCATTGGTATATGACCTTCTTCTAAGGTTGCTCCTTGTCCGGGACCTTCAAAAGTAATTATGTCAAAACCATTTTGATAAAAATAAAGTTGAGATGAAAATAACTCTTCTATATAACTGTCAAAACCTCCAAAGAAAACAATAGTCCCGATAGATGATGATGGTTGAAATCGGTAAGCACTCATTGTAGCATTTCCGTATGGGATATTAAAATGTTGAGACTCCTGAATCTTGTAATATTCTTTCATCCATTTTATAAAACATAAACGACTGTTATTTTTTCTTTCATCCTTTGGAAACATATAGAATTCAGCAGAACGAAGATACCACGCAGCGTGAAGCAAGCGATTTTGCGCAAACGCATTTTCTGAGAGAGTCAAAAATTCGTGGATATAATCTGAATAATTGTGAACACGGGACGTCACTTCTCTCATTTCATTTAACATCTGCTTTGAACCATCAAAAAACCGATTCATTTGATAGTTAAGCCCAATATCAGGATGGATATTATAAAAACCTGTTTTAAAATCTTCTTTAGCTTTTATACCAATTAACTTCAGGATATTTAAATTTTCTGTTTCCATTTTTTCTGTTTTTATTTAATCAATAGAAGTTATGGTAATGCATAATTCACTACCGATACAAAATAATATACAATAAAGAATAGATTTTTTAATCTATATTAAAAAATGAATTGAAAGGAAAAATTATTTCTTTCCTCTAATAACACTTAACGTTTGTTGTGTAATTCCCAAATAAGAAGCTATATGCCCTAATGGTGCCCTTAAAATTATATTTGGATGCTCTTGCATCATAAACTTATAACGGTCTTCTGCAGTTTGAAATTGCAAGGAGTAAAGTCTGTCAGATGTTAATTTTAATGTGTTTATAAAAATCATTCTGACGAAACGCTCCATACCTTCAATATCAATAAGTAATTGTTCAAAATCAATATAGTTTAACACTCTAATGGTAGTGTCATTTAATACTTCCCAACCATACCGGGAAGGTTTGTTATAGAAGATACTTTCAATTGGTGCACTGAAATCATTTTCTTCAAAGAACAAATGAGTAATTTCTTTACCATCTTTTACATAATAAGCACGTATAAGTCCTTTTTCAATAAAAATCATTTTATTTGAAAGTCTACCAGGTAATAACAATATTTTACCCTTTGGATGCACCTCTTTCCTAAAGACTAAATTGACCTTCTCTTCCAAGTCTAATTTATTGGGTAAGTATTTATTAATGTAACTTACTAAATCCATTTGCTATTTTAATTAATAAATATACTCATAAAGTTCCTCTTCTGAACTAATTACTTATCTCTTTATCAAAATGATATAAATGCCATTAATTAAGGTAAAAAAGAGTTCCAGAGATAACTACTGACTCTCCTTTACTGGCATGAAGTGGAAAAGTCATCGACTTCACTACCTTTAGCCGGAAATAATTGACTACTGATTGCAGGAGTTAAATACTTTTTATATAGTTAGATATGCCAAATGCTATTTGACAGGATAAGAGTGGTCAATTCCACTGGTTTTTGCAGTTAAGACTCCTAAAATCATTTTTTTCTTTATTCCAATTTTCCCGGTTCATGGTTATTTATTATAATATAACCAGGAGTTTTGGAATTGGGTAGTATAATAATAAATGCGATTAGATGAAAAAATGAACAAATTGATAATCAGACTTGTTTATTAGCACACTTTCATCTTGAATGCCTTAATCCAAGATTTAAAAAAGTAATAAATTGTCTTTACTCATCTTTTATAAGCAAATCCAGAAAGCAGAGACGCAAAGTAAAAAGAATGACAAAATTAACTCATTGAGCCACTTTTTATATTTGAAATTATTTAATACAAAACCGAAATAAATCATAAAAACTGTTGACCAGAAAACAGTATAAAACGGGGCGAATCCGAAAAGCCTTATGAGTAGGTAACTAAAAACGAAATAATATGCCAAAATATGTAATTGAAAGGGAAATTCCCGGTGCAGGTAAACTGACTGCCAAACAATTGAAAGATATTACACAAACTTCTTGTGGAGTATTAGAGAAAATGGGTACACAAATTCAGTGGGTAAATAGTTATGTAACGACTGACAAAATCTATTGCGTTTATATTGCACCAAATGAGGAAATGGTTCGTGAACACGCAAAAAAAGGCGGATTTCCTGCAAATTCTGTAAGTCAAGTATCTACAATCATTGACCCAACAACCGCAGAATAAATGCAAGAGTCATTTTATGGATGTGTCTGATGGAAACATCAGGCACAAATTTATGCTGTTTTAAATTCAAAATGTCTCATTATGCAAAAGCCAGTGTTCTTAACCACTTTTTACCAGAAATTCTTTACCATTAAAAGCCTGAGTTAAATACCTGTAATATAGTATTGTATGCAAAGGGAATCTGACTGGCTGAATATGGTCATGTACTCCGGCTTTTGCATTACCTTTTATTCATCCGGAAAGTCTGTACGTTTCAACAGAACAGCTGATACATCCAACACTGTATCTGGTCAAAAGCAATGCGCAGCTATTACAAAGGCTGGGAAGAGATGCAAAAAATTAGCAATGGCAGGTTCTGAATATTGTTAGCAACATCAGAAATATTAGGCAATAAATATCCGCTTGTTGTCTGCAAAAATAAAAAGAACATTCACCGATATTTTACTTTATTTTACCGATTTATTTAATTGGTTAACCTGATTCAGATACACTGAGCCAAAAGTCTGCTATAACTTAGTCATAAAATTAATTTATAAGTCATATTAATTAATAGTTTATAAATCGAAAATGAATTCAGTAAATCGTGACTTTAGTATAATCAGTTCATCGGCAAAATCATTATTACTCATGAAAGGGCATACTGATATCCCTTTTGCAAGAGAAACTGCTGTATTAATTGAATATCCCAAAGAATTTTATCCTGACTATGATAGAAGAGACGTGACTTTTTGGGCAAGAACATTGCATTTTGAAAGCAGGTATTGGAGTATAGACCAGTTACTATCAGAATTGCCAGTAAAAAATATTCTGGAATTATCATCAGGTTTCTCTTTTCGTGGTCTTGACGTTATTATGAAAAAAGATGCTTATTATATTGATACAGACCTTCCTGACGTGATAAATATTAAGAGAGATTTTGTGTATGCTTTAAAATCTGGAAAAACAACTCAAGGGGAACTGGAATTACTGCCATTGAATGTTCTTGATGAGAAGCGATTTCAAGAAATCATTGGACATTTTCCAAGGGGAGAAGTGGTTATTTTGAATGAAGGATTGTTAATGTATTTGGATGCATCTGAGAAAGAAAAACTTTGCACTATTATCAAAAAAATATTACAAGAACGAGGTGGTTATTGGATAACAGCAGATGTTTATATTAAAAAGAAAAATGAAGAAATTGGTATTGAATTGGATAATGAAACAAAAACCTTTTTTTACCGACATAATGTGGAAGAAAATAAATTTGAAAGTTTTAAGGAAGCCAAAGCATTTTTCAGAGATATGGGTTTCATTGTTGATAAAGAAGCACGGATAGACCATTCTAAATCGATGTCATTAAAGTATTTAATGAAAAGTGCGTCATTAAAACAGTTATTTAAAATGCGAATTGTTGGAAAGATACAAGCAACATGGCGTTTACGGCTTACAGATAGTTAGCGGATGAATAATTTTTACATTAAAATGGTAAAAAACTTTGCTTTTTTATTTTGTTATGAATGCCATAAATAACTGGAAACCTCTTCTCCTTTTACTATTAGTAGTTTTCGGAATAAGTTGCCGACATGAGCACATTAATGTTTATGACGGTTTTGAAGCCTCAGGACTGAGTAAGATTTGGAGTACAGGAAGAATGAAACTTTCTTCATTTGAGATTCAATCCAAGATAGTACACAAAGGGAAGAGTGCAGCAAAAATTACATTAAGAACTGGCGATATTGTTGAACCCGCCACCGATAAAGACAAAGCGTCAGAACGTGATGAACTGATGGAAACACGCACTCTTTTTTCACTTGAAGGTGTCAAATATGAATATCAGTTCAGCATGTTCCTGCCAGATAGTTTTCCCATCATACCGGTACGACTTGTTATCGCCCAATGGAAACAGTCTTGCTTTGCCTGCAGTTGTTCGGAGTATAGTCCTATTCTTGCCATAAGATATGTTTCAGGAAGACTATTTATTACTCTTCAAACCGATTCTGTTCGTCAAACCCTGTGTGAACTCAATAAAGAAATTCGAAACCGCTGGTTGGATTTTCGATTTCAGATTAAGTTCTCAAGACAAAAAGACGGAGAGGTAAAGGCTTTCCTTGATGATGAAGAAATTGTTAATTATAAAGGTGTTACAAGTTATCCTGAGAGTTGTGGTGTCTTTTCAAAAAAGAATAAGTATTATTTTAAAATGGGTTTATACAGGGATAGAATGCCCGAACCAATGTCCATCTACATTGACGAGTACGGGAAAAGAGAAATGGTTGATGACATACAATATTAATAGGAGATTGTTCCCATCATAATTTTAATTCATGTTACAAGAAAATAATCATGAAAAAAGCAAACTTGCTCTATTTTAAGCAATACTTCATACAGTCAGTCATAAGCATGTTTTTGTTAACAGGTTGTAGCCAGACTCACATCCGTGACACAAACTATAACTACTCTGCACCTAAGCAGTTGGGCGATGGCATTAAAACTGACAATATAAAAAATGTCAATATTGACTGCAATAGAATTATTGAACTTACTAAATTAATTTTAAAAGACACTTTCCCAAATATTCATAGTTTACTGATTGCAAGAGACAACAAACTTGTTTATGAGAACTATTTTTCTGGTAAGGACGAATACTGGGGTTTAAGTTTAGGCTATGCAAAACACGATACAAATACTTTGCACGACATCAGAAGTATTTCAAAAAGTGTAGTTTCGGCTTGTATTGATATTGCCATTCAGCAACATAGAATAAAAAGTATTGACGACCCAATTTTTACTTACCTGCCTGATTATATTAAGTTTAAAACGCCCCAAAACGAAAAAATAACAATCCGACACCTTTTAACGATGAGTTCTGGCATAAAGTGGAACGAAAACCTACCAATCGGAGAACATACCAACAATGAAACACAAATGGAAAGAAGTATAAATCCGGTGGAGTATGTTTTGAGCCAACCAATGGATACAATTCCAGGAGCAGTCTGGAATTATAATGGTGGCGGAGTTCAGTTGTTAGCAGAAATTATCAAATCAGTCAGTGGTGATGACATTGACATATTTGCGGAAAAATTTCTTTTTAAGCCATTAAGTATTATAAACTATAAATGGATTAAAAGTTCCAAAAGTGCAGTTTTATTTCACCCAGGTAAAATCTTCAGCCACAGGAAAAGTTTCACTGCTGCCGCATCAGGGTTACGATTAACGTCAAGAGACTTATTGAAATTTGGGATGCTTTACTTAAACAACGGCAGGTGGGATGACGAACAAATCCTTACAGAAAGCTGGGTTAGTGAGACATTAAAAACTCAAATTCTTCGAGAAAATAATACCACAATCTACGGCTATAGTTATTTATTCTGGACGTATACGGAAACCATAGACAATAAAGCAATTCAAATAGTATCTGCAAGGGGTCTCGGTGGTCAAAGAATATTTATGAATAAAGAATTAAAACTAATAGTTGTAATAACGGCAGGGAATTATAAAAGAAATGACATTAAGAATGATGGACAATTGGCTTTAGACAAGTATATTCTTCCGGCATTGGAAGAACAATAAAAGTTATAATAATTGGGAAAGCCGTGACTTCAGTACCTTTAGCCGGAATAAATTGACCACCAATGGACTGAGTTAAATAATTGTTGTATTGTTATATATACTAAATGCACTCTGCCTGGCAAAGAAATGTTAATATGACTGATTTTTGCAATCAATTAAGAAAAAAAGGAGTTACAGAAATAACTACTGATTCTCCCGTATTGGAATGAAGGTCATAATCCAACTTCATAGAACATATTTTATCAAGATTATTCACAAGTTCTTCCTGAGTCTCAGCGGCTGACCACATTTGACCATCGTTGACCACTACATTACCTCGGACAATAGATTTTCCTTCTTTAGTTGTTTCCCTATAGATTTGACCTATGAAAGTTCTTTTAAAATCATAGCCGGATTTAACCAGGAATAATTCTGAAATCTCAAATTATTGTGGTAATTTCTTCTTTTCCATAAACGAATAATAGTCTGCAATGATACTGGATTCTCCAGAATATGAGTTACTTAAAGCATTAATAATGAAAGAATGTTTTTCAGAATTCGAATTCCAATAAGTCTTCAGTAAATTTGGTTTTGCCCTGACCAATGGGTTTCTTTTTGTTATCACACCCACAATAATCTCTTATTGCCCGTTCATTCATTCGGTCGATGAAATAATCGATATCAACCAGATACCTCGTACAATCGCTTGTAGGACTTGATATGCTAAAATGGATGATAGATACCTTTTGAGTATTGATGTCCTGTGAAATCAAATTTATACTGCTCTCATAAAAGAATAAGTCGATGAGGACAATCTCGGTCATTTTAATATCGGTCTTTGTTGGAATGTCAAAGACGATATAATGTTTGCCCTTAGTTAGTATTTTAGCTTTGGCGACCACACAATTAGAATTGACCAAAAAGGAATCTTCACCTACTTCAGAGTAGAGATTTTCCATACCCACTATGGCAGAGTCGAAAGGAAAAAAGTCTTGTAGTTTCATATTTGCGTACATTCTCTCAATAAATACTTAATGTCCGAGTAAAAGGTAGGGGGTCCGGTATCCGGTATAAGGGGTCCTGCTGGGGGTATGTTAATTCCAGACTACGGGGTCGACCAGGCACAGGACCGATATGACAAAAAATCTGGGCAAATTTTTTTCTATAATAAAAAGTCGGTTTTATAAAAAATTATAATCTGAGGCTATATCAGATTGTCTCTTTTTGGCTAAACTTTAAAATTTTTGGTAGAAAAAAAATGGATTTCCTGGATTGTACAAGATGGTCCTAAGATTAAATGTTCTGAAAATTTTAATAAAAATTTGGCATAAGTAAAAAATGAGAGACCCATATAATTGGCTATATCCAATATAGCAAAAAACAAAGAAATAACCACATTTTATGACATAGCTTTCTCCCAAAAACATTGATTTGGCAAGAATATAGTTATTTATCAGTAAATTAATACTTTATAAAAACAAAATGCCCCAAAATAATATCTTTCGGGGCACAAAGGATTAACTATATTGTTTACTTAACCCTTTTATAATCATATGTAATAACCTTACCATTCTTAATAACTGTTTCTACAAACTCATTGTGTGATTTAAATTCACCTTCAAGAATGGGAGATGCGATGTCAGAATTTGCAATATCACTATAAGAGACCTCTATATATTTATTATTTGATGTAAACCACAAGGCACGTATTTTGATATCCTTTTCTGTAAGAGTAGCATTAACGTATTTATCAATTTTTTTATCATACCCAACAAGTTGCTTCACTTCCATTAAAATTTTTCCTTTCGTAACATTTTTCAAATAACCTTCCAACCCCGTTCCAAAAGGTTTACATTCCCAAAAGCCAGTTGTGTCCTTCCCCAAATCAATTTTCCAAGAGCCTATAAACTGCTTCATTAGTTCAATCTGATTGAGTTTTGTTTGTGTGGTTTGTGCCTGTAATCCGTTTAATAAGACTAATAGGAATACAGCAATTGAAATTGTTAAACAAAAAATTTTCATTAGATTGAGATTTGGTTAATAGATAAAATAAATAACTATAAGTCAGAAATATGAAGCAAGTTACACCAGCCAAAAGGCGAAGTCAAATAAATCTAATTCACCACATAATATATACATGCGTCATCCAACTTAGACTGATGCGGTAAAAAGATAGATATATATCAGTATATTAATATATTACAATTGCCAAATTACTTGTTGTTGTCCTTTGTTCCTTTTAATTCCCATAACGTCACCCACTTTGCATCTTTCAAAGTCTCACATTTAACAGTACGGGACATCCAATCATCACTGTAATTCCATGTGTATCGCCAAATGTCAGATTTCCCATTTGGGTAATAAAAATTTACATTCTCAATGCAAATCCTCTTATCTGTAAATACAGCCGTAGAGTTACCCCAACTCCCATCGTCCCAGAAAATATGTGTAATGCATTCTTTCTTATTAGGGTCATAACCTGTTATTTCAACTCCATTTAGAGTATAGTCTTTTGTTTTCCATTGGTGAAAAATTTCGATTGCATAACCATTCAAAATTTTTTTACTTTTCATAGTCCAATCCAAATGATAGTAGGGTGCGGATAGACTATCTCGTGCTTCTCCTTGAATTGTCCAGATTCCAGAAAAAGCATCCAAGACATTATATTCAGAACCTGCTTTGGGGGATTCTGTTTGCGTTGTTTGTGCCTGAACTTCTGATAAGCCAATTACCAGAAATCCAGCAATCACCAGAATTAAAAGGGATTTTTTCATAAGATTGAATTTGGTTTTTAATAATTAACTGTAAATCAAAGACATTGACTAATTTACATAATTATTAAACACAAGTCAATTAATTCTGTATTTCACCACATATTAAATTACTGCATCATCAAACAAATACTGATGCCGCAAAAATGTAGTCAATTATCTGTATATTAAAATTCTATGAAATATAAAATGCCCCAAAATATAAGGATTTGGAGCATTCAATTTATATTCAAAATTCCTATTTTACCCGTGTAAAAGTAACAATCTCAGGGGGTTTATTTTTTACTATAGTAGTTTCTATATACGTATCAGGTGATGTAAATTCGCCCTCACATTTCCAAGGTGCTTTTTCAGGATTAGAAATATCACTATATGGAATAATTTCATATTTCTTGTTTGTAATAAAATAATAGGCATAACAACCAATATTTCGCCCTTTAAGCATTTGAGATTGAATCAACTTATCAGAACTTTTGTCATAACCCATAAGTTGTTTCCCTTCGGTATATGTTTTTCCATTGGTAACAAATCTGAGATTTCCTTCAAGTCCAGTTCCATAAGATTTCGCATCATAATAGCCAGTTGTGTCTTTACCAGCATCCCATTTCCATGAACCTAAGAACTGTTTCAATAACTCAACTTGGTTAAGTTTTGTTTGTGTTGTTTGTGCCTGTGCTACGTTTGTGCCAAGTAACAGCAATGCAATAACTATTAAGGCTAAATAAAGTGCTTTCATTTGATTAAGATTTAATTAATTGATTAAAATTTTTTACTTTTTTACTCGTGTATAATTATCCGTCTGTGCTTGCTTTCCATTATTAAAAGCTGTTTCTGACCAAGCATCTGGTGATTTAATTTCACCTTCAAATTTGAATATTGCATTGTCTGTATTTGCAACATAACTATAGGGAATATCAATAAATTTATTATTAGATGTAAACCACATCGCCCATATTTGTATATCCTTTCCTTTTTCCATATTTACATAAATGAATTTATCGATTTTTTTATCATATCCGTAAAGTTGTTTTCCTTCCGATGTAATTTTCCCTTTCGTAATGTATTTCCAAGAACACTCAAAACCCGTTCCATAAGGTTTCATTTCTGCAAAGCCAGTTGTGTCTTTCCCAGCTATAGTTTCCCAAGTGCCTGTAAATTGTTTCATTAACTCAACCTGATTAAGTTTTGGTTGTGTTGTTTGTGCCTGTGCTGCATTTGTAGAAAGTAACAGCAATGCAATCATTGTTAATGTTAAATAAAATGTCTTCATTTGATTAGGTTTTAATTAATTTATTAATATTTTCCTCGTATATATGTATAGGTTTGTGGTTAGTCAAATATGTCAGACCTCAATGTGTTGCATTCTCAGCTTCTCCAGTTACTTCACTCTTATATACTTCTCAACACGATATGATTTGCCAAGTTTAAAATTTTCATCCGTAGGATACGATTGAATTATTGTATCGTTCTTCATTTCAAGTAACATTTTGGTAGAAGTTCCTACAACGGATTTTACAGGGAAGTAATCTAAATATTCAGTATAATGATTACCAACAAAAATGTATTTCCCTCCGCCATAGTTATTCATAGTGTCTTTAGGCGTGATTGATTCTCCAACAAATTCTTGGTAATTATCTGTCCAGACTTTTGTCTGGCTTCCCTTTATAGTATCATTAGGATAAGTTCCAACTAATTTACCTGAATCGAAAAATTGCATAGATACCATCTTCCAAGCACCCACAACTGGACTTTTTGAAGAGTTGCAGCTAACGATTAATAAGATAACAGGGAATAGTAGAATCAGTTTTGTTTTCATAAGATTGGATTTGGTTTTTAATAATTAACTGTAAATCAAAGACATTGACTAATTTACACAATTATTAAACGCAAGTCAAATAATTCTTTATTTCACCACATAATAAATTACTGCATCATCAGATGAATAATGATGAGGAATTAAAATCTAATTTTTGATTGGACTAAATTATAGGGAAGCTGGCAGTGAACGAGAATAAACTGCAAAAAATGTGACAAGTTTATGCATTGTCCGTGTTAGTGGTTAGGTGTTTTTTGGTTATCTCTATAATAATCTGCTATTTTATAAAACGATTCTTTGGGTTCCCATTTATCATTGCCAAGTGATTTTGTAATACTAAAACTTGCCATATCGTAATCATTATCTGGATTAGTACTATATGTGTTTTTTTGTACATAAAAGTCAAATATAAAAGCCCCAGCTACTTTCTCCTTGTCATAGGTTTGAAGCAAATCAATTATATAGTCAGCTTGCACTTTTTCATTACGTATACATTTTTCTTTAAACACAGGTGGTGTTTTAGATGAGTCTAAAACAAAATAGCCCGTTGGTCCCTTACTATCCGCACCATCATAGCAACAGCAACCAAATTCAGTTATTACTACAGGCTTCCCTTTTGAAACCATTTTTTTTAATTTCTGGTTATAAAACGATTTATTAAATGATGCTTTGTAAAGATTTATTGAAATAAAGTCAAAATCTGACCAATCAACTTTTTCCCACATTGCGCTTGCATAGGCAATCTTACCAGAAAATCCCTTTTTTACTAAAGAGACAGCGTCTTTTAAAAATTGGTCAAAAGATTTTTGATATTTAGGTTTAAATCCTAAAGCATTTTTAATAAAGAAAAGAGGTTTTGATAGATTTGCAATCCTTGCTTGAATGGTTTCTCCTGGCACAAAACAATTCATGTCCACTGTTAATTCACCGCCAATAATAAAAACCAACTCATGGGTTGGATATTTCACCTTTAACAATTCAAATTCTATCGCAATACTTTTTAGATAGCTTAAAGTATTTTCTTTATTCTCGTTAATTAATCTTGGAGAAAGCCATACATTCAAGCCATATTCAAGAGCTATCCCAGCAGCAAGAATGAGATTTTTTGGTTCTTTACCATAAATTCTTATAGAGTTACAATTAAGTTTATTCTTAATTGCATCCATGTCAGACTTAACCATAATCTCGTTCAAATCGTCTCTGGTTAGAACATTGGTCTTATATTCCGTCCCTACATCGTATGTTATTCCTATGTATTTCATCGCCTGTAATTTAACGTATTTAATCAAGTTTCTAAATCAATGTTGGTGTCTTTTTTACGCTGACCGCTAACGGTTGCGCTATGAGCATGTGTTAGCGGCTGGCATTTTCCAAATAATTGTCGCCACTAAGCTGAATTATTTAATGGAATTTCTCACCTTTTGCCAGCATTTCAATAATTTCTTTCATGTACTTTTCTCTTGTCTCTTGTTTTTTTGTCTGAAGGCGGAACCCAATGGAGAAAAGATTGGTCTTATTGAGACCCTTAAAAAACGCTTCTGCTTTTTTGTTTTTGCTAAGTTCTTTTAGAAAGTCTTCAGGTATAGTCATTTTGATTGGGGAATCGTATGCCTTTTCCCAACTACCGTCTGCTTTGGCTTTTTCGACAGCTTTTAATCCTGCGGGTCTCATTCTACCTTCATTGATTAATCTTTCGACATGTCCAATATTTATTTTGGACCAAATACTTTTTGCTCTTCGGGGACAAAACTTTTGTAGCCAGGCTTGTTCGTCATATGCTTGTTTTTGACCATCAATCCACCCATAGCAAAGAGCTACATCAAGTGCTTCTGCATAGCTGATGGTCTTTTTCCCGGAATCTTTCTTGAATATTTTGAGCCAAAGCCCATTTGAGTTATCGTGATTCTTTACGAGCCAAGTTTCAAATGTTTCGGCTGTTTTAAATTCTATTATTGGAGTAGTGTTTAATTTAGTCATATGACTGTGGCTTTTTCCCCGTTCTATATGCTTGCCGCTAACCCGCTATATGACTACCAAAGGTAATCATATTTGACCTATTACGGATTTATTACACACTTCAAGAGGTTGTTATTTGACCAAAATATTGCTGACTATTTGATTGATACCTCGAACACTTAAAACATCACAGTTTAACTTATAGCATCATCTGACACATGCAGATGCGGTGATTTAAAGTTAAGCAGAAAAAATATTATTAAAAGAATAATTCGACTGAAGAAATAACAAGATTTGTACGTAATAAGAACTTGTTAAAGTACTTATATGCTTTTATTTAAGAAAAATAATACAAGCTGTCGTAATCAAAACAATGCAAATAAATGCAATATATGAGTACGGACTTGCCCAATTGTAGGACCATCCCAATCTTGGATTAGTCTTGCGAACTAATATTCTTGGGTCTTGGGGGTTGAAATAGAAAATTCCTTTCCAGTTATTAGGATTTTTGCTCATCGTATCAAAAATCGCTTTCTCAAGTTTGGTTTTCATCTTATAAATTGAGTTTTATAATCAAATATACTTCGAATTAACATATAATGTATTACTGTAAAATTAATTGTGGCATCTGGATAAGTTAACGTACAGCAAAAAGTCAAAATCAAATAAATCTTAAAAGAATTTGTCGTCAAAGCTAAGGCAAGAATATAGTCTTCAAACCATTGGTGAGTGCAGTTGATAAAACTGATATGTGAGTTTCTCCTTCAAATATTTTTGGGACAAATTTTAATCCCTGGTAATTATGCATTTTAATCATGCTTATAAATTCAACCGTAGCATTAATTACCCAATCTTTATAATCCAAAGAGCCATAAGAGATATAAACTGTTTTATTAAGTTCTTTATGACTACTGAAATATTCAGTTTCCAGCTTCAAAATACTCTTGTTATTCCAAACTAACATAGGAGCAATAATAATGTAGCCTTGGAACATTTCAGGTTGTGTAAAAAGTATGTATGAATTTAACAATCCGCCAAAGGATAATCCACTAATAGCACTTGAATCTGGGTTTGTCCTATAGCTTTTGGTAACTAAAGGGAATAACTCATTTTTAATAAACTTGATAAAGTTGTCTGCTCCACCAGCATTCAGAAAATCTTTGCCAAATATGGTATCCATGCTTGGAGTAAAATCTCTTGCCCTCTTATTCCACCAAGCATCCATTCCTTGTCCGTAACTAATACCAATCACAATAATTTCTTTTATCTCATGATTCCACATCAACCAGTCAGCTATTTCCTTTGTCATACCAAATGATTTGTCGCCATCCAATATATACAAAACCGGATAGGATTTATGTGTAGATGAGTAACCGATTGGCAAACCTACCTGAATTACATACTTCTCTGCGGTAACATATTTTGATGCTATTGAAAATTGTTCTGTATTGTCCAGGCAAACTTTGCTTTGAGCATTTAATGCTCCGATTGAACTGAATAACAATAGACCAATCAATGTGACGATATGAAATACTTTCATAGGGTTAAGTTTGGGTTCAAGAACAAAACCAATGTAACTGAATTACAGTTATATGATGAAAATTACGACAAAAATAAATTCAAGTCAAATAAATTCCACCAAAATAAATATTTACTGATGAAGTAGTAGAATTTGGATTATTATGACAGTGCAGGTAGTTTATAGTATTAATTAATGCTAATGAAATACAACTCGCATCATTTTAAATAACCATATCTGGCTCGGTATGCTGAGTGACAATTGGTCATACGGGGAAAAATTGGCAAAGCGGGTGGGAAGTAAAAATTTGATTTATAAACCTTATAATTCTGTCACTATTTCCGGCTTTACTTCATCCATCATTGCTTTTATCTCCTTTTTATGGACAGATTTGTAATGATTAATCATATCAAGGTCTTTATGACCTGTGAATTTGGCAATTCTATCATCATGGTATCCCAATTCTGTAAGTATTGAAACAGCACAATTTCTCGCCCAGTTGTTTGAAATCATTTTATATATTTCAATCCACTCTTCCTTTGCTTCATTGGCATCTACATATTCAAAGGTAAACATCAAAGGTCTTTTAAGTCCTGCTACTTCTGCTGCCTTTTTGAGTAATTTATTGTAAATATGAACTTTCGGAAATTCTTTAAAAATATTGGGATATTTTTCCATTATTGGGTCAAGATAGTTTTGGTTGATGGTGTTTTGAACCACATCATCTGTCTTTTGCTGTTTGAACCATATCTTGACACCGTTGGAATCCCTATTAAAATTTTGCTTTGAAAGTTTATAAAAATCCACCTGTCGTAACCCACCAAGCCATACCTGCATTACAAACATGTCCCGTGCAAGTTCCAGTTGTTTGTCTTCAAATTTAAACCCGTAAAACCAATCAAATTCTCTTTTGAACAATGCATGAGTATTGATGAATGATGTTGGCTTGTACTTTATTAATGACATTTTCTTTGATTTCTTCTTTTTCAAACTGAACCTTTTATAGTCTTGATTATCTATCAATTTCAATTCTGAAAAGAGATAATCCCCAAAATGCCTAAGGTGTTTGTGGTATTTCGCAATGGTTGTCACTGTATATCGTTTTCTGTTTTTGCCATCTTTACGAAATGAATATCCTTCTCTGGCTATATATTCAAAAAAATGTTGAAGCCACATAGAAGAAAATTCATTAGCCTTGCAATTATCCTCTGTGTTTCTTATATACTCGTCCATTGCATGTCGTGGTGTATTATAAGAGTCTGGAGCAAAATCTCGAATAAAATCATCCCAGAAGTCCAGTAAGTATTCTCTTTTATACAACCCCATCGATTTTTTTAATCCGTTAAATTTAGGGTCTTCACTGGTTTCAATGTATTCTTCAAATTCAACCTGGCTCGCAAATGCACCCCCTTGCTCATCAACAATAATCTCACCATTGGCAATTTTTCTTTCCTGTTCCAATGTATTTATTTCATTTATATACGTCAGTTTGGTAATGTTTTCCTGATTTATTTGGATGTTTTTCTCCAATAGTTCATTAACGGAATCTCTTACATCACGTTCAACTTTTGTAAGCAGATTATTTATTTCCCGGACACTAATATGATAATTTCCACCAGTCACATATCCTTTATTCCAAAATTCCTTCTTAACAGATATCGGGAGTTTCTCATGTTTTATATAATCATAAACTGGAATATTCGTTTCAAAACCAGTTCTCATACGAACTCTTATAAAGACCTGCTGACCATTTTTACTCTGATATGGTCTTAACCATCTTGATGTCTTAAATATCTGTGCCATATTTGTAACTCTATAATTGTATCCCTAAATTGTATCCCTGCAAAGATAGTTAATTATCAAGTATATATGGCTCTTCAGGAGTTTATTTATACCATTCGATACCTGGTGGGGCTACAAAAAACAACAGTTAAAGCATTGATATATAATAACATCAATGCTTTTTTATTTTTATTGGCTGGCACATAGCTGGTACAATTTCATCATTATATTTCCTTTTATTTAATTCAATTGTTACATTAATAATAAAATAAGCGTAAACAGCATATATTGGCTGAATGCGCTTATTTCATTTAATGGTTACTGTAACTATACTGAATCATTTTTAAACCTTAACATGGATCATCAGTTGGACATGGCCATGTTTTATATTCGACATCAAAGATAATTTTTCCACCAACTGGAAATTTTAAACCTACTGATTTTCTTTTTGTCGAATTGGCCCCAATAAGAGGATGATTATTCCCGTCAAATTCAAAATCTCCAGAATCGGTTTCAATTCCAGAAGAGTCTAAACACCTATACTTAACAGTTACAAACATTATCTTATCACTTGTCCTATTAACTATTGAAATATATAAAAGTTCTTCTTCTCCATCCAAAGTAGAAACATACTCAGGATTTCTAAATGTTATTTCATTACAATTTGAACATTCAAAAGATACACTAATAGGTTTTTTAATTTTATTGCAATTTTCAGAAATCTGTTCATATGCTTGTTTGATGCCCATTTCACCTGCTTTGCTCCAATCCGAACAAGCACCTTCAACATCATTTAAGAAATTTTTCACAATCCCTCTATTATAATACACGAAGCCATTCTCATAATTATTCTCTAGTGCCTTATTAAAATCAGATAAAGCGTCCTGATAGTTTTTGAGACAGATTTTTACTGTACCTCTAATAGCATATGAAAACCCATCTTGCACGATACTTAAGGCTTTATTACAATCATTTAAAGCTCCAATATAATCTTTAAGTTCTAGTTTACATCTTCCCCTATTAGAAAGCGCTAAGACTAAACTTGGATTTATACTTAACGCTTTAGTATAATCAGCAATTGCCTCAATATAATCCTGTAATTTTGATTTCGCATTTCCTCTATTTATGTATGCTTCTGCAAAGTTTGGATCTATCTCAATTGCTTTGTTATAATCAATAATTGCCTCTTTGATATCACCTAAGTTTAATTTAGAATCTCCACTATGAATATACTTGATGGCATTTTGACTTGAACAATTAATTAACAAAATCGTCAATCCGAATAAAAGAAACTTAATATTCTTCATTTAATCTATGATTTAATATTTATGATATTCAATTGAATATAAAATAAGGACGTGGACTTAAATCTTACCGCTCTGTAGGTACCGCTAAGCACCCCATCTACAATAAGCAAAGCCCACGTCGTCCGTGAGCGTTCGCCTATCATTCTTGTAGATGTTTAATTTTAGCGGTTTTACAGGGCAAGAACAATAGCTTACGCTATTAATATTTATCTAATTAGTTGTCTGTTTCGTATTCAATAATTGATAGTTAAAATTATGAAAATAAATTCAATTAGTTAAAAGATGAATAAGTATGAGAAAGTATTATTCTATTAAGCTGAACAAATATCTGTTTTACAGATAATACACCTCCAAAATGGGTCATCATCGGTTATGCAACTTCCTCCAAATACAATTTCCCCATCTGCCACTTTCTTCATTATATCTGGAGATTATCTAAGCTTTCCATAACGGATACTTGCTATTCTTGTCGATCCACATTCTGGACAAGACTTTGGTTTAACATCAGATTCGTATCGTTTATAATTAATTTGCATCTTAAAATTTTTGAATTATAATTATGAAATATAAATCAATTACCATAAATTTGGTATGCTGTATTAAACGTGTAACTATTAATAATATATAAAAATTCTCCAGGCGACACTTATCCTTTTTTTCAGTATGCAGACACGGTCACATTTATTCCGAGAAATTGACTTTCACATTAAAGTGTCGCCTTCTTTTTAAAGTTCTTTGATTACAAAATGATATTTGATTATTCAGGCGGTACATTCTATTAATCCCGGGGACGGGGTCGAAACGCAGCGAGTTTCTTAATATGTACCGCCTTTTTATTACCCTAGAATTGCCAAAGGTTAGTATCTATATGCCTTTCTAACCTAAACTCAAGGCTATCTGGTAGATTATGGAAAAAGTCAATTTTGGTTATTTGTTCTATTAATTCTACAGTTACTGTATAGTCAGACAATGATTTGCCTGTTTCTTTCTCATTTGGCAAAATAAATCCTATCATCTTTTTATCCCCAATTGGGTCGTAAATAATTTTATAATAGAATCCTGGAACAGTAACACTGTCTGGCCCGATTGAGCCCTTATCTTGAATAAATATTGGACCTGTTACTATGTACAAACTATCTTCTAGTCGGGACCAGCTTCTGACCAACTCTTCAAGTTTTTTCCATATACCTCTATTGAAGGCGGGAAATTGGGGACTCATATTAGATAAATAGAATGTTTCAGACATTGCCTGGGAATCAAATGACATATCTGCTGCTGGGCATAGATGCCCTTTATCATAACCAGAATTCTTGTAATCTACTAGTGATGCAGAACCACTCGAAATCAAGGGGTCTGATCTGAAGTTATTTTTTCTTTTCACAACTCCCAACGAATCTGCTTTTGTTAATAAATAAAAAACCCATTCAGCCTGTTTATTTTTTTGTGAATAGGATAGAGTATAATATTTATGTTTAACTATCTGTCCTGTTGTTGAAATGGGCAATAAATCAACCTTTTGTCCAGCTAAAGAACTGTATATTAATAAGAATAATAATAAAACTGACCTTCTCATCCTAATATTGAATTTAAACACTTTGAATCTAATTTAGATAATTAATCGGATAGAGAAATGAAGAGAGACGATATGTACCGCCTTTTTTTTTAAAAAGTCTATAATTTTAAACAGAAAATTGTTCCATTTCCTTAATGATTCTAACCGTTTCAACACTTACTGTACAAACTCTCTTTAATAGATCGATTACTTCGACCTTATGATCTGCAAATCTATACGTGTTGAATTTTTCTGCAATAGTTGGATCTTTAGGTTTCTTTTCTTTGTACTGATCAAGTACCCATTCTAAAGCAGATCGATTTCCAAGTTTATAATCCCAGGCTTCTTTAGGTACTCCTGTCAAGAAAGTTAGTTCATCTATTTCAATAATTCCTTTTTCTTTGTTAGCTATAAGTTTCACTTTCACTTTTGGTTGACGTGAATACATCGATTCTGGTTCTGCTACATTAATAAACAATTCCTTTTGACGTTTTGCTTCAGCTTTAATAGTATAGTTATGTTCTTCTAGTGGGTAAGACATTTGGCTTTCATATTGAATATGAATCTCCATTAGTTCTTTCCCCCACTTGGCCCATTTCCAGAAATCCTTATAGAAAGGAAGTCTCGGGAATCCTCGCCTTAAATTAGTTTCATATTTTTTAATATATAATGGATTATGGAAGACTGCATAGATGTAATTAAAAATATCTTCTTTCTTAATTTTACTATCACGATAATGAATGTGGAATTGTTCTAAACCCCAATCCGTGATATTTATTATCCTTTTGCCATCGCTGGAGTGACGGTAAAGAGGTAGGCATTGTGTTTTTTCTAGAAAATCTACACCACAAAGGCTTTTACTTGCTAAAACTGTAAAAGGCTTTGATGATCCAATACCTGAAAATCCTATAACGTAATTATCTAAATCCAAATCTATACCGAACATTTCATAGTGATTACAGGTCAAACGGTCGGATAGATTTTTATCAGAATAATAAACTAATTTGAAATATGGGCGATATAAAAAAGTGCGTATTAATGATTTGTCAAATTTTAATTTAATAAATTTTGCAAACTTATTTTTTAAAGCATCACTCCACTTAATATCTTTGGCATTTTCATCATCAAAATCAATTGATTTTAATCGTAATTTTAAGTTATATGAATCTATAAAATATTTAATCTTATTTATAACTCCAGTTTCACCAAAATCAAATACCCATTCATCTCTGTTTGTAGAAACCCCAATAGCATAAAATCCAAATATCTTTTCCTTAATATTCTCTTTATTTACTAAGGGTAATAATATATCAAAGTCATTTTCTGAAAGATTTATCCAGTTATTATTTTTGTCTGGAATAATTTTTTCGAAAATAATAGATTCAAGTTTGTTATTATGAAGCCAATCCAATTTGATTTCCTTCCGCCAATCATCTTCTAATGATATGTATTTAATATCACACTTCTCTTTCTGGTTTTCTTTCTTTACCAATAACATTATTGCAACCCCTGTTTGAATTCCAAATACATTATGTGTAGTTCCAGCAATTTTGGGATTTGTACGAATATCGCTTTTTGTATCAATAATATAACATGCAGTAAAATCATCATAAATACATTTTCTAAAACCATCAAAAGTTCTACTATCAATGAAACTTCTATTGCTTATAAAAGCTAACACACCATTTTTATCTAATCTGTCTGAGGCCCATCTATAGAAGCGTGCATACATATCATAAACTTTTGTTTTCTGTGCAGCACTGTATTTGATATATGTGTTTTTTATTCGTTTGTCAATTGTTGGATATTCTCTATTCTTATTATTTTCATTTTCATTAAGTTGGTTTGCATTATACGGAGGATTTCCAATTATAACAGAAATTTTCTTAGAATTTTGGCGTTTTATTCGTTCGGTGTTTTCAGAAGTAACACCAAACATTTCATGCTGTTTTCCAGCATAGGCAAGGGCATTTATATTATCAAGTGTATCCACAAAACAAAGATTTGTAAATTCTGCATAATATTGCATCTTTTGTTTGAATGTATATTCAATATTAAGATTTGCAATGTAATATGGCAAAATGGAAACTTCATTGGCATATATTTCATTTTTAAACTTGTAGTCCAATAAATGATTCGGAATTGCATTCTCAATAATCTCACAAATAAAGGTACCTGTTCCTGTTGCGGGATCTAGAATCTCAACATTCCTATCTGCTAAGGTCTTATTAAAATAATGTTGTAAAAGACAATTTGTACTCTGCACCATAAACTGAACTATTTCATTTGGCGTATAGACTACACCCAATCTATCAGCAGCTTTAGGATTATATACTTTGTAAAAATTTTCATATAGAACTTTAAGGAATTTTTGTTTTTCATGATGATCAGTAATACTTGCAGCTGTTGAATTTATTGCTTCGTAATAATGTTCTATGCTATATAATAAATTTTTAAGCTCCGAATAATTAAATAATATATTCACTAATTTTTCAAGTTCTGCGGCTATTGTATTATGGTGCTGAAATTCAGGATCATCAAATATTTTATTGAATATGTCACTAGTTAATATATGTTGAATCAACATTTCCCTAATATCTTCAATTGATATATCGGGGTTAATTTCAACTTTGCATAATTCAAAAAATGACGCTTGAGCAACTAAAAACTGTTTATTAGATTCTCTACTCTCAAGTATCTTATTTCTCAGTGTTTCAACAATAATCGGGATGTCAGCTTTAAACTTTTCAATCGCATCTTCAAACTTATAAACCGTTTCACTTTTAAAAGAGAAAAAATCTGTAAGAAGTTGATGTAATCCATCGCAATCTCTTATTTTAATACGATCTACTTCTTCCCCTCTTTGAAACAAGACAGCAACATTGCTATCTTCAAAAAGTATGTTTGTTAGTGGATAGCCCTTTTTAATTTTTGCGTCAATTTCAGCTTCAATATCATCCTTTTCATCTTTGCTCTCCCATAACCCAATATCTAATCCCCAAAGGTTTTTCACGGTTCCATCTGGGACCACTTTTTTCCCTTTGGTACCCATTATAGCAACCTCTGGGACTACTTCATAGTTGAATTGTCTAGCATACTCATTAAGCAATGCCCAAAAATGATTTCTTATACTCTGTTCATTTCGACTTTTTCCGAATTGTACAGTTCTATCAAGGTTTTGGTAGTATTGATTTATTGAGACTTTAGACATTTAAATGATATTTAATCAAAGGTAAAAAATGCTAAATTAATTGATTTAAAATCTTTCTACAGAGGTAGGCTTTTTATTAACAATATTACCCTTATTAGATTACGCCTTGGTCTGCCATACTATAATACAACCCCTCGGGGATTATGACCAGATTATCAAGTAACCGTATACAATCAAAGTAACTGATTCATCTAACTAGATAGCTTAGCAAAAACAGTGACAAACAACTTACCTTTATTGTCCATGTTATATGGCGTTTGTTATTTTTTCTTTTCTAAATGGTCATTCTACCACAATCCTTGTCAATTGATACTATTTGTTTTTGAAGTGTTCTTATAAAGTCATATAGTTCAATATAATCTATGAAATTGTGGTTGTTGAGAAACTCAATAGACTCTTTTAAGATTCTATTTATCTCACCACAATCAAATTCGCTTCCTATTTCCAAATAGTATTCGGATGCACTTACTCGTTCATGATCAAATACATACACGATATCTTCGACTATTTTTATTAGAATAAACGCATGTATAACCAATCCCTGATTTCTAGAGAAATTGTATGGATAATCTGTTCTAGAGAATTTGTTATAAAGTTCGGTAAGAATAGAGTTTACTTTTTCCAATTTTTTTAGAGTCGTTGATTTTTCAGGAATAGCTTTAAGTGATGAAACAGTGTACTCGAGATCTTTTTCGAGTAGGAATAACTCATGTTGCAATGAGGTTTTATCTTCAGCATACTTCATTCTGGATTTCATTACCAAAATCTGAGAATTTAGATCTGCAAATCGCTTAATAAGGTCAGCTTCATTCATATTTTTTGTTTTAAATTATTATTTATTGTGCAGAAATTTAATGCCTTATAAAAGCCCGGCGGTTTAATGAACTATCCGTATCAAAGAATTTGATTTTCATAGCACTGTCCATATTCTGGGTTGGTATTTTATGATTCTTTTGAAATTATATTATTGATTAAAAAGACAGTAATAAAAATACTAACTAAAGCTTGCAGAGATACTAAAATTCTCACTAAATTGGAGTTAGGATAGATGTCAGTTGACCCAATTGTCGTTTGGTTCATTATGCTATAATACAAGAAATCTCCAAAATTGAATCCTTCAACAGGAACGACTTCTTTATCATAAATGTTTTGAGAATTATTTAATTCAACTTTTAATTCCTGTATGAATCCATCAAGAATCGTTTTATATTCCGTGGTAGTTATTGGCAATAAAAAGTCATCTAATAGTTTAGAATAGACTGAATTATCAACTTTCTCGAACTTATAAATACTATCTGGTAACGGTCTAAAGTATATTCTTTCTTCAAAAATTTTATCATTATTTTTTAATTTGAAATGAAACTTTTGACCTAATTTGTATGAAGATTCAGTCTGAGATAGCATAGTCTCTATCGTGATAAGAAGATTATTGTCTTTAAAATTGAATTCGATATTAGAAACATACATGCTATATATTTGTGGTTTTAGATTCCTTTGCTCTATAAGCAGTTTCTCCTCTATTTTTGAATAGATATCAATTTCTTTCAATAGACTGCCAATTTTATTTTTCAAATCTGATTTCCCTTGTATCAGTTCCTGTTTTTTCTGATTTTGAAGAAAATCCGCATATGAAAAAGAGTTATTATTTTTTTTATAAACGAATGTATAAACTAAAGAAAAAAGGAGTACTGATAAAATAAACAAACATAGGGACCTTATGATAGCTTTATTAAGTACAAGTACTTTCCACTTATAAACACAGTAAATAAAAACTATAAAAACAACAATAATCAATAATAGATTTTTCATATTAAACTATTTAGTTTCCTAATCTGAAATTGGGGATACTAACCCATAACGACCCGACGCTTTAATATGACTTGCCATCTATGTCCGGGTTGGTATGCGTTTTTGCAAAGTCCCGATAAGTGGATGAGAGTTTGGTGTCACGATGAAACTGTCCAGATTGTGTGGTCCCGATAAGTGGGCAGGATTTGCCATGTCACGATAAAGTTGTCTAGGTGCCGTGCAAAAACCATGACAACTGTGCGTCGGCTTACAACCCTATTGACTTTGTCTCGGCAGCAGGAACACTCCAGGTGCCATAAGATTTAATAAGTGGATTAATTCTTCTCTCATAGACCTTTGAATGCGATGATAAATTAGTCCGGGTTACCGAAGGCAATTAATTAACTGTCCGAGTTATGTTTAGGCTTTTGTTATAAATATATAGAAAACTAAGTAATTATATTGATGTCAATAAATAGTCCAAATATTAATAAAAGTACAATACAAACTATAGGAATATATATTCCCATCCATCTTGAGATTTCCAGTTTGGATTTAAACCCTTTCTCTTTCAATATCTTCTGCAAAATGTAAACAGGGTGATCTTTTTTATTATTGAAGAGTATGGAGATTATATTGTTGAATTTTTTCAGTGCTCTAAATAGTGGCATCCAACACATTAATAAAACAATTGCTCCAGAATAGAATACTAAGCTTCTTCCTGTTTTAAAACTATTTGCGAAGCCAGCTGTTACGAATAGCGAAAACACTACTAAGAAATAGTTGAAACGACCAACAAATAATGTCTCTGTAAACTCTCGTTCTTTGCTTAGAGTCCAACCGCTATCTTCAATGTGGTCTATTAGTTTAGCTACTTTTTTGTATTTCATTTTTTTATTTTTAAGATATCCAGAATTCCAATATTAGGTTAACACTTAAACATAACAGCCCGGCGGTTTATTGAGTTGCCGTCTGTGTCGAGGTGCCGCGTTTATTGCCAGTCCCGGTAGATGGACGATAAGTTTTGGGTCACGATAAATTGTCTTGACGGTACCAAGTCCGGGTGACGGATGTGAGTTTTGGGTCACGATAAAATAGTGCAGATGGCGAGCAAAAACCATGACACACGAGTGTCAGCCGGCAGCTCTATTGACTTTGTCTCGGTAGCAGGATCTGTCCGGGTGCCACAAAATTTGATAAGTTGAAATGAATTTGCTCGCATAGACTTTGGGGTCGATTACGAAGCAGTCTGGGCTGCCGAAGGCAATTAATTAAACCGTCCGAGTTAGCACTAGTATTTATTTTGATATTCTTTGAATTCTGATAAGAGAGCGTCTGTAAGATTTATTGCAATATCATACTCTTTTATAATTTTATCAAGAGCGGAATATGCTAGTCGTTTAGCCCTATTAAAGGTTTGTGTAATATTTGGGAAATTAATAATTGTATCTCTAAAAGTACAAAAAGCAGTTTTTGCGCCAATCATCGCAGTTTTTGCTTCTTCAAATGAATCAATAGCTCCAATTATGTCTTCTTTTTTATCTGCCTTAAGTTCCATACTAATCTTTAATCCTGATGAAAAATTTTCAATTCCTTTTTTGAAAGTATCTGCGAAAAGTGGTATTTCGACTTCTACTCTTTTAACAAAGATTTCCATATCATTTGCTGTACTATCAATTAGGTGCTTTTTTAAAGAAGTGCTTATCTGAGGATTTATTTTACTCTGTATTTGAATTTCTTGAGTCTTTTCAATAAACCTTTTACTCATCCAGTTCATTGCTGTAGTTATTCTTCCCAAAATTTCTTGGACTGTTAAGAAGCATTCTTCTCCAAAACCAAGATAATCCAGCACTCCAAATTCATCTTCGGTAGGTTCCACAATAACCGGGGATTTATCGTTTTGAGTTTTATTAGTAGATTTATCATTTAATTCCAAGATCTGTCTAGATAATTGAATTCTAAGTAGACTTTGTAATTCCTCAATCGTAGTATATTCCCAAAAGAGAACATTTTTCTTTTTCAGATCATCCTTAAATCTCCTTATTGAATCAATACTATTAGTATCTATCTTGTCAAATGGTACAGCTGCTGTCTTAAAATAGATCATAATTTTAATTGTTTCAGGATTCTTTTGGTGGAGCCCATATGCTGTATAAAATTCCTCCTCTGTACCTGAATTAAAATCATTGGTTGGAGTGCCAAATTTGCTCCAAAGAATACCAAGAAATATGTCATAATTTTTCCCAATATCTTCATTAATTACCTGCTGTGGATAATCTCCAATACCTGGGTTTACATGGGTTTCCCATTTTAATAATTCGACTCTTATGTTAATTCTTGTAAGAGCCGATAAATTAAGCTCATTTATTATTTCTTCAAGTGTTTCTCTCTCATCCTTTACATCGGAAGGAGAAGCAACAAAAATTCGGTACAAAGTAACTTTTTGTGTCATGGTATGGGATGTTGATTCATATTAGTGCTAACTCGTTTATTGCATTCGCATTTTTACATTCTATTTGCATAAAGTAGGGGATAGCAGTAGGTTTATTACTTAATTCGTACATTTCATATTCTTGATAATTTTTGGTCCACTTAAGCTGGCAAATAATATACTATTTCAATTCCTGTTTACTTTCTCTTTCTTACAGCACCGCCCCGTCAGTCACATAAGCATTATAAGTCAATACATTGATCTAACAATAAATATAATACTTATGCCTAACATTCGACCGTCACAAATCAATACAAGTTAGACAAAATATGGGAAATTGGGGATTGTATTTATAATAAAATTCTATTTTGTTCTATCCTCTATAATATTGAAATTGCAGTTGCAAGAATCTATTACTATCCTACAACTGCAACTTAATGCGAAACAATCTTAAGCTTTTACTTATAATCCTGGATCTGCATCACTTATCATTTCCATCAGGTCATCCGGGGGTTGATTTATCATATCCCAGCATTCATCACAAATATTTACATTATCAGAAGAAATATATCCTTCTGACATAAGCTCAACACTTTCATCACTCGGACAAAAGAATTCACCACAATGTTTACATCTAATTTTCATAGTCTTAATTATAAAAGTCCATTATCTGCAAAGCTGTAATAACTTCCATCCATAGTAAGAATCAAATGGTCAAGCAACTGTATATCCATAAGATTCCCTGCTTCTTTAATTTTCTGGGTAATCTTTGTATCCGATTCAGAAGGATTCAAATTCCCGGATGGATGATTATGGCAGACTATTATCCCAGCTGCGTTTGCTTTAATAGCACCTTGAAAAATTAACCTTACATCGGTAACCGTTCCGGATAAACCTCCTTTAGAAACAGGCATAATGCCTAATACTGAATTGGAACGATTCATTAACAGAAGCTTAATCTCTTCAATATGTTCTATTGAATCCAGATCCCAACTTTCCATAAATATGTCAAATGCATCCTTTGAGCATTTAACCTGTAATCTTTCAGAAGCTTTGACCTTAGACCTGTAAACAAGTCTTACTTCAGATATAGTTGTCTGTTGCGTTTTCATATAAGTTTGATTAGTGATTAATTAGAAATGAGAAAGCCTGGTCCCAAAATCCCAGGCTGCAATGTTGAATATTTATAATGCTGATATATAGGTAGATATAGTATAGTGCAACTATAACAAATAGTCTATATGCTTCATTTTAAGCGATTTAAACAGATTGTTGCGTTTCGTTATTGCAGTATACTATAGAATGTTGCAAAATAGGCCAGAAATGGCTTAAATGAGGCTGTGATTGTATCGTATATGGCTGATATTAAGCTTAATAGCAATGATGGGAAATTGGGAAGCTAATTGCAAATACTATGATAAACAAATTACATAAATCCTATTGTTAAACTTATGATTATTTGAATTTATCGATTTCTGGTTGTAAAACTTTTATCAAGACTTCCATCTTTTCGACTGCCCAGTTTTTTAAGTCTTCAGTAATATTCCCGCTTGGATATTCAATATACAATCGAGCCCATTTCTGACCCCAATTTTCTTGTATTATTAATTTCTCAGACGTGTCTTTTTCAATAATACTTTGATAAATTTCTAATTTTCTTAATCTACTTCTATTGTAAATAGTATCGCTTCTTTCAAAATGTAATTCAACTCCGAAGCTACTTCTTGGTCTTCCGTGAAATCCCCATTCAAAGTGAACACCACTTATACCTGTATCTATTTGATAATAACTTCGAGGTTGAGGTGCTTTTAATGGCTTGTGAATATTATGACTTAATTTCTTAATGATTTCATTATAAAAATCGAGATACTCCTGTCTTGTTACAGAAACTTTACCTTCTTGATTTTCTTTACGTTCGGCTTGAATTATGTAATCCTCAGCTTCAGCCAAAGGAATTATAGTGTTGACCTCTATAACAATTTCTTCAGGATTTATTTCATAGGGAGTCAATTTTACACATTTAATATCAAGATTAAATTTTCTCAGCCATAATACTGATGCAGTGACTTCCTGACGAAAATCTTTTGAAACTAAAATTATTCTAGGCTTATCATTTAGCTCTTCAAAATCAGGGCTAGAAATGAATCCTACTATTTTTTCCCTTGCACTTTCTATTGTAAAATTTGAACCATTTTTATCAATATAGTTTTTGTAAATTATGCATAATTCATCCAATGTAAGGGTTGAACAATATGCGGCATATTTTAAAGCCTGCAAATCTACATTTTTACCACTATCATCCCTCTTCAGTTCGATGACAACAACATTGCCTTCTTTATCTAAAGCTATCAAATCTAATCGTTCGTTTGTTTTATCGAATTTATTATACTCGTTCGTTACAATTAATAAATCTTCACCAAGAATATCAGGACTTTTTTCAATCCATTTTTCAATGTGTTGTCTTTCTAAAATATTGTGACTTGTAAAATCAGTTTTTTTACAAATTTCAATATCATTTGATTTCGTGTTATAACTAAAGATCATCTTTCAAATATTGTTTCCTTTTGTCTTACTTATAATAAAATAATTCAAGATCGTATTACATACAGATCTAGTCTGCTATCAAAGTTACACCTAATTATTCTGAATCTTACTTTATTTATTCTTAGGCCATTATTTTTAACAAATGACCAATCCATATCCCAAAATCCCAATTAATTGAGTTGCATAATTGATACATTCCTATACAGTATAAAAATAAATTGCAATTAGAAATCTGTTATTAATATGCTGTTTTAATGTGTTTTACGTAACATTTCTGTTTCTAATTCGTATACAATAATACTACACAGATCGTGTCAGTTTTATCCGGGATTGATGTCTAAGTCTTATCCGGAATAATCAGTTAAATTTTATAACACATAACAATGAAAATACTAAAAACACATTTTAGGAAGAATGATTTATACTATACTTTAATCTGTAGAAATGATAATGTAGCTATGTATGAAACAAGACAGGAAAAAGACTCAGATCGTTGCCATTATGAAGTAACCAGGATTTATATAAGACCAGCTCACACTGCTTTAAATGTAGACTTTGAAGAGGCAGAAGTATTAACAAGTAATGATCAATTCTTTTATGATGGGAGTGGCGCATTTATAAAAAAGGATAATGCAATGAAAAATTTTCTTCAATTATCAAAAGAATTATACCGTGGTGTAAAACAGCCTAACCGTTTAGATTCTGATCTTCCTGAATAGGATTGGTCCAGCCGATATGAGTTAATCAAAACGGGGGTAGCTGTTTTGGTGTACGGTAGGTCAAAATTAAGGGGGGTTCAACTATCAACTTTGATAAACTGCAATTAACACATGCAAAATAGCATTCAGGTACTTTGAAACACTCCTGGCATAATAGTAGTCTTCATTAACATTCAGGATGAGCGGTCCACTAATCATGTATTTTTATCAAAAAGCAAGTCAAATGATAACTAAATCTCAAGATCGCCATGAATAAGATCGTTTATTACCTCAATTTTACGATAGCCAGTCGTCTTATTATAATCAACTAACATCGCAGGATAATATACAAGGTTGTCACTATTTCCAGAATCTGCCTTAACCGTATAGCTAGCAAATGTGGACTCTTCAATTAAAGGGATGATATATTTCCCAAATTCTATTGTTTCCATATCATTAAACTTTAATCGATTTGTGCTTAATATATGTGAATGCTTCTTGTCGTTTTATTATTGCCAATTCAATTGGGCCACCACAACCTCTAACTCCAACAGTCAATTCTTGTGCTTCAATTGTTGTTCTTAGAAATAGTAAAGCTAAATTTACACAATCTTGTAATGCCATTACATTCAATGGTAAAGGTAACTGTAAATTTTGAATTAATATTGTTTTCAAGTGTTGTTGCTGTTCTGGATTAAATGAAAATTCTCTGGCAATCAATGGAATTAGTCTTTCATCAAACCCTTGCATAAGTCTATCTACAATTTCTCTTTGTCCTCCCCAAGAAATTCCGAACTCATTTATATTTGCTTGTTGTTCAGTAGGTTCGGTGTTTCTTGGTAAGTCCATTGTGTAAACTCTACCATAAGGTTCTCCTTCATTGAAACCTGCCACTAAAAATGTCATATTTGGACCATTATAATTAGCGGGCATAACTAAACGCCATTGATCCATATAAAATTGACTTATTCTCTGTGCAAGATTAAATACATTTAGTCTTTCTGCAGGCAATGTTGATTCAAACTCAGGAACAAAACTATGAGCAGTTCTTTGTCCAATAGCAGCAAGACCATAGGTAACTACACCAACATGATTATGTGGTGAGCAGAATGAAAAGAGTTTAGTGGCATTATCGTAATTAACAAAATGTGAGGGTTGTCCTTGTGCTCCATTAATAGTTAAAGTAACCCTACTTTCTGCGGCCAATACGATTCCTTCAGGTGATTTAATAACTATTCCTAATGACATAATTGCTTAATTTTATATTCAAAAGATTAACAATCATAAAGTTATAAAATGTTTTGATGAAATACAATGGTATTTTGTTACGAGAAAACAATGTATGTAAGTAGGAGACAACTGAAAATAAATAATTAAAGGTGTAGTAATCATATCAATTTTTATCAACCTGAAACATTATGTTTTCTGCTTCTTTTAACCAAATAATTTAAGATGTTCTATTAATAGAATCCTCACCATATTCAGTTTTCAAACTATTTATATCCAACTTATGGTTATTAATAAATTCTTGAAGTTTTCGATCAGAAATCTCGTGGATATTATAATCCTTAAGTTCCATAAAGAATGATTTAATATTCACTTTTAATGACTTTAATTTACCTTTTCTCATAATAGATACTTTATGAGTAAAATTCGCATTATATGAAACATACTTTGTAGGTATGATTAAAATATTAGTAACTGTAACTTTCCCGTACTCTTTTTCAAACCATCCGCAATGCGAACTCATCTGTCCAGCTTCTTGCTTATTTATGGCAGTACGATCAGGGTTTACTTCACTTTTACATTCAAATAAAAAATAATGATTATCAACCCCACACCAAAGATTATCAGGTCCTTTTTTATATTCTTTATCAGGTCTTTCACTTAGAAAGCCCAACATTTCCCCTACCTCCTGCATCGCTTTCTCAAACTTATCTGATTCTACTCCAAATTCCAGGTCACTAAATATACCATCAATTTCAATAATAACATCTTGGTAGGATGAATATGCACCTAGCCATTCTTTAATTCTATGAATTCTATTCTCATTAATGTATTCCAACTTCTTATAACTTATACCTTCTTTTGGTTTTAGCATTTGCCTATTCTTTAGGAAAGCACTCTTTTGAATTCCATTTGAAACTGATTTGCTTAGTGGGTATTGATATCTGGCCAATATTTGAAGATACCACCCTTTTTCGAGTTGGTCATTTACTAAAGTGTCAATGAGCTTTTGCATAATTTGAGATGCGGTTTCAAAATCGCTTAAATAATTGGCCCCTTCAGCCTTGTATTCTTCTTCCAATATATCATATAATACTTGAGATCTAATACTTTGGTCCATACTTTCCATCTCTTCAATGTAGAACGCTTTCCATCCTTCATCCCTCATTAAAGATTGATTTAGAAGATCTGTCATTACTTTTTGTGGATCTTTTCCTGATCTCAGATCTTCTTGAGACATTTTAGTAATGTCTAATCCAATTGCGACTTGTTTTTTTGTTTGATCAGAAAAATACTTATTTGTTTTTGAGCTTTTGATAAACCTAACTAGATCGTCACCAATCAAAATAATTGCACTATAGTCTTTCTCCCCTCTTACACTTCTCCCTACTCCTTGTTCAATTTTTTGAGCAATTTTTATATTAATTAAATCGCTTGTAGCTCGGCAGTTTTCTTCATATTTGTCCAATAAAGAATTAAAAAATGGTTTTGAATCAATTATTAATATTCTGCATGATTCATCTGGTAAATCAATCCCATCATATCTGTTTGCAAATACGACAGGCGTACCAAAATTCCCTTTCTTTAAGTTCATTATATGTAAAGAAATATCATCCGTACTTGCTATAGTTGATCCAATTGATCTATGTAATTCTGCATTTTTGAAACTATTTGTTAAAAACACAATTCCAAAAGGGAGCTTGTTCTTTTTAGCAAAAAAATTAATTATAGCATTTCTGTCCAATGACTCATGTATCAAGGAGGGAATTAAAATCATTTTTTCGCCTGACCATTTCTGTTGAGGATTTACTAAAGGATTCTTTATGGAATCTTTATCAAAACCTAATCCTTTTATGAAGAAAGAATCATCTTGGGTAGTTGCAGACATTAATATTCTGTGAGATGCATTTGCAAAGGATCCAAAATGATGGATAGGAACATGATAAGGGACAATTTCTATAAATTTACCTGAAATAAAAGCTTGATAATTATCGATATGATCTTTAATAAATGGCCAACTAAAGATTAATTCATCATCCTCCCTATATTTTGTCAGCTCTTTTAATATATCTGACTTTCTACTTAACCAACTCCAATATGGCACAGGTAGCATTGAATCATATTCGCTACCAAGAATCTCTAAGAAACTTCCTTCTCCTTGATCCCTTATATCCTGTTCAAATAAGTTTAAAAAATAAGCATAGATTTCATGCTCTCTTTTAAATGAAATTGTGAATGAATCTTTTATTGAATCAATACATGCATGGGAATCATCTAATACGAGATTACCAACTTCGATAGAATTATTGTTTATGCCGAAGACTGTCTTCCCATTAAATACTTTTTGAATATGTATTATAAGTATTTTTTTCCCATCAAGGAAATCGTTAGGCAAAACTTTATCAGCTCCTATTGTGCAATATGGAATGCCAAATTTCCTTGCCTCCAACATAACCTGATGAGAGAGATAGATGTTTGGACAAATGTATAAGCATGGTAATTGCTCAGAGTTAAGTTTTGCTTGTAAGATCAACAAACCTATTAGGGTTTTGCCTTCTCCCGTATGCAATTTTATAATGAGATTTAGATCATTTATTCGTTTTTCTTGCCATTCCTTTAGTATAAATTCTTGAGCAGGTCTAAGTGGTCCTGTTTCACTTCTTCTATCTAGTGAATTATAAATTTCAATTGGAGAAATCTTTTTTTCTATGTTCTTTTGAATAAGTCGTTTCTTAAAATCTACCATAATATTCGTTTATTATATGCAATAATTAATTTACTAAAGAATCAACAGTGATTTAGGCCAATAATATTAATTTAATAAGAATAGATTAAATATTGTTACTTAATAACATTAAAATTTGAATTCAATCGAGCGCGAGCCGTCGCGAGTAGCACACAATTTTCGGCATATGAAGTGGGGTTATTGAATGACAAAAGCAAGGCTTATGAAATAACCCATTAGGCTTGGCCTTGATGTGTCATGAAATATTGCTTTATGCAAACCCACGAATGCCGATTAAAATTGGATGCCGCAGGCTCGCACTTATCAATAGTGAGGGTTGCGATTTATGTTGTATACCTTAGACATGAGATTTTCAACATGCAACATAAAGAGAGCATACCCGAACACCTTTCCTACAAATTAAAAGGCAATCTGGATAAGTGTAAAAAGACATACACCGATTATTTAAATACAAATGGAATGAAACATGATGAGATAATGACAGCTCTTAAAGTCGAGTTAAACGATAGACGAATAACTGGCAATATACTATATCAACAAGGACTGTTAAAATGGATTAATGATAAATCCTTTGAGCAATATAGAGGGAGAAAATTGGAACCTGTTGACACGGGATATGGTACAGAAATGTTATAGCAACATAGATTTTGCTCTATAACCGGTTGACCTGGAAGGTCAGGCTGTCTCTCTTAAACTGTTATATCCCTTGCAGGAGCTTTTCATGTGTATCGGCTAAGCCTCTACAGTTATACTACCCCTCCGTACTTCGTTAAGTTTCCCTATGGGAACCATTACAGAAACAATGGCTTCACTGACAATATCTAGTTCACACAGAATTTCCTTAACTCGCTGAGAATCGATTATTTGAAAATTTATGCACATCTACCTTGAATACTGAGAAATCATCATTCTGGGCCTATATTCAGGAATCCGATAAAAAACAGGTGCGAAATATGCATCAAAACTGTCAAAAACAGTCAAAAAATTGCATAAAATTTGCACTTTTTAGACACTTCCACAGAATGAAAATATTCACTAAAAATCATGTGCCATGAACAGCAATTCAAGCACTATATAGCAATAAAAAAGGGGATGAAAAACATCCCCTTTTAATTGACAATTTCAGTTGGAATAATATCTCACTCCGATACAAGTCCGGATTTATATTCTTTTATCCATTTGCTAATGGTTGATTTATGCATGCCTATTATTTTGGCAATTTCAACCCCAGATTTCCCTTCTTTATCAAGCTGAATGGCTTTGTTGACTAATGCCATATTCTTTTGTCTCCCTGGCTTACCTTTGGCTTCCGAACTCCCGGTGGAATCAATACCACATTGTTCGGTTTCCTTTGGTTTGGCAGGACCATCTGCTCTTGAGAATGTCAGTGTATTGTTATCAAAATTCAGATATAAGGGAATCTTCTTATCTTCTGTGTTTACATAGTTTCCCTTTGCAATGCTCAGCTGATGCTGGTCGTTGACAATGGAGAGCATAAGTACATTCCTCATTTTACCTTCAATCCCAGTACTTCCAAGCAGTTGATCTTTCTCCGGTTTATTCCCCTGTCTGCCTTTACCAACGTGGTGGACAAACAAAACAGTGCAGCCATACATCTGTGTGATTTTCACATATGTATTAAGATATCTTCTCACAACAGGTGAAGAATTTATATCTCCACCAGTAAAGACATCGGCAAAAGCATCCATTACGATCAAATCCACTCTGTTTTTTTCGAGGTGTTTTTCGATCCTCTCTTCCAGAATGTCCTGATTGGTGATGAATGTTATGCGATCTCTTAATTCAGGATTTAAGGTAACATTATTTAGCTGTTTGTTTAACCTGAATGACAATGCTATTGGACCATCCTCAGTACTAATTACCAGCACCCTTTTATGAGTAACATTGAATTTGCACCCCAGAAACTCATCATCTCCCCTGATAATTGCAAGAGACAGTTGAGTATATAGCGTGCTCTTACCTCTCTCGCTCTGCCCGGCCAGCACATTCAAGGTATGAAGTGGAATAAGCTTATTAACCAGAAAAGGTATTTCCCTTATTTTTAAATCAACCACTTCCCCCAATGTCCACTCATCTTTGGACATATCAAATGAAGTTGCGATTTCCACTGGTACCTTAGAGGGAAGCTTCAATCCGCCACTCGAAACTTGTGGTTCAGGAATATTTTCCTCATTATCATTTTTTTGTTCGTTTATCTCAGGTTGTTCCGCATTGGCTTCAAGGTGAATAAAGTTTTCATCTTTAATACTGAGAGTTGCAACTTCAACATTATTGGCATTTTGAAGTGGAGTTTTCTCATGGTCTTCAGTTTTAATTTTAGAGTCGAACATACTCGGTTTATGAGTTTTCCTTGATCTGTTGGGGTATTTCCTCTGTACATTAATGAATCTCATGCCGCACCACCTTTCTGATAATAAGCTCGGATGTAATGGTTCGATAAATACTCCTCAATATCTGAGGCTTTGTAGTAGATTTTTCTCCCGATCTGGGAAAAGGGTATGATTCCTCTATCTCTGTAATTTTGTAATGTGCGTTTTGAAACTTGAAGCAGATTACATACATCGTCAGAGCTCAACCATTTCTTTGGTTGTTCAATTTGTAGAATTCCTTGTGTAGTTTTCATTTTGTTTAATATTAATTTTTAGAACTTTTTGAGTATGGTTGCGCAACTCATTCGTGTTAGGAAACTGCAAACCACACTCCGAAACAAAATGAATAATAATGTATTATCTTATCTAAACTGTTGTAATTTAGAAAGATGCATCAGAATGAAGCAAATTTATTTAAAAATATAGTTAAGGTATTTATTAAGATATCCTGTTTTTCAAGGTATCTATTAAGGTATTTGTCAATCTATTAGTTAATGGATTTTACTGAATCAGTATAAAATAAAGTACATAGAATGCTATCTAATTCAATCTCTTGAGGTGTTTTTTCTGACTTCCTTTGATTTAACCATTGGGACTTGCTAACATCTAGATTATATAATCTTTCGCCTCCTAAATCACAGAAAATAAAACTCAACTTATTAAAAAGTTCATTATTTTGATAGATAATATCAATAAAATTGAAATGTTCAAGTTGCTCAATGAAATGGAATAATAGTCCTTTCGAGTGCTTACCTTTGACTTTTTTTGTCCATTCTATTTTCAATGGATCAGATATAAACTTACAATTAAAGGCATCTTTCAGTGAATTAATAGAAGTGTCTTTATGTATGAACTCATGTTCTTTAAGTAAAGTATGAAGAATGACGGTATCTCTTGTTAAATCTCGTTTTTTATTCCAGCAGAATCCATAAGTTCCAAGGATCCTATTTACTGGCTTTGTCTTTTTAACTGGAATTTCTGTTTCAGTTTGGTTCGCTTCAGATTCTTTCTTTACAGGCTTTCTTTCTGAAATTTTTTTACAAGCTGTACGACCTTCAAAGTGGTCGATCTCAAATATTAACCCCTTTTTAATTTTATCTATTATTGATTCAATATACTGCTTCCTAAAATTAAAAACTCTATCTATTGAAGCATCTTGAAATCTTTCAAATGATGCAATTGTCATTTTTTCAAATAAACTTTCAAATTCAATATAAATTGAATCTTTTACTAAAAAATCATTTTGAATTATCCCATATAATTCATTAATAGTTGAATCAGACGCTAATTGTTTAAATTCAGATTGTGTATATTTCAATACATCTTCGAATTTATCAAATTGGGATATGGTATCTCGACAATATTCTCCAAAAGATTTATCATTAAATTCCCAATAAATATTATTAATGTTCACAGACAAAAGATCTTTTAAATCTATTTTTTTAAAATAGAATTTCTCTCTATTAAAAATGCTTCTGGACTTTTTCAAAAAATATGTTGAAAAATCAACTTTCTTAATTGGAATCAACACTGTTTTAATTTCCTCGATTGCTTCCATTTTGAAAAATAGTTAATTAAACATTCTCTCATCAAATGATGCCTGGATATATATTTTTTATTTCCAGGCATCATTATAAAGAACAATTAAATTTATGCAATTATTATTTCATTCGCATTATCAAATACTTTTTTCTCATCTAAATGAGTTTTATTCTCAGGTTCATTAAACATCTTGTCAAGAGTGTCATCGACTGCCTCATCGTCAAATGAAGCTAAGTATCCTTCTGTCACCTTCAAACTTGAATGCCCCAAAGTTTTAGACAGGTTATACAGATTATCAGTCTTCTGACGTGCAATGTCAGCAAAAGAGTGTCTTGCAGTGTGTGTAGTTACTTTCTTTGATATCTTGGCTTTTTCAGCAACATTCTTCAAGTACTTATTCACTAAGGCTGTTTTTGCAACAATTTGATCATGCAGAAACATTGGATCTGAATAATCATACCGATCCGATAAAAAGGGGAAAATATATGATTCTCCCTTATTTTTGTATTTTTCCAATATTGCCAGAGGTTTATCTTTTAAGATTAATGAATGAAGTTTATCCGTTTTATACATTTTATAGACTAATCTACCATCCTGAATATTTTCCCATTTCATGAGCAGTATATCGCTTATCCGTATTCCGGCATTATAGAATGCGAACAAGAAGGTATTTTTGACATGCCATATAAGACTATTTTCTTCTAACTTCAATTCCTCAATCTTAATAATCTCTTCAACAGTTAACCGCTCTTTTGTAACTTTTCCCTGTTTGATTTTATAATTTATAAATGGAGTTGATCCTGGCTCTAAAATTCCACGCTGGATTGCCTTATTAAATAAGGATCTTATTCTTCCGACATATCCATGTATTGTCGTTTGTTTACTTTTTTTACCTTTTAAATATATCTGGTATCTACTTAGAAAATCAGAATCGATTTCATCAAAATATAATTCTGGTTTTTTAACAAAATCTTTTAAGGATTTTAATATTGTCCTGTACTTCTTAAAATTACCTGCATTTCCCTGAGTTAGCAGTTCTGATTTTAAAGTCTCTCCAAAAACAAATAAATCAAAGCTTTTGGGTTTAAGTATTTTGGTCTTGATAATCTGTGGGGTAAGTGACTTCCCTTCATTTTCAAGTTTTGATACAACATCTTTTGCCAACAGAATTTTATCAATTATGTAAGAGTTGATCTTAACATGATCAGGATGGGATGGTCTAATATGCTTAGACCCTTTACCGTTCGGATTAAACTGATTGGGTGTTACACTATACATTAACCCAATTCTTGAACGTTTTCTGTTTACTGTTATTCTTAGCATCAACAGGTGCTCCTTTTGGCCCTTATTAGGTTTGCCACTAAGTTCTATTCCGATAGTTGCCATATAGTTTTTTCTAAAATTAAAGATAGTAATTATTACGTTGTAAAGACAATCTGGCTGGCACCTGGCTGGCACAAATATTGCATTTTACTGCATTTGATTGCTTTTTAAATGATTGGTGAAATTTTGTTAGTGTCTGTTATACAGCACTATGTGGTGCAGCAGAAAGAATTACAGCGCAGAAGTCTTATTCCTGGTGGGGCTACAAGAAAATAAGCGCAAACAGACATATATTGACTGAATGCGCTTATTAATTTTATTGGTTACTGATACTATACTGAAACAATTCTGGGATTTACCATCTATTATTAAATTATCCTGGATTACAATGGCTATTTATTAGCCATCCGAGTTATGTGGTCGTAGCAATTTTTATTCTAATTGTGATGTCCTGAGTTTTTCCCATTGTTAACAAATTGATGGTACAAACCATTTATTTGCGCCTTCTATTATTTATAACTGCCAAGGAATTAGCAATATCAATTATCTTAACATAAAAAGGTGTATATCTATTTTGGCAATTTGAATTCAACCTCTGCATAATAATAAACATTCTTAGGTTCTCCTCCCTGCCTTGCTGGTTTCCAGTCTGGCAGGAGGCTTAAAACTCTTAATGCTTCAGCATCTAATAATGGATGGATGGATTTAATAACAGTAAAATCTTCAAGCTTACCACTTTTAGTAATAATAAATCTAATCGTAACAGTTCCCTCAACTTTTTCTTTAGAAGCTTTATCAGGATATTTTAAATGTTGATCAACCCATTCTTTAAGGGCCGCATTAGTTGCTTCCAAGGTAGTATCTTTAGCTTGAGGAATTTGAGGCATCTGCCCTTCTTCAAGAGATCTATGAAGCTCTTCTGAGAGATAGGCTGGTACCTCTCCAATAGCATATACAGGAATGTCTTGTGAACTTAATACTCTTTCAGGAATCTCAAATTTAATATTAACAGAAGACTTTCTGAGAGACGCATTTTCTTTATTTTTTGCAGGCATCCACTTTGGGGAGGACTTAACAGCTTTTGCTACTGCTTCTCCAAGTTCCGGATCGGGAGCTGCATTTATTTTAACATTGCTTATTGTTCCATCAAGCTCGACTATATAGCCAACATGAACCCAACCTTGAATTTTCTCTTTCAAAGCTTTTTGAGGATATTTACTCTGACTGGCAACCCAGGAGGAGAAACCCATATTAAAACTGTATCTGTCATGTTTAAAGGACGGATCATCTTCCGGTGTCCATCTATGTGGCTTCTGCGCAGAGTTGACCGGCTGTGGCGGTGTTGTTCCCTGAGCAACAATTTTATTGGAAAAAAGAAATCCAGCGATTGCGATTACCGGGATTAGTGCAATTTGTTTTAAAATTGCGATTCTAAAAGAGGTTGTTTTAGTCATCATTATTATTCTTTTTTGGTTTGTACGTTCAAGTTTGATATGAGCTGAGTCTCTGTTAATAGGTTACAAAATAATCTTTAGTTATGATTTGAAATTATCTCTTTGCGGTTAGGTGACGTCGCTTTTTAAGTCCCGATAGATGGGTAGGATTTGTCATGTCACGATAAAGTTGTCCAGATGCCATGACCCCGATGAATGAGCAGGATTTGTCATGTCGCGGTGAAATTGTCGCGGTAGTGGATATATAGCTTTCAATCCTCCGAATTATTAGGCGTTCTATTACAAATTTATAGTTGCATTCAATGATTCTGAGAATCTTGTTGCTTTTCTTCAGCTTTTAATGGTGTATTCATCCAAAATCTTCCTGAATTGTCAGAGTTGGAAATACAGTTTTGTTCAAGGGGCGCAGACTGTATAAAACAATTATTCTGAAATTCCAGTGGCTTATTATATTCCTGCACAAAAAGTTCCCTGAACTGACGAAATTCAAGCTCTCTCCGTTTGTTAAGGATATTGCCATTAATGTCTTTCATGCTTTTATAAATTAAATGACAGGAATCAATTTCGTCCTTGGAAAATTTGTCATCTCTAACGGTTATGTACAAGTTGGGGCCATCAACTTTAATCCTTGTGATCTTCGCTTTTCTTTTGCCGATAGTCATGTCGTAATTTCCCATTCTGCCTCCCGAAACAGGATCGATCTGCCTGTTGAAAAAAGTTATAATTGTCATATCGGGGGGCCAATCAGCATAAGGCCCACCGTGTTGCCTCCATTCTGATTTCACAATTTTAAAGAAATTACTGTCACTCGCATCAGGTATAGTGAATGAATTATTGAAAGATATGTATTTAAGACACATTTTGGAATTAACTGCCGGCTCATGCCCATATTCCGTCTCAATATTGAAAATCTCCTTGTTCTTTTTTTCTGAATTTAAAAATGAAGCGGAATACTCAAGTTTGTGTATCGAATAATCATCGAGCTGAATGAATATTGCACCTTTTGCCAAGATTGTATCACCTGTGATCTGTCGTTTTGCGGTGAAGTCGATCTTATATAATAAAGTACTTCCATCATAAATTCCGTCTGGACTATAAAACCGGTGATTTCTGATATAATCCTGTGTCAGACTTTCAACAAATGAAAATGATCTTTTATCGAAATTTCTGATTGCATCGTGAACCAGCAATATAAAAAGCTCATTGCCGTACTGATCACCAACTATTGCAAAGGGTATTTTTTTAAATGACACATCAGAATGATCAGTTTCCGGAAGATCGTAATAGGGAATTATATTCTTTCTTAAGAAATCCAAATTCTTTTTGAAATCTAGTAATCTGTACCTATTTGAATCAGATGAATAGGCAAAGCCCTTATCTAGAGTCTGAATTATTGCCTCATTCAGGTTAAGATAATTACTGCTGTCCTTCTGATAATCCCGGTAATAGGATACATAACTGAACGGTACGGTCGGATAATTTTTCTTAATATTTCTGAGCGCCCTGGCTATTATAATTTCCGGGCTGAGTCTTTTTTTTCTGGCAGTTACCCTGACCTCCTTAAGACAATAGATATTGGGTACAAGCTTTAGATTGTTCATTCCAGTGGTTTTTAGAACACTGAAAGCCAATGAAAGCCTGTGAAATCCAATACAGGACACGATCAGACTGTCGGATTGAAATCCGGGATTGTTTAATATTCTGAAATCACCTTCAGCATTTGAAATGACCCCAACCTGAGAGTTTTTAAGACGTACTGTCGCGTATGGCACAGGTTCAGAAGTTTTATAATCAATCACTTTCCCTCTAATATAATCAAGCTGCTGGCAGTAAATAACAGGATGACTAATCGAAAATAGTAAACCAATAAAGATTAAGTGTCTCATCATCTCTCTTCAATTTAAGTGGAACCTATGCCTTAGAACTCCTATATTACGTTTGGAAACCGGAATTTTAAAACACCCGTTCGTCAGTCAGAAATATGTTTGTTACTTATATCTGACAAATGGTTTTCTCAGGATAATTAGGTTGATCTTTTTAAAGCACAGCCTTGTCAGTCACAATAGTATCGCATTGACAATATACTGAAATACAAATCTATACGATACTTTTGTCTGACTTTCAACGTTCCTGCTTCATATTAAAGTTACACATATTATTTGAATTGATCTATACAATTCCTTCATCTCCCATACTATAATACGTGCCTTCTGGAACTATAATCAAATGATCTAATAGTTGTATATCCATTACTATCCCAGATTCCTTTATCTTCCTGGTTGTTGCAATATCAGATTCACTTGGCTATACATTTCCACTGGGGTGATTATGGCAAATTTTGATTCCACTAGCATTAGCTTTGATTGCATATCTCAATATAATCCTTACATCTGTTACTGTTCCACTTATACCACCTTTTGATATTGATGAAATCCCCCAGACTTTATTTGACCTGATTAAAAGCATTAGTTTAAACTCCTCAATATGTTCTATAGAATCCAGATCCCAATTCCCCATAAATATGTCAAATGCATCCTTTGAGCATTTAACTTGTAGCCTCTCTGAAGCTTTGACCTTAGTTCTATAGACAAGTCTTACTTCAGATATAGTTGTCTGTTGCGTTTTCATATGATTTTGATTAGTGAATAAATAGAAATGAGAAAGCCTGGTCCCAAATCCCCAGGCTGTACAATTGAATATTTATAATGCTGATATATAGGTAGATATATTAATGTGCAACTACAACAAACAATCTAAATGGTTCTTATTAAGCGATTTAAATTAGAATGTTGTGTTTCGATATTGTATTATACTGTAGTGAAATAGAAACTGTTGAAATAGACCAGAAATGGATTTAGAGGAGGTTGCGATTATACTATATATGCCAGATATTCAGTTTAAACACGATGATGGGGAATTGGGGAAAGATTAATTTAATTTTAATCTCGTATTTATTTCATTTAGATACTTGTAACGATGGACAGTAAAGTTTACCTGAAGCTTTGTAATACAATCAGTATGTTTAATAAGATCATTAATCTAAGACTACTTCATCTTTTTGGATATTGAGATAACAGAATCACTTGGTCCTAAATTAACTTCAGAGTGATTATGACATATGATCCTCTTAATATCATTTTCTGCTGAAAATAATTTATCAACGTGATAATTCTAGAAGTTTTTCCATAATTGGTGACCCACCCAGGTCCCTTAGTTCTTGCCGCAGATTACTGTCCCGGTCTAAATAAAGAAACATTTCACTTTATAAATGCGTGGTTAAGGTCTCATATTCTGAAGAGCGCATTCCTATCCTTGAGAGTTATATAAATTGTTTATCTTTTAATTGATTAATTTTTAATGCAACATAAAGAGAGCATACCCGAACACCTTTTTACCTAATTTATTTATTTTCAGTTGTTTTGAACATATTATATTCAATTATGTTTATTTATTCTAAATTAATATAGATTGTAATTATGAAATACATTATGAAAGTTAAGATGGCGTCAGGTGAAGACGGCAACAAGCTATTGAAGGATCCTCTATTTGGTAAGAAAATGCAGGATCTTCTGGCAGAAGTGAAAGCTGAAGCAGCCTATTTCACAACTATTTGTGGACATAGGGGTGCCTTTGTTATAATTAATATGGACGATGCATCACAAATTCCAGCAATAGCTGAACCTTTTTTCCTGTGGCTAAAGGCAGAGATTGAATTCTATCCTGTTATGACACCAGCAGATCTAGGCAAAGCAGGTCCTGCTATCGAAGCAGCTAGTAAAAAATGGGGAGGCTAGTTTAAGTGTTTTCTCGTAAAGAATAAGTAAAAGGGTACTATTAAAGAAGTTCCCTTTTTTTGTGATGATAGGTTAAAATTGCATTTCCTGAACCAATGGTTCCTTCAATGCAATATAAAGAGAGCATACCCGAACACCTTTTACCTGGTTAAATAAAATTTACAGCATCCCTCGCTCTTCAAGCCATTTCCTTACCCTTTCATGCTCTGCCTGGCATCTGGATTCCACACCTTGTTCAATTCTTTTAAAGTGTTCTTCACCTCGGATACTATCAAACAAGGGGTCATATCTTATTAATATTACCCAAAAGGCCATATTAGTTTTCATTTTATCAAATTCATCAAGGTATTTATATACTTTTGCCTTGTCACCTAAAAATGCATATGTGGCTGCCAGGTCATAATAAGCGCCACCGTATTGAGGATAGGATCTTTTATGTTTTAAAGTAGCTTCACAGTATTTAATTTGTTGATTGAAGTAATATTCTGCCTCTTTATGTTTTCCTACACGCCAGAATGCTATACCAATACGGTGCGACTCATTGAGATTCGGATCGCCAGTTTTTTCATAAATCCCAGCCCATCTTTTTGCATTCAAGTAAGCTTCATCGTTATAACTGTCTGGCAGATAACAGTAAAAACCAAGAACAATTATCTTTGTCGAATCCATCCGGTTAGCTCTTTTTGCCAATTTCAGAGCTTCTTCAAAATCTGCAGCCCACACTTTTATCCAGGCAAAAGAATATAAATACTGAGCCGAATCTCTGGTTAATTTATATTCTTCTTGATAATAATATTTTGCTTTGTCAAGGAATCCGGCAAGAACTAGATAATCGCCTAAAACATCCAGATAGCTAGGCAAGTCTTTCCCCTTATTTCTGTCGGCAGCTTTACTTATATTATCAATTACTTGAATGCAATCTCCTAAATAACTCTCATATGTTACCCCCTTCCAATAATATGCATTGTAATCATTTGGATTGTATTTCAGGGCTCTGTCAAACTCTTCAATAGCTTTTTCATATTGGTCTTTATAAAAATAATATCTTCCTCTTGCTCTGTATGCACCGGATAACTGACTATCAAATGATAAAGCCTTGTTTGCAAGATAGAGCATTGTGTCAAGTGAAGAATTCTCTGACGAATAAAATTATAGATAATGTTTAATTTGATATACCCATGCAAGTCCAACATAAGCCTTGGCAAATGTTGAATCGTATTTTAATGACTCTCTATAGAGTTCAGCAGCTCTTATTAGATCTTGTTTATTAGTATTGTCATTATATTTATTCCTTTCCTCTTCTCCCTGTTGATAGAAATCATACGCAGTCAGGTTTGTTGTCGTCTTTTTCTCAATCAGTTGTTTTTCCTCAGGAGTTATTACAGCATTTAATTCAGCTGCTATTGCCTGGGCAATCTCACTCTGTATGTTTATTATATCGCTGGTTTGCAGAATTTCACGGTCGTATGATTTTCCCCATATATGTCTTTCATTTTTGGCTACTAATAATTGTACCCGGAGAACAAATTTGTTCCCATATTTTTGCCCGCTACCTTCTACAATATAGTTCACATTCAACTTTTTTGCTATCTCTGGAACAGTTGATCTGTCTTTATCTTTGTACTGATCTGTGGATGTTCGTGAAAGAACCCTGAAATCCTTAATTTTTTGAAGATTATTGAGAACCTCTTCCATAATCCCGTTGATAAAGTATTTATTACTATCAACTGGACTATCATTTATGAAAGGAAGGATGGCAATTGATTTTTCAAGTTGTTCTGTTGGCTTTTTAAGTCTTGACAAAATGAAATACCCTGCTATTATCAACGCCAGAAGTATTAAAGTGCCTGCAATGAATCTTGATTTCTGAACTTTTCTGTTAAAAGGCTTTTCTTCAGCTATGTCTTTAGACCCCACATTTCGATCACTCAACTGATTTTTCAATCCACCAATTATTTCACTGACAGCATTTGCTACCTTATTTATCTGGTTCCTGTAAAAAGTTTTGTTCAGATTATTATCCGGATGGTCTTCATTTGCCATGAGAGGACGATTTACTCCGGGTTCCTTATAGATGAACTCAATACCTCTTAAGAATCCACCATGTTCACTTTCAATAATCTTCCTGTCTTCAGCATCAAGTTCATGTATCTGAACAGGCAAAACCCTGCTTGCAACATTGCCGTTAGGCAGTTTTATCTTTAGTTCAAACTGATCCTGAGAAGCCTGTTCTACAAATGCGTTGAATTCATGATCCCATGCAAATGACTTGGGATCACAATAGGTGCGGGATATAATCGGGATAAATATCAAACACTTCAGTTTATCTTTTAGCGAGGCATCTACATCATGTGTCTCTAACAGTCCATCATGGAGATTGATATCAAAATAAACACTAATCTCTTCTTTGAATGTAGATTCCAGTTCAGTCTTCAGAGCATCGACAAATTCACTTACCCACCTGTCGCCCTTGTTGTCCTTCTGACGGTAGCTGATAAAGATGTCATATTCATATCCTGGGATAAGACTGGCCATAATACATATTCATTCTGCTAAAGTTATGAAAGACAATGACACAAGTCAAATAAAAACCATCCACCCAGGATTTAGCCCAGGTGAATGGTAATAGCACTGTTGGTTTTCAGTGGTTCTTGATTACTTAAAGTCGAGGTGAACCATCTCAGAACAACAGTAAAGAAAATGCAGCATGACTCGACTAAATATCCAGAGTTCGGTTCTGTTCGACCTAATACCTGGAATTCCTTATTTTGCGTTGTAATACTCTGAAATTTAAGAAGTAATAAGCTTTATCCCTGGTAAGCTACCAAGACAACAAATAAAGCCTTGATATACAATTATATCAAGGCTTTTTTACATGTTGCCACAATAATTCTATTTGAACATTTTTAAGAATTCACCTTTGTTGTTCAGTTTTCACGGTAGTGAAATGCAACTGAGGAGTCCCACCTTGAAGGACGACGACCTCAGCGAAGCTAACCTGCCTGTTGGTAAGCAGGTTAACCAAACCGTCCATTTAAAGGTAGCGGTGAAACATATTAAAGTCCCGGAGTATAGCTGTTATCCGGTCCGTTAAGGACTTATTTACTTTATTCTCAGAATTATGGCTGGTTATTTTTTTCTTACCGGCACCTGCAAATGATCTTCAAAGTTAACATTTCCAGGTAAGGCTTTTTTCAGCGCTTCTGTTGGTTTGAACCAGACAACGATAGTATCTTTTCTGTTTAGCAGTTTTGTTTCACTCATGCAAATTGCTATTGGGAAAAGTTTCAAATCAGGTGATAGGGTTTCATTATCTAAACTTTGCTTTCCGTTTATATCCCCTATTAATAGCGGGTAAAAATCATTTCTTGTCGTTTCCATCTTCATTAACAATCTTTCATTTCTGGATTTAGCTTCTAATACATCTGTCTCTGAGTAATGATTAGTTGTCAAATAATTGTTATTGCAGCAATAAAAACTTAAACAAGAGTACCTGGCATGATCTTGCATCCATTGAGGATTAAGGTTTTTGTAAAATACTCCATTCGAATTAAGTTCAATGCCTAATGGTTTTAATTGATTAGAATTTAAAAACAATAATTCTGATTTCGTTGGACGTGTCCAACCACAAATTACCATTACTGTAATAATTGTTAAGAAAAATTTGGTTTTCATGATGTCTTTTTTTAAAGTGTCAGGTATTGTTTTTGTAATGAGCTATAACTTGCTTTTAGTGGAGTGTTTTTATTACTTTCTTGTCAAATTATAGACATCAACATATGTATCAGTTGTGGGTCCGCTATAGTCCTTGTTGATATTTAACTGGTTGTCAGTATAACTAAAATCATAATCGCCACCTAAAATAAGAGTCCAGTCAAATTGTGCAATCCATTCACAATCGTTAATAAATGAAATTTTATGATTTTTAATTGTATAGGTTCCATGACACAGATCCGGGTAATTTGATTTGTCGCTGACTCCTGTCCAAGTATTTCCCGAAAAAATAATGGAAATATGGGCTGTATCCCCTCCGCCAAATACAAGTTGCCTTTGAAATGTGCCGGTATAAATTCCATCAGGTATTTTAGAATAATTATCGGTTACGCAGGCAAAGCAAATCAGGAATATAACACAAATCGAAGAGATAAATCTTATCATATTAAGAGGTTAGATTAATCGTTCAAATCAAATTTCACGCCGTAAATGGAACTAAAAACATGGTCCCTTACAAAACTGTTTAAAAAAACTGGCAGACGATTTGTCAACCTATATCAGTTCTCTAAAGGCAGAAGTTAAAATTCATGGCAAAGAATGGTCATTATGAGGATGTAACATAAAGAAAGCAACCCAAACTCCTATTTGCCTGATTTAATTATCTTTAATACATCGAACGGAATAGCCATTATTTTTTAATCCGGAACCTCGGGCTATATCACTTTCATCGAAAGTCATTAAACAGGCTCGAGCACTTGTTGAACTATACTGTGAACTAGTCCACCACCAACCATAATATCCCAGGGTACGAAATGATCCTGTAGCGAGACCTGTTCGATAACCCCCGGGTAGTGCTGTAAAACCGAATTCATTGGATGCTTCCCAGTTAGGACTTATCCAATGGGTGGTACCTGTTTCTTTTAATTCTCCACTGGCAATATTCTCTCCCCCTACATAATTTATCAAAATTGTCCATTCAACATCATTTGGAACATACCAACCAGTTGGACAAAGCTTTTTGGTATTTACTGCAAACCAATTGTATAACGCTCCATAATTCTTCTTGTTAAAATTTTCATCATTTTTATACCAGCAATAAGCAGGAGAGGAAAGATTACTCCATCCGCCATTATCAGTGATCATTGGTATTATCGTATTATCAGCATATTTTGTTGTTTGCAGATTCTCAGTAATCCAAACCTGAGTTCCTATTATTTCAGTATTATAGACATTTCCATCAATGTCAGTAACCGGTAAAATAAAAATAAACTCATTACCGTACGCTGTACCTTCATTATTAGTAGCATAAGCCCGCACATAATAATTTGTTCCGCTCTTCAATCCAGTAATAGAGCTTAAAAAGTTGCCTTCTCCAACTCCATTTGAGGTAATATTATCAAATACAGTGGGATTAGGACTTATAGCCCAGCACACCCCTCTCATAGTAACAATTTCCCCTCCATCTGAAGTAACACTTCCGCCACTAATAACTGATGTCGATGTGATATCAGTTAATGGGGTAGTGTGTAATACAGGCAGTGTAAGCGGTTTCTCCTTACTACACTTATTGATAAGAATCAACATTAATCCCATTATTAATAATGAAGAAGCCCAAGATTTACTTTTCATTTTGTTCATTATTCTTAAGATCAAAATTATTAGATAATATAATCAAAGTCAATTTTATTTGTTCCAAATAAAAAACATCGACAAAAATCATCTAAGATCCTATGGATGGAGTTAGCACTCTTAGTATTCAGTGATTGAATGGAATTTGGATACCGATTTGCCATACATTGACAGTAATAAAATAAAAAATTTATTGCCTAATTTTTGAAGTTTGCCATGACTAAAAACAAATCAACCGGACAAACAGCTAAAAAGTACTGTCTGACCGATTGATCCAGGTGTTATAATTTATTTAAGCAATAATATTATGCACCTGAGTTACAGTGGGGCGGGCAGGAGTAACTCCGTTCTTTAAATTGGTTTCTGGTCTCCGATATGACAACAAATTGAAATCTAATATGTTCGTCAGACCTTAATATGATTACCCCTCTTCGGAATCAGCCTGTTTAAAAATTATTTGCGTTTATTACACTTGGTGTCAAATTAACAATTATATCATGAAAAAGGCAATGATTGTTCAATCAACTGCCTCCCACATAACCGATCCATGATGCCACGCTTCTTTAAACCTATAAAACCAGTCGTAAAAAAAGTGCGAATGACTAAATAAAAAACGACCTGAGGATTGTCTTCTCCGGTAAAAATCAATGTTACCATATGAGACCTTGCCCTGTCTTAACCTGGGAATTCAGATTTAAATTGGATCCTGAAGATTCGCGCAAATATGTTTTGCGGGTTGAGCGTTATTTAAATAATATCAATCATCAGCTTTTAACTTGTAAGATTAAAAGAGCAATTCAAACACCTATCTACCTCCCGGTTTATCTTTTATGCAACGAACCGAAAAACCATCCTGCTCAAATCTTCCATAACTGTAAGAACCCCCATTATCGTAGCTCAAATACCAGCACAGTGCACCGCCAATAACAAACTCTGTAGAACTCCACCAAAAACCGTAGCTGCCACTGGCATGGTATGAGCCATCAAAGTCACGGCAACCACCCGGAAAGCCAGTAAAGCCTGTTTCATTATTGGCTCCAAAATTGGGTTTCTGCCAATGTATTATCCCGGCTTCTTTTAATTTACCACCGGCAACAGTATCCCCTCCCAGATATGTTGACAGTATAATCCAATCTTCATCACTGGGAACATGCCAGCCGATGGGACATATATTTCTATAACCATTACTTGCTGAATCCAGAGTATACCAATTGTACAAGGCTCCAAGAGTAGTATTGTTATTCAGATCATTATCATACCAGCAATAACCAGGCGTCATCAGATTATACCATTCCTGATTATCCGGGACAAAGGGTATTGGTAACCCATTATTGAATCTGGTGGTTTTAAGGTTTTCTTTCATCCATGTCTGGGTACCAATAACTATGGTATCATAATTGTTTCCTTCTATGTCTGATACTTTACCAGGTTGTTTGCCGGATAAGGTTGTGAAGTTTTCCTGTTTACCATAGCCTATTCCAACACTATTTACTGCATATCCTCTTATAAAGTAAAATGTATTCTGTGTTAAATGATTCATGTTACTCTTAAATAATCCTGATCCGCCTTCCTCAATTGTTCGGCATTTATTTACAGTTGGCTCAAATAAAGTGTCCCAGCAGATACCTCTTGAAACAACAGGAGATCCTCCGTCAGAAGTTATATTTCCTCCTGAAGTTGCAGATGTGTATGATATTTCAGTTACGGTTAATGTTTTAACCGTTGGAAGGCCTGGAAGTGCGGACTTATCTTTCTTACAGGAGTTAAATAAATTGATTGAAAGAAATGATAGAAATAATCCTGCTATTTTAAGTTCGTATTTCATAGCATTAAAATTTGGATCAACGATACAGAGAATAGGACCAATAAAGATATTACTAGTTGGCGACTAAACCAATGATTTAGTTCTAAATACCATCCACCCAATACTTAACTCAATTGGATGATATTGATCTGGTCGTATATAAGCAACCCCAGCACCATAAAAACACTTTTGTTTAGAATTTACATCATCATCAACAATAATGAATTTCATCTGTCGTTTTAAGGTCACAATCATTAGGATTTTATGAAAAAGTAGTTATTAATTTAAGGTTATGAACTTTATCTTTTGATGGCAGATTTGAGAGAAGTTCAGGAAATGAACTACCTAAATTTTATTATTTGAAAATGAAAATGGTTCTCTTAATTAAAATTCAGCTTAAAGCAAACTTTGGACAGGGACAAGCTGGTGACAAATCTAGAAATAACGGAAGTTGAATAATTTCTTATATTTTCAATTGTTATGAATAAACATTTTAATTTTAAATTGATGACCTTAGTTGCTCTGTCAGGAGCGATAATGGTTGTAACTGCATGTAAAAAAAGTAAAGAGCTTACATTATCTGCACCAACAGTCAACACCTGGTGGGCCGTTAATGTCAGCCAAACATGGGCGACCCTGGAAGGTGCCGTAAATGCAAACAATCAAACTACTATAGTTACTTTTGAGTATGATACGAATACTATTTATGGACATAGCATAAAGGCAATCCCCGATACGATAGACGGAAATAAAAACGTCGATGTAGTTGCTAATCTAACAGGTTTAACACCAGCTACAAAATATCATTTCCGTGTAATAGCAGTAAACTCAGGTGGAACGATAAATGGAAAAGATACCACATTCACTACTGCAGGTACAGCCAGTAGCGTAATTGTCTTTAATCCTAACCTGACCTATGGCTCGTTAAGTGATATTGATGGGAATGTTTATAAAACTATTCAAATCGGAAACCAGACCTGGATGGCTGAAAATCTGAAGACCACCAGGTTCAATGATGGAACAGCAATTCCATTGGTAAAAGATGGGGTAGCATGGACAGAATTATCGACACCTGCTTACTGCTGGTACACTAACGATTCAGTTTCTTATGGAGCAATGTATAACTGGTTTACTGTAAATACAGGCACGCTGTGCCCTGCTGGCTGGCATATACCGTCTGATACCGAATGGGCTACGCTCTCAACCTATCTGGGTGGCGATACCATTGCCGGGAACCAACTAAAGGAAACCGGTATAACCCATTGGCAAAGTCCAAATACAGGAGCTGCTAACGGAAGCGGTTTTACTGCCATTCCGGGAGGCTATCGTGGTAACGATGGCACGTTTAACGGCATTAGAAAGGATGGTTACCTGTGGTCCTCTTCCGAAAACTCTTCGATAGATGCCATTTATCGTGTCTTATACTATGATTCCGGCAATGCAGTCAGTGGTAATAGTGATAAAAAGGATGGGTTTAATGTTCGTTGTATGAAAGACGGGGCAAGATAACATAGTGTATTCTGATTGTTTTTAAATGAAATTGAATATCACGGGATTGAAGTTTAATGCCGACACTCCTTTCTCAATATTAAAAACAAGAAATCATAAAAACTGTTGAAATGAAATCCATTCCCCAGTGCCCTATAATCAATGGGAAGAGTCTCTTAACGCGGAGATAAATCAACTGAAGTGCAATAGTTAACGGAAAGAAAAGCAGGAAGGCAAAAGCGGCATATTTAAGATTTATGAATGGAAGGAAACTATGCTGTAATGCCCAGCCAAATCCAACCCATAGTACTGTCGGCCAGGTACGTCCGAAAAACAGCTTCAAACGTGGCAAAGCATAACCCTGATAAATCAGCTCTTCAGTTGACGCCGACACTATCCACCAAATCATCTTACTATACATAGCTGCCCAGAAAGGTAACTTTCTTGTCATTGGATTGCCTGCGGGTAAGACCGGATGGAGACTTCCATATACTGAGGAGCTTCCTAATATATATCCTGTGAATATTGAAAGGGGAAAAACTACAATAATAATACCGAGACCGATAAACAGATCACGGCTAATTTTAGTTTTATCAAAAGAAAGCAAATCTCTGATTCTTAATCCTTCACGACGAAGTAGAATATATATTGTCAGTAAGCAGCCAAAATCAACAAGCGTTCCGTAAACTGTCCACCAAGAAGTTGCTGCAAGAGTCGGAGTTTTGATATTAACTGCAATTAAGATCAGGATCATTAGTCCCTGGACAATAAGAAACAGCGCCGGTCTGACAAGTACTGCAAGTATCGTTGAAATTCGGCTTATTTGCCCTGAGTCAATTCTTTTCCGAATCTCGTCGGATGAGTTTTTTACAGCCATTTAAAACAGTTTTATCTTTAAATTTACCTTATTTGTTTCTTGTTTTAAGTGAGAAGCAAATATGAAATTAGCTTTAAGTAATTTAATTGATGGAAAATAAATAATAATCCGGAGATTAAAACGTATATTTTCAGATAAATTTACTTGGAACATTATTGATTTTTAAGAAATAACAGGATCTTAAGATTCTGGACGAAACAAAGCGCCGGATATTTCAAACAGATTTAACACAGAAAAGTAATCATGGGAATAATAAAATCAACCTTTTCCCAAATTATTAAACGAAAAGATTTACTCTTGTTCATTGTTCTTGTTATAACAGGAATAAGTTTGTTTGGCTGGTTTTCAGGTAAGATGGGATTAACTTCATTTTCTATTAAATATAATTATTTAATCATTAGTGAGTTCGTCGCTCTAAATATTTTGATGCCATCAAATTTTAAAAGGACCTGGAATAAAGTTTTTAGAAAAGGGTTCTTGGTAAGTTTCTTTTCTGCCCGGAAATAAATTATATTTGGTAATATAAATACTATTAATAATGAACTGGTTAGATGCTTTTATAATCGTTGTTCTGATATTATCGCTTATAAATGGATTCATCAACGGACTGGTAAAGGAAGTTGCTTCTCTGGCTGCATTAATCCTGGGAATCTGGGGTGCAATAAAATTTTCAACTTTTACTGCCGGAAAACTTTATGATTATTTTGATATGACAGGCCATTATGTGGGTATCATAGCCTTCATTATTACTTTCGGAATAATTGTAGTAATTATTCACTTTATCGGAATACTGGCTGACAAAATTGTGAATGCAGCGTCTCTGGGCTTTATAAACAGAATACTTGGAATTGTATTCGGACTAATTAAATCGACGCTGATAATGAGTGTTTTCTTTGTAATCCTTAATGCGATTGATGTCCGGAGAGCGTTCCTTCCAAAGAAAGCGATTGAAGAGTCTAAATTTTACAATCCGATATCTGATATTGCGCCATCAATCTTTCCGATTATAGGGGAGGGAGCTTTTAATCACAGTTTCGATAGATTCAAAAAGAAATCCGAGGAGCCAACTATCTAAACCTGTTTGTTATATTTGCATTCTCAAATAGTGCTTTATGAATTTTGTTGAAGAACTGAAATGGAGAGGCATGATACATGATATTATGCCAGGTACAGAAGAATTATTAAAAAAAGAAAAAACCAGCGGATATATTGGATTTGACCCAACTGCAGATTCATTGCATATCGGTCATATGGTGCAGGTAATGCTGCTGGTGCATTTCCAGCGAAGCGGACACAAGCCTATTGCCCTGGTAGGCGGAGCAACAGGCCTGATCGGGGATCCTTCAGGAAAATCGGAAGAACGGAACCTGCTCGATGAACCATCGCTGAGAAAAAATCAGGAAGCCATAAAGAAACAGCTTTCCAAATTTCTTGATTTCCAGTCAGATACAGAAAACAAGGCAGTTATGGTAAATAACTATGACTGGATGAAAGGATATTCCTTCCTGGATTTTATCAGGGAGATCGGGAAGCATATTACAGTAAATTATATGATGTCAAAAGACTCGGTAAAAAAAAGAATCGGGTCTAAATCTAAAGAAGGAATGTCATTTACGGAGTTTTCTTATCAGCTGGTACAGGGTACAGATTTTCTTCATTTATTCAATAAGTTCAACTGTAAACTCCAGATGGGAGGTTCCGATCAATGGGGGAATATTGTAACAGGTACCGAGCTTATCCGCCGCAAAGCAGGAGGTGAGGCTTTTGCACTGACCTGTCCTCTGATAACTAAATCTGACGGAAGTAAATTTGGTAAAACAGAATCAGGTAATGTATGGCTCGACCCTGAAAAAACTTCACCTTACCACTTTTATCAATTCTGGCTCAATGTATCCGATGAGGATGCAGCAAAATACATCAAGATCTTCACAATTCTGCCTCAGGAGGAGATTGAAAAAATTATTTCCGAGCATGATAAAGCTCCTCATGAACGTATTCTTCAGAAAAGACTTGCTGAAGAGGTTACAGTAATGGTCCATTCAAGAAGTGAATATGAAGGAGCTGTTGAGGCATCACTGATTCTGTTTGGAAAGGGAACGACAGAATCACTCAAAAAGATGAGCGAAAATACATTTCTGTCTGTATTTGAAGGAGTTCCTGTTTTTGATATTAAGATGGAATTTCTTCTGAAAGGAGTTACTGTGGCCGACCTCTGCACAGAACATTCGCATGTATTTGCTTCAAAGGGTGAGCTAAGACGGCTTGTCCAGGGGGGAGGATTCAGCATTAATAAGGAAAAGATTGATAATCCTGATGCTCATGTTCAGGTTGAATCACTTCTCAATAATAAGTATCTGCTTTTACAAAAGGGGAAAAAGAATTATTACCTGATTCGGGTAAGCTAGAATAATTGGTTTTCTCCGTGAACCTCTGTGATTCTCTGAGTAACTCAGTGTCAGTTCTTGTTTTTTGATTACACAGAGAGACTCTGAGAAGCACGGAGAGACACAGAGTTATTTTACCAGGTCCGCAGCGATGATAGAGACATCATCGAAGGTTGATGGATTATTATGCGGCAGCCCGAGATCTAATATCATTTCCCTGATGTTATTCTCAACTGGTTCGGTGTTAGTAATGTGGCGGACAATTTCCTTTGTTCCGATATCTGTACCGTCAGCGTATTTTAACTCGGAGAAACCATCTGTATAGCAAACAATCTTTGAATAATCTCCTATTATTAATTCTGATTTTTGAACAGCCGGTATTACATCGAGCATTCCGATACCTACGCAGGAAGACTTGAGAAGAAGGGTTTCTTCAGTAACTGTATTATACAATACCGGAGGATTATGTGCAGCGTTGATATATTCAAGAACCCTTGTCCTATGATCATATCTTGCAACAAATAGTGTAATAAATTTTTCACCAGCGGCATTTACTACCACAATGGAATTAAGCTTATTAACGAGCGTTTCGAGTTCTATATCAAAAGTAAACAATGCTCTCAGGCTTGCCTGGAAATTCGACATCAGAATTGCAGCTGAGATTCCCTTGCCGGAAACATCCGCAATACAAAATCCGGTTTTTGTCTCCGAAAGCCTTATACAATCATAATAATCCCCACCGACTTCGTAATGAGGGAAATAAAATCCATTTACAATAATTTTAGGATTTTTTGGCATCTGGCTGTTATCGGGGATGAGCATCCTCTGCATTTTTGCAGCAAGCTCAAGCTCTTTTTTCATAGCTTCCTGGTGCAGACTTTCATTAAAAAGCCTGATATTCTCTATCGCAACTATTATAATGCTTGAAATGGTCTGAATGAAATTCAGGTGTTTCAGAACAGGGCTCATTCCCTCTCCCTCTTCCTCGATATCACCGATAAAAACGAAGGCCAGATGTACGTTGTTATTATATACTGGGATAATTATATCAACTCCTTCGAAACCAATATCGGGGGCTCCAAAAAAAATCTCGCAAATGCCCAGCAATCTTGATTCTACATCAATGGTTTCAAAATATTTCGGAAAACCGCCGTTTAAAAGGCATTCCCAGGTACCTGAATGTTTGAATATAAGAATTTTACCTATACCAAGGTTATTCCTGAGAATGAATTCATATTTCGATAAAAGTTCTTCGGTCGGAAGATTCGCATTGATTGATAATGTAATATCAAGTAATGAATCTAATTTAAATTTTGAAATCTTTAATCTTTCCGCAAAGCCTTTTTTATCTTCCATGGTATAATTTATCCCTTAACTCTTTCAACGTAAGTTTTATCACGTGTATCGATTCTGATCTTATCTCCTGTATTCACAAAAAGAGGGACCATTATTATTGCGCCATTCTGAACTTTTGCCTGTTTTAATGCATTATTGGCAGTATCTCCCCTTAAACCTGGCTCGGAATAAGTTACCTCCATAACAACAGTCTGAGGTATATCCACAGAAAGAACAGTTTCGGTATCTGCATGAACAACTATTTCAACACTTGCACCCTCTATAAGAAATTCATGATTCTCAATCAATGATTCCTGGATGTGTATCTGGTCAAAAGTTTCGAGATGCATGAAATAATAACCCATATCGTCTTTATAAAGATACTGGTAGGGACGTCTTTCCACTCTGGCCAGGTTCACCTTGGTGCCTGAAGAGAAAGTATTGTCAATTACCCTTCCGCTTTTCAGGTTTTTAAGTTTTGTCCTGACAAATGCAGGTCCCTTTCCGGGTTTAACATGCTGAAATTGCACAATTGTATAAAGGTCATTGTTGAACTCAATGACTAAACCATTTTTAAAATCTGCAGTACTTGCCATAAATATTTCAGTTATTCAATAAATTAATTATTCTATTTTTCATTTGCTCCAAGTGGGTAAACCAGTCCTTCATAATCTACGATCTCACATGTAAACGCGCCTACAAATATATCAAATCGGATCTTAACAGGTAAAAAATTCTTGTCAGCTGAAAACCAGAAAGAAACATCTTCTTCAGTTTTAAAAAGTCTCCCGGTCTCTGTAACCGGATTAAACTTGTAGCATTTAATTTTTCCAAGCCTGGTTTTTACTTCCTCTATTCCTTTATATCTTAACCTGATTGGGTATAGTTCGTCACAGAACCAGGTCATAATAGTTGTTAATTCACCTTCTTTCAGATTACTGTCAACGGGAAGAATATGATTCCTGAAATAGTAGAAACAGGAGAGCACATCGTGAATACGCGGTGGAGCGATATGCTTCCCGGTGAGGTCGCTGGTAAGTATACTAGAATCAGTTCTGCTTTTATGATCAAACAATACGACATTGTATCTTCTGTATCTTCCTTCATGTATGTTTCTGATTGATTTCACGGGTAACTCGGTATCCGGATCTATGAAACTCTCATAAATATCCAATACCTTAAAAATAACTTCAGCCATTCCTATAGTCCTTGCGGCTAATTTTGAGTGCCAAACCTCTTTCCCGTTAAAAGTGTCGCTTTTTAATTCAAGCGTTCCGCTTCCTGCTGTAATGAACTCGTATTGAATTGTATAGGTTACTTTCTCACCGACTTTATATGACACAGCCTGCCCCTTCGCAAAGGATGAAAATATTATTAGGGCTGCTATAATGCAATAAAATCTTCTCATAGTACTTCCTGCTGGAACGTGATTATTATACCGATTATTTTCCCAGAATATTTTTTCTGGGTTTGGAAGTTATAAAATCTTTAAGATAAAATGGCTCAAAGTAAGCAACATCTTCAAAACAGCGATTTTTAAATGCCTGTAATACAGGCTTATGCATATAGGAAGCTGATATCATATAATCTTCAGCAAAAATAGCATTTTTCCGATTAATCACCTCTTTGCACTTTACAGCTCCATCACCAAAAAATATAATTTTCTGTGAATCAGGGATATTCATAAATGTTTCGTGAGTTATTATTTCAGCGGAAATTTGCTTTTTTTTATTTCCGTTTGAGTCATATAGTGCATAATAGACCTCCATTCTGCGGGCATCGAGCATTGGACAGAAAAGTGAATTTGCATCTGATTCAGAATTATAATATCTGCTTGTGATAATCCCCCAAAACATCGATAATGTGGTTTCTACTCCGATAAGAGGAATTGATGCTCCATATGCTAACCCTTTTGCTACAGATACTCCAATCCTTAATCCTGTGTAAGATCCGGGGCCTTTACTGACAGCTACAGCCTCTAGATCACTGGCTCTAATACCATTGTCATGAAAGATCTCTTCAATAAATATAGTGAGCTGGGAGGCATGTGATTTTGATTCATCGCTTTCCCGCAAAGATATCACTCCGGCGCTATCACATAATGCCACTGAGCAGAGGTTTGTCGCGGTTTCAAGACATATAATCATGTTTTGAAAAGGATACGGACTCTTTATTTCACCTTAAAGAGTTCTTCTTTTTTCACAACCTCTATAACGGTGCTGTCGGACAATTTTTTACTGATTGCACTGAAAGGAGCCGAGATTACGCGATCATTTGGCGAAATACCGGAAAAAATTTCAATATAAGAATTATCCTGAATTCCGGTTTTTACATCTTTTGCAAGAGCATATTTCCCATCTGTAATAAACACAAGTGTCCGAATATCTTTCTGCGATGGAGTACCTGTTGTTTTTGTAGTGTCGGAGCGAGTTGTGACAGATTGTATAGGAACAGTGAGTATATCAACTTTTGATTGTGTACGGATATCAACAGTTGCTGACATTCCAGGTCTGAATGGGTTTTTATCACCGGCATCAACAAGTTTCTGGTATGATTGGGGAAGAACCAGTATCTTGACATCAAAGTTAGTTACCTGATCAGCTGATACACCTGTAGTCTTGGCAGAATTTGCGATTTCAGTAACTACTCCCTTGAATTTCTGATCGAGATATGCATCTACCTCAATAAGAGCTGTGTCACCGAGTTTAACCCTGGGGATATCATTTTCATTTACCTGAACCTGGGCTTCCATGCGCGACAGATCAGCAACCCTCATTAATTCAGTCCCGGCCATGAGATTTGTTCCAGCAACCCTTTCTCCAAGTTCCACTAAAAGCATTGAAACCGTACCGGTCATCGGCGCATATATTGATGTCTTGATAAGGTTCTCATTTGCATCTTTAAGTGAAGCTTCGGCACTTGTTATTGCAAACTTGGCTGCATCGACCTCTGCCTTTGCAACATTGTAGGTGGCTTCTGCCTGCTCAAAATCAGACTTTGAAATAGTTTGTTGTTCGAATAGTTGCTTGTTTCTTTTATATGACAGTTCTGCCTGGGTAAACTGAGCTTCTGACTGTGAACGACGGGCCTGAGCTGCGCTTATTTCTGCCATAGATCTGTCCTTCTGGGAAATATAGTTATCGGGCTTTATTCTGAGCAGGAGCTGTCCTTTTTCAACGCTATAACCCTCTTTAACTGTCAGTTCAACTATTTCACCCGATACATCAGGGCTTATTTTAACTTCTTTTTCAGGCTGAATTTTCCCATTAGCCGTAATGGTTTCAACTATAGTACGTTTTTGAGCATTCTCAACTGCAACCTTCACTGTTAAAGCTTTACCAAACCAGCCAGCTTTTTTACCAATTACTGCAAATAGGATCAGAACGATTACTATTGGAAGTAAAATCTTTAGTATCTTATTGTTTTTCATGTTCTTGTATCTTAAAATGATTTTGTATTATAAATTATTAGTTGAGCGTTAATGGGATTCCTTTATAAAAATCGAGAACCTTGGTTTTAAATATAAATTCATATTTCGCCTGAGTCATATCTGACTGTGCCTTAAGGAGCAGTGTCTTTGCAGCATTATAGTCTACAGGAGTAACCATACCTACATTAAATTTTTGTTCAGTATATCTGAAAGATTCTTCTGTTGAGGCGATTGCTTTGAGACTAACATTAAATTTTTTGAGGGCCGCTACGGCATCAGTATATGCCTGTTGAATATTTTTATAAAGCTGCTTTTGCGTTCCTTCAAGGTTGTACTTACTTGTTTCTACATTCAATTTTGAATTGGAGATGCTTTTATTCACCTGCCAGCCGTTAAGAATCGGTATGTTTATTGATAAGCCGATTCCCGAGTTCTTATTATTCTTTAACTGGTTACTGAACGACTGAATTCCTGGAACATTAGACAGATAAGTATAGCGGCTGTTTAATGAATAGTTTAAGGAGATAACAGGACTCCTGGAGCCTTTTGCCATTTTAAGAGCAAATTCGCTGGCAGTGAGATTTAGTTCAGAGCTTTTTATTTCCGGTCTGTTCTTCTCTGCTATGGCATAAATATCATCGATATTTCCCGAAACTATTGCATTAGGATCAACATTAATCTCAGGAACTATAATCTCAAATCCTGAGGGAGTTTTAAGCTCAAGCAATTGTGTAAGAATAAGAACGGACGTTTCCAGAAGATTTTTTTGAGTGATCAGAGAGAGCTCCTCCTGGGCTGCCTGTGATTCTATCTCCAGAAGATTTCCTTTGGCTACACTACCGGCATCGACCATTTTTCTTGTCTTCTCAATCTGCTGTAGACTTATGTCAAGCTGATTCTGATTTGCTGTAACAAGTTCTTTGTTAAGAAGAATCTGGAGATAGGAAAGTGCAACATTCAAAGCTACATTATCAGAAATATTCTGCAGATCCTGCTGGCTGGCAAGAACCTGGTATTTATTTTTCTGGATAGCATTATAATATTGCAGTCCGTTGAATACCGGCATGGCTCCTCCAAGGTAAAAGTAATCGGATTGAAGAGTCTGATTAAAAAACTGATAAGTGTTCTGATCAAGAGCACGGCCAAATGAATAAGAATGTGAAGCTTGGCCATTCAGATTTGGCAGCAACTGAAATTTTGCCAGATCAAGTGAATTTTTTTGAACCTGGTTCTGAATTCCCTGCTGCTTTATCTGGATATTGTTTTCAATTGCATACTTGATACACTCTTCCAGCGACCACACTTTATTCTGTGAGAAGATCAAACCGCCTGAAGAGAGTAGACAGATAAATATTAGTATTAAGATTTTTTTCATATTTGATTATTTGATTTTTGAAGATAACCTGTATTGGAGCAGGTCGGGTTTAGACTATTTAATAATTTTGTGATTCACTTGTATTTTATAATTATCAGAACAGAAATCTTTTAAAATAAGTCTACGAAGATAAATAATATCTCAGAGAGAATAAATTTTTTTTCTTAAAAGTACTGATTTAAGATAATGAATGGTTTGAATAAAGAACATAAGTGATTGAAATTCAGCTGTTATTCTGTGCCATAGGGGATTAGAAAATTCAAATTACGCACGATAATATTTTATAAACAAGGCTTTAAATTGCCTATCTTTGAAGGAAGAAATGACACATTTTAACAATTAACACTTAATTAAATGGCTAATAAGGAATTAAAACTGCAACCGGGAGTAATCTTCGGAGATGATCTTAAGTCGCTATTTGACTTTGCCAACGGTAATGCTTTTGCTATACCTGCGGTTAATGTTGTGGGGACCAATTCCGTGAATGCTGTACTGGAAACAGCAAAGGCTGTAAATTCTCCGGTCATTGTCCAGTTTTCAAATGGGGGAGCATACTTTTTTGGCGGGCAGGGCTTGCCTAAAGAGAATCAGGTTGGTGCAATAGCCGGAGGCATTTCGGGCGCTCTTCATGTTCATAATGTTGCCGAATATTATGGCATTCCGGTTGTTCTTCATACGGATCATGCAGCCCGGAAGCTTCTTCCATGGATTGATGCCTTGCTTGATGCAGGTGAAGAATTCTACGAAACTAACGAAAGACCGCTTTTCAGTTCACATATGCTTGACCTTTCTGAAGAACCTTTAAAGGAGAATATAGAAACCTGCAAAAAGTATCTTGAGAGAATGAGTAAAATCGAAATGACCCTTGAAATTGAACTTGGTGTTACAGGCGGAGAAGAAGACGGCATAGATCATTCTGGTATTGACAGCTCGCGGTTATATACACAACCCGAGGACGTTGCCTATGCATACGAAGAACTATCCAAAGTAAGCGATATGTTTACCATCGCCGCTTCGTTTGGTAATGTTCATGGAGTGTATAAGCCTGGAAATGTAGAACTCAAACCGATTATTCTGAAGAATTCCCAGGATTATATTATAAGGAAATTTAAAACAGGCCCTAATCCTGTGAACTTCGTATTTCATGGAGGATCCGGGTCAGAGAAGCATCTGATTAAGGAGGCAATCAAGTATGGCGCTGTTAAGATGAATCTTGATACAGATATGCAATGGGCATTCTGGGATGGTATAAATAAATACTCCAAAGAGAAGCAGGGATACCTGCAGAGTCAGATCGGCAATCCTGAAGGTGAGGACAAACCCAATAAAAAATATTACGATCCAAGAGTATGGCTGCGGAAGGGAGAGGAGTCCTTTATAGCACGACTTAAAGAGGCATATGCTGACCTGGATGCAATTAACCGCTGCTAAAAATCCCCAGGCTGCTTCGCAGCATCTTCCCCAGGGGTCATCTGAAAAGAGAATAACACTCCTCTGCCGCTTCGCGGCATCTCCCCCAAGGGGGCGATAATTCTGTGATATTTAGTTTAATTCACTTGAGCATGGTGATTTTTTCCCCCTTTTGAGGGAAATAAAAAGGGGGTCCATACTAAAAGTTGTTAATATTATAAATAACAGACAGTCAGGTGTTAAAGTCTGGCTGTTTTTTTTATGTTAAAAACTATTTTCTGGCTTTAAATTCTTGATAGTCTGTTTTTTTAATTTAGATGTCTGATTCAGAGTTAATGAGTGTGAGACATTCAATTTACAAAGAAGACCGGCTTAGACGTACAAATCGTCTTTCCCTTATGCTGAATAACAGGGAAATGAGGGCCCTGGGTGTATATTGTAACCGTTACAGGGTAAAAAATAAATCTGAATTCCTTCGGGAGACAATAATGAAAGCTATTCTGAATAGATTCGAAAAGGAGCATCCCACACTATGGGAAGAGAATGAACCGACGCTTTTTAATCAGAATGTGACTCAATAACATTTGGATAATACCTGCCTTTTTCTAATTTTACAAATTCCGGGTCAAAATTGATTGACGGGTTTAACAATATATTAGTTAGTCCTACGTATATTTGTATGAAGAACAGGTGATTAACTCCTGATATTTTTTAAAGATGTACCCTGATAGTTTTAAAAATAATCCCACAAAGAGAACACCCTGGATAATTCTGGAGTCCGAGAAGATTTTTATTATGGGAAGATCTATCCCTGAAAATGCAAATGATTTCTATCGGCCGGTTCAGGAATGGATATCTCTGTTCGCCAAACATAACACAGAGAAATCAAAAATTGACATTGGATTTGAATATATCAACACGAGTTCTATAAAATGGATTTTTACAATTTTAAGAGAACTGTCTGAAATGAAAGAGATTGTCGAAAAAGCAAGTGTTACCTGGTATTATGAACATGGCGATGAAGATATGTGCGAATTGGGATTTATTCTCCGGTCTCTTGTTGAGTGTCCTTTTATTGTTGTTGAGGTGGAAGAGATGAACAGGGCCAGATATGAAAAAATATTGTCAGATCCTTCCTGAGCACTTCTTTCTAAGGTTCATCAAATTAACCTCCTGATGATCACTTTTCAAAAATATTTCTAATTTTGCAACTCATTTAGATAAACATTGACCCATGGTGTAATTGGCAACACGTCGGATTTTGGTTCCGCAGAGTCCTGGTTCGAGCCCAGGTGGGTCAACAAACAGTACAGATAATCAGTCACATCCAAAATGTTTTGAACTGATTTTGAACTTTAAGAAGATTATTTGCTGGCTCTATTCAATGGAGCCAGTTTTGTTTTGATCAAATTCCCTCCTCTGTTTTGATTTCAGATGCTGCTCCTGGAGCCTGAGCAAACCTATCACTTTACTTTGACTAAACCTAAATCAGTTGAATAATATCATTGAGAACATGGCATGATTCCAATTTAATCAACTATAATGTAGTTTAGAGCCTACTTTTTATGCCATTTCATAAGACAAAAGTGTTGTTCCAGGCTCCGATTTTTACTATAATAATATCAGACGAAAGAGGCTTCTGATATACGACTTTCGACCAGTCATTTTTGAAACCGGAAAGATTCTCATTAATTATTATAAAACAATCATAATTAGGTTGTTATCTGACATACTTTTCACTATAATAATTAATGAGGCAGAGGTCTATTTTGACTCCAAAAATCGTTCATTGAAATATTATTTATCTACCATAAAATTTATAACACTTAATCATGGAACAACAGGAACCAACACAAAGAGACAGAGACTGGATCTACCTTTTACCCGGAGGGAAGTCTGCAGAAAACATGAAAACCGGGCGCATAATCCTGAGCGAGCAATCGGGACACAGCTTTACCTCTGAATCGTTCAGGAGTTTATTTATTAAGAATGGCAAGTAATTGGCAATGGAAAGGTTGCTATTCTGCTGATATTCAACTATAATACAAATTAGAGAGTAAGACTATTTTTTTCAGTTCTGGGGGCAATATTTCTGAAAAAGTCTATATAAAGGTGGGTTTTGACACAAAAACTGCCCCCTATATCAAATAAGTATTAACAGATTTAAGATTACACGAAAAATGAAACAGATTTTATTTAATTATGATACTGAGTTTGCATCAGAATCAATGAGCGTTATTCCTTCAGGATATATAGATAAAAGCATTTGTGCATGCGGCATGACTACTGTCGCCTTGGAGAATAATAGGAACGTGGTACTTGCAGTGCCAACTATTACTCTTGCATTGAACAAAGCTGATCAATATCCGAATGAAAGAAGTAATCACTCCATATTGCCAGTTTGGGGAGATACAAGTACTTCAGAAATCCAGGATTATATTAAAAAAGCATCGATTAAAAAATTCATCTGTACTTATGACAGTCTCCCAAAGCTGGAATATCTTTTACCTGACTGTCACCTGGTAATAGATGAATCGAATATGCTTCTTCCTGTAACCAAGCAGAGACCTGCCGTAGTCGACCGGCTACTGGATATAGCCTTCCGGTATAAGGATACAGTCAGTTTTGTAAGTGCTACTCCGCTTCCGGTGGAATACCTTCCTTCATGGGTAAGTGAAATAGACCAAATAAAAATTACCTGGAACAATACTGTGAAAGCAACTCCAATAATATGCGAAAGAACGTATCCATTCAGATCCTTATGTGAAGAATTCCTCATCCCGCTTAACCGTGAAGGAACAATGACTGTTTCAGAGAAAACTTTTAGTAAGGTGATCATTTTCATGAACACTGTGAACCAGATCACGAAAGTCATCAAGGAAGCCGGACTGGGAAAAAAGGATTGCGGTATAATCTGCGGAGATAGTCTGAAGAATGATGTTAAAATTTCAGGAATAGAAAGATATAAGTCAGGTTCGTTACCAAAATACCTGTTCTTAACCTCTTCCGGATTCTGTGGTATCGATCTGGTAGATGAAGATGCAATGACCATTATTGTTAGCAATACCAGCAAGAACTGGCAGATGATTGATATGCTCACCGACCTAAAGCAGGCTGTTTCCAGGCAGAGGAACAAGAACAATCCTAACTATGGAAGTTATATTTATATCTACAATCAGTCTGTTTTCAGTGAGGATGAAGAGGAGCTTCTTCAGAGAATCGAGAATGTAAGGGAAAAGATCACTCTTAACATCCCTCATTATGATGATCTTAAAAGTATGGGGAAAGAGACTGCCTTCATGTGCGATAATGACTTTAGAGCTTATTCTCTTTTCAAAGATGGCAGGTACATTCTGAATGATGGTGCATTCAATGCTGATAAGTATTTTATCCTGCAGACGAGAAGACAATACGCGGAGGGATTTGATATAAGAGGATGTATCGGAAATGGAGAAACAATAGGTCCTGTTTCCCTTCCAAAAAGCGTCAGATACAAAGATTTGGTTGACTACTTTGAGGATAATAATGTTATGGGAGAAATTGAATGGGGACCATATTCAACCAGGCATGAATGGATCAGGCTCATTGAGGATTCGTACAGATTTTATAAGAAGGTATGGAAAGATTTCACTTATGCAAAAAGCATGGTAGACAATCATAATGACACCCATGAGCTGGTAAAAATGGAGATTAAACGTCAATTCTCAGTTGGCAGTTCATATTCCAGAAACCAGGTTAAAGAAATCCTTAAAGAGATATACTGTAGCTATAAGATTGAAAGAATTCCCAAGCATTATGATCTTAAGGATGCCTTGATCATTAAGGAGAAGAAGATTAATGGTGAACGAATGGTTGAAATACTTGGAAAGAAGAAACAATAAAATAGTATCTATTTATGTTTTTTCTGTCATCCTTTTATATGAGGATAAAAGGCTAAGTAGAAATGAGCCCAGCTTTTTTAGAATCTTATACATATATAATTATGTACATAACTATATACATACTCGTTTGAAGATGATTTATCTCTATTGACTCCGGCTTAATTTTACATCCGGGAGCTGAAAAACATCCTTTATGAATAAGCCCCAATTTTTCATAATTTTTTTTTGGGGGTAGCTTTTTTGTAATACTTATGTCTATTCGCGGAAGAGCCCATCCGTTATATTTTTGACCCCGACACCTCTCTCTGGGGAAAGCTATTTTTCTGGAATGAAAAGGGTACACGGCACACACCCTAATTTGTATTTTTATCAATACCGAAATTTTCAAAAACCATGGACCAATTATTACTAAAACTGCAGTGTAATATTCTGCAGAGTAATTAATTCAATGTTCAACTTAAACTAATGTAAAATGGTAACAATTATCGGTCTTGAAAAGAAAACAAACTTGAAGACGAAGGAGTCTTATTTAGTACTAACGGTCCAGGGATCAGCGGAAGTATTAACGTCGAAGGCAACAGGGAGAGCATATATCTCTTCACGTAGGGCATCAGTACCTTGTGCCTTAAGTGATCTCCAGGCTAAAGCTCTTATTGGTCAGACGCTTCCAGGTTCAATCGAGAAAGTAGAATGCACACCGTTCGAGGTGAAACTTCCAACTGGGAAGAAACTTAAAATAACTGAAACATACCAGTTCCAACCGGAGATGACTGAAACTGTTTTAGGTTAAATTATCAGATTTTAGAAACATGGGCTGCTAGGTATTTGTATTTACCTGGCAGCCTTTCTTATTATTAAATATTTATAATCATGACTACATATGAAATAAAAAGAGCACTGAGACAGTTCACCGGCACAGAACGCTATCATAAACACCTTTTTCCTGGTAAGTCTGGAATACTATTAACTGATGGTTGTGATTTCATAAGAACTCACTGTAATGCCCATTGGTTATTCGATTGCATACTGAGTTATAATTCTGAAAAGGTTCTTAAAAATATCAACTGGCAATGCTGGGAACTACGTCAGAGCAAAAAGGATCTTTCCTGGCTTCTAACTTGCCGGGAAGATTCTGATAAAAAGCCATTGATTACTCAGACAATTGAGTTCAGCGATTTCCCAATTGAGGGAATTAAGATCTGGCTCATTGATAAGGTTGCTTTATTGCCGTCAGAGTATTGAGACAATTGATTTTTAGAGCTAGCAATTTGAAAGTCGTAAATTCTCAATTAGTGGAACGATGAAGACACATTCCCCACGCTACTCTTTGAGTGATTTTAAAGACTTCTCCTGGTATTACGTGTAAGAACGACACTTATTATTGCCCTTGTAAGATATTGTCAGAATTGTCACGAAAATGCCCTTAAATCGGCAATTACTTTAATAGGTTTCAGTCATTGATGGAAACTTTTAGAATCACATCCATCTGAGAGTAAATTCTAGGATGGACGTTTTTCTATTCCCATACCTGAGATTGAAGATTTAACCAGGTAAAAAGGTGTTCGGTTGCTCCCTTTGCCCGTGATGAAGAGTTAATTTATCCATAGGTATCCGGGCAAACCGCAACCTCACTTGGGTATAGCGAGCCTGCGCCATCCATCATCATTCGCCAAGCGCGGAATTTACAGAATGTAAAACCTCAAAACACGGCAAGGTCAGGCTTTGTTATTGCATAAACCTTGCCTTAGTTTCTCGGTTCCTCCCGCTTGATTTGGCGGATGATGGATGGATGCTCGCAAATCAGGCTCCGCATATATCTCATGATTACTTCATGGGATTTTTTTGTATTTAAACTTATTCGCCTGGTCCGAGCGGCCGGGCTTTTTTATTTCTAATATTCACTAAATCATTTTATTATGAAAACACAACAACAGATTACTGTATCTGAAGTACGACTTGTCTATAGGACTAAGATCAAAGCTTCAGAGAGACTACAGGTTAAATGCTCCAAGGATGCATTTGACATATTTATAGGAAGTTGGGAATTGGATTCCATAGAGCATTTTGAAGAGTTCAAGCTTATGCTGCTGACCAGGTCGAATAAAGTCCTGGGGATTGCATCAATATCAAAAGGTGGTATCAGTGGAACAGTAACAGATGTAAGGGTAATATTGCAATATGCAATCAAAGCAAATGCCAGTGGTATCATAATATGCCACAATCACCCAAGTGGTAATTTGCAACCAAGCGAATCTGATCTGACAATAACCAGGAAGATAAAGGAATCAGGAAATTTAATGGATATCCAGTTATTGGATCACCTGTTAATAATCCCGGAGGAGAAGTATTGCAGTATGGCAGATGAAGGACTTTTATAATTACGGCTATGATAGAAGAATATGAAGCATTAGCAGTAAAGATTCATGTCGAGATTTACGACAAAGATATGGCTGAAACAATTTGGCCCATGAATGATGATGATGAGGGAATTTGGTTGCTTAAAGAGAAAGCAGACAAGTTCACTGACAATCAGATTGGCAAATGGTTCCTGGATAAATACCTTATTGATTATGGTAACTCATACGACTTTA
>Ga0224521_1000010_pt1 | contig 85760 bp, 64 predicted proteins | sample CFST0metaG_FD_182731 | JGI IMG/M metagenome (GOLD analysis project Ga0224521, IMG submission 182731) | Peat soil microbial communities from Stordalen Mire, Sweden - C.F.S.T0 | ecosystem: Environmental > Terrestrial > Soil > Wetlands > Peat | place: Sweden: Norrbotten County, Stordalen Mire... | reverse complement strand
GAGGGGTAACTTGCATTCTTATTTACCGAATACTCGCATTCTTATTTACTGAATACTTACATCCTTATTTACCGAATACCTGCATTCTTATTTGCCGAAATCTCGCATTGTTATTTACCGTTTACATAAGATCTTTGATTCAGGATATTCTTGTTCTAATGCGGAGACTAATATTTGTATTTTTTCTTTACTATTTGTTATCGAATTTATTTTTCTTGCTAATATTGCTAATCTATTTTGTGACCAAATCGATACGGATTTTAATATTATGTATTAATAAAATAATATAAAATATGGTAAAAACTAGGCTATTATCATCCGTGAAACGCATTGGAATCTCTGCCGACCATGGAGGGTTTGAGTTGAAAGTAAATCTGATCGCAGCTCTGAAAGACGATGGATATGATTTATTGGACTTCGGCGCTATAAATTTTGATAAAGACGATGACTATTCCGATTTTGTGGCACTATGGCAAGGGCGTTAGCAAGATATGAAGTAATTAGGGGGATTACTATCTGTGGAAGCGGTGTTGGAGCATGTATTGTGGCTAACAAAGTGCCAGGTATCCGTGCAGCACTGATTGCAGATCCTTTCTCTGCTCATCAGGGAGTTGAGGACGATGATATGAATGTAATCTGTCTTGGTGGGAAACTTACAGGATATTCTCTAGCTTTTGCCCTCGTCAGGATCTTTTTGGAGGCAAGATTCAAAGCTACTTAAAAGTATCAGCCTTAGAATTAGAAAATTTTGTCAAACTTAGTACTTAAAGCAGAAGTAAACTGAGCAAAGTAGACCATACAAAGCGAACATCTGAGAAACCATTAATGTTTATTTCAATTAACTATAATAAGCCATTTAACAAGAGTCTTCTTAATCTTTTATCTATGATTAACATATAAGTTTTCTCTTCGGCAGAACATAACTTACCTTGCTGGCGACATGATCTACATTCGCCCGTGCATACCATTTGGATTCTGTTATAAAATGTTGCATCTGATTATAATCAATCTGCAATTCCTCGATTATCCTTTCTATATTCCGCATTTGACTTTTTAAAATTCCCAATGAGTATTTTTCAACCTTATCAAAGAACTTTTTAGTCCTGTTTCGAAAAAGACTCTCATATTCAAAAAGATAACTTATCAGCCTCTTTTTCCATGAAGCTGGCATTTTTCAATTTTCTTTACTATTTTTACGTTGAATTAAACATTTCGGAGAACGAAAGATTTGTTTTTCTATGCCTTGAAAATAATGAAAATCAATGAATTTCAATAATTTTCAAGGCTTTTTTCTTAATCTGTCAAAGTAGAATTAAGTTTATGAATCAATCAGGCTAAATCATTAAAAAATGGATAGAATAAAAATCTTACTGGTAATCTTTATAATAGTGTTTACATCTGCATGTAACCTTTCAAACCAGAAAAAAAAAGAATCAGTAACTGAAGAAGTATCAATTACTATTTCTAAGAAGTATCTGAATTTGCCTGTATCACAGAAAGAAGATCAGGCAAAAATGAGTTTTGTAGTTGATGGAAAAACTGAATTGAGCATTGTAATTCGACTGGCACCATCCAAACCTGACTATTGGGTATTTTATGATGTTACACCCTTTAAGGGTAAGGTGCTTAAAATTAACTATTCAGGCAATCCAGGTGGTTTAAGTAATATCTATCAGGATGATGTTATTAACGGACATGATAGTTTATATAAAGAGACGAATCGCCCACAGATTCACTTTACTACTCTTCGTGGTTGGAACAATGATCCTAATGGTTTAGTATATTATGAAGGAGAATATCACTTATTTTATCAACATAATCCGTTTGAACGCGAATGGGAAAATATGAGTTGGGGACATGCTGTTAGTAAAGACCTTATTCACTGGGAAGAATTGTCGGTTGTTTTGTTCCCTGATAAGCTGGGTGCAATTTTCTCCGGTACTGCTATAATTGATTATAACAACACTGCCGGTTTTGGTAAAAATGGCATTCCCCCTATGATCGCCTTCTATACTGCCCATAGCTCAGATAATGAGAGACAATGCATTGCATATAGTTTAGACAAAGGACGTACTTTTACAAAATATGATGGCAATCCTGTAATTAATTCTAAAGAAAAATGGAATAGCGAAGATCTTCGTGATCCGAAAGTATTCTGGTATCAGCCAACAAAAAGATGGGTAATGGTCTTATTTGAACGCGATGGCAATTCAATTTATACCTCAGGTAATTTAAAAGAATGGAATTATGAAAGTCACACACCCGGCTTTTGGGAATGTCCACAGCTTTTCGAATTGATGGTAGACGTAAATGTGAATAATAAAAAATGGGTTATGTATGGAGGCTCGGGGACTTATATGATAGGAAAGTTTGATGGAAAAATTTTTACGCCCGAAGCAGGCAAATACTACTATGGCAACGGAGCCATATATGCTGCTCAGACATTCGATAATATTCCCAGTTCCGACGGTAGACGTATCCAGATAGGATGGGGTCGTATTCAACAGCCTGGGATGCCTTTTAATCAAATGATGCTATTGCCTACCGAGTTAACATTACGTACTACCAAAGAGGGTATTAGATTGTTTAATGTTCCGGTAAAAGAAGTCGATATGTTACAAGAAAAAGAATATACGTGGGAAGGGATTGACGCAAATAACGCATCAGAAGTATTACAACAGTTCAATGATGCAATTAGCATTCGTATTAAGACCTCCATTAAGTTATCACTTTCCACCGATGCTGGTCTTAATTTGTTTGGACAAACCTTATTTAGATATGATATGAGCTTCAATCAAATAAACGGATTTTTTTATTCTCCCAATGACCGGACAAGTATGGAAATAAGTGCCGATATCATAATTGACAAAACTTCGATAGAAGTATTTGTTGACGGAGGCGCATTTTCATACGCCATTGAACGGAAAGCCGTTCCTGAAAACAAGGATGGTTTTAAATTCTTCGGTAAGAATATTGAAGTGAAAAATCTAAAGGTTTATCCCATGAAATCAATATGGGGGAATTAATTCTATAAACATATAATATGAAAGGGTCAAAAATAATTTTTAAATTATTATATTTATTACGGGTATTCTTTACAATGGGGTTTGTGGAACTTGTGGGAAAAGTTTCGAATTTTGGAAAGTCGTCGTTTGATATGAATTTTTTGGTCGAAAATTTTTAGATATTAAAAAGAAAAATAGAATTGAAGTTTAGTTTGATTAGATTAGTAATTAGATTAAAACATCTCAATAGATATATTCGAGATTTTAAAAATGAATTTGTAATTTGCGATTGATAACAAGTTATTAGGGAAAGAATTTAATAAAATATTTCGAGTTGATAAACAAATTCAATTTGATAATAAAATGAAAAAATGCTATTACCAACAACCCGTTATACAAGGCAGGGACTTCTGTGGATTGCTGTCACTAGCACATAGCTTTAGTTTCCTTATCGTGGGATACGGAAGCGCCCGCTAATTCCAACTATAGCAAACGATTGGCCGTTAGAATAATATTGTACATTTAATAAGAAAAAGAATGGCAGCCGCTAACTCGGTTGACGGTTAATTGACTTCGTCTGCCAGACACTAATGGCAACTAAACCAAACTGCCAGGCTGTCAGACTGTGTAATAACCAAACCTGTTGGTCATAACTCTTATGCCAGTGATTCTTCAATAGACAATGGGTTCTGTATCTTAACTATATGAAATTCATACAAGGACAAAGTAGAGATCAGATCAATTTTTTTCCAGTTTCACTGGGCCATTCCATCGACCCCGAAAATGAAGTGAGGATAATCGACCTTTTTGTGAAAAGTCTTACTATTAAAGATTATGGATTCAGAACAGATTTTACAGAAAACAGCCGTCCGGCTTATCATCCCACTTATTCGCTTAAACTCTTTATTTACGAGTATTTGAATAAAGTGCCTTCATCAAGGGATCTGGAAAAAGAATGTAAAAGTAATATTGAACTAATGTGGCTTTTAAAGTGTCTCAAACCTGATCATAACACAAATTCCAATTTCAGGAGAGACAATCCAAAGGCTATTAAGAATGTATTCAGGACAACAGTTCAAATTGCCAGGCATTTTGATCTTATCGGAGGAAAGCTCATTGCCAGAGACTACTAAGCTCCCGGCGCAAAACAGCAAGAAGAATAACTATAACCAAGCTAAGATAGACAGACTCCCGTTGTGAGTAATTTATACACACTCAAAAAATTCATTTGATAAATGATAGAAACTTTTTTAGTCTCAATAGCTGTATTATTACGAATATTTTCTAATCCATTTGGAAATGTTTTTCAAAAGCAACTTACAACAAAAGGGATCCACCCTTTAATTGTAAATTTTCTGACTTATTTTTTATTATCATCAGTTTGCCTCCTTATTGCTTTATTTATTCATTGGCCTGTATTGTCACGACAATTTTGGGTTTATTCTATTTTAGGGGGAATTGCAGGAGCAATAGGAAATGGATTCCTAGTTAAAGCTCTTCAATATGGAGAACTTTCGATACTTGGCCCTATCAATTCCTATAAATCGGTTGTTGGAATTATTGGCGGAATTATCTTGCTTGGAGAGGTACCTAATTTTTGGGGAATGCTAGGTATTGCATTAATCATTTATGGAAGCTATTTCGTTCTGGATACAACTGAAGAAAGGTTTTCTTTATCCCTATTGAAAAAGAGTGAAATTCAATATCGCCTGTGGGCGATGATATTGACCGCTATTGAAGCTGTATTTTTAAAGAAAGTTATTTTGGCGTCATCTACAACCATTGCCTTTATGAGTTGGTGTTGCTTTGGAGCAATTTTTTCATTTGTTCTGTTATTTATTTGCAGGCTGGATATAAAAAAAGAAGTAAAGCAAATTGATAACAGTTACTTCGGAAAGTTTGCCTTTCTTATAGTTTGTATTGGAACAATGCAGTTTACAACAAATTATACTTTTGAACATATGGCTGTTGGATATGCTTTATCACTCTTTCAACTTTCCACTCTTGTTAGTGTATTGTTTGGATATAGGTTTTTCAAAGAGCTAGACATTCGCAAAAAGTTAATCGGTTCAACCATAATGATAATAGGCTCTATTGTAATCATTCTTTTGAAAAACGATTAAAAAAACTACTCACAACTAGATAGGTTAGGTCAATTCCATTCATCAGCTAGAATAACTGAATTCTCCTACCAACTCTCTTTATAAAGCTTATACTCTTGCTGAGATATTCTCATTACTTCCATAAAATACTCATCTGTGAATACCTGTGCTGATGATTTCAACCAATTTTTAACTGTAGAGAAAGGTGTGAGTTCCTCGATAAATTCCTTTTCATGAAATAGTTGTTCCTCAGTCATAGATTCTAATAATTTCCGATATAAAGAATCTTTATCTCCTTGAAATATCAAATTGTCCTCTGGTATATTCGGGTTTATTATTATTCCAGGAGGTAGCACTTTCCCTTCATTTGGATCATAATCATAGTAAGTTGTTTTCACCCAATTATTATATTGGACCTTATGACTCTCACAACAATACTTTGCAGAATCTCGCTTAGCGTAAAATGTTTTTCTACAAAATAAACATGTCTTGATAATAAGATTACTTTTATTTACCATATCCTTTTTTCTCATATTCAGTTATATAAAAAATATTTATTAAGTTTCATTTACGACATTTCAGATTAGGTTTTTACGTTAATTATTATTGTATTAATCATATGGTCTGAAAAAAAATCACTTTCGCATCCAAGTGTGAAATAGCTATAATGCGATCATTTTTTACTTTAATTTTGTTTTGAATGCTGGTTCGTTAATTAGAAACATTCTCATAGTAGTGAATAATGGCTATAATGCAGTTTTTTTTTACGTTAAACTTGATATAAATAAGTTTAATTCTCAAAATGCTCTCATCCTAGCCAATAATCATTACAATGCGGTAAGATATTTAAGCTAATTTTACGTTAAATCTTATGCTTATTCTTATTGAAATTCTTACGAAAGATATTCATTAATGGTTTTGTAATGTCTTTTGGCCTCGTCAATTTTTTGTCTTTCTTCTACCATTCTTAGTAGGTAACCACTTCTCCTGCGCTATGATTTATCCTTTGAAATATTCATGATCCAGCTTTTTTAAGTTTTTCTTCAATTCCTTTTGTTTCTTGAGAAATATATATTTCATCTACCTTGGCATATTTTCTTGTCATAAATAGACTTGTATGTCCGAGCATTTTACTTACAGCTTCCATATTCACTCCATTTTGAAGCATAAGTGTCGATGCAAATGTTCTTCTTGCTGTATGAGTTGTAAGTGTTTTCTTTATGCCACAGATATCAGCAATCTCCTTTAAGTAGGCATTCATTTTCTGGTTTGTGGGAACAGGCAATAATACACCTCGGATAACACAAACTGGATTATTCTTGTACTTTTCAATCAACTTTTCTGCAACACTTAACAATGGTATTTTCGAAATGATATTCGTTTTTTTGCGGTATTTGCTTATCCATTTATGATTATCAATTCCCAGAATGATATTATCTTCAGTTAGCTCTTTTACATCTGAGAATGCAAGGCCTGTGTAACAACAAAAAATGAAAACATCCCTTATTATGTTCAGTCTTTGTAATGGGATATCCTTTTCACTTAATTTATCAAGTTCTATATGAGATAGATACGGTTTATCAATTTCTTCTATTTTGAACCCTATGTCTTTATAAGGGCTACTGCTTATCCATCCTTTATCAACTGCTATTCGAACGATCTTATTGAAGTTCCTTATGTACTTTACAGTTGTATTGTTCGCACACTTTTTTTCAGTTCTTAAGTATAATTCAAACCGTTCATAAATATCTTTATCAATATCACAGATAGGTAGATCATCAATCCCATATTCCTTATTCAGAAAAGCTTTGAAATGTTTAAGACAGGTAAGATACCGATCATATGTTGCTTTTGCCATCTGCGTATCAATCTTCCTAATACAATTATTGTTATGTTCGTTGAATAGTTTAATGATAGTTCTATCGATACGTTGCTTGTCTTGAAACATGTATTTGATACTCGCAAGGGTAGGTAGTTTACCCTCTTGTTCAGTCTTTAATTTGATTTTCTGGACCTTGTACCTTGCATTATCAATAGTTTCATTAACCAAATTTGAATTCCTGTCACTCCCTCTTGCCTTTTCCTTGTTTGAATCCCATTTTTCAGATTCCACTCCCACTTGCATGGATGTTTCCCAGCGATTCCCATTAATCGTGATTCTCATGAATAACGGAGCTTTACCGTTTTTAAGAAGCTTACTTTTTTTAATAAAAAAGCAGATAGAAAATGTCGAGTTTTTCATAGCTAAATTTTAATAAAGTTACAACCTATATCATTTACAAAAAATATGTAAATACATGTAAATCAATGCAAACAATGACATAGGTGGACTTTTGGAGGTGGATTTTATCTCCACCGATTTAACCTCGAACTATATGACAACCTTTGCATATATATGCATGGCGTAAAAACAAAAAAACCCTGAAAATGAAGACTTTTCAGGGTTTTGCATAAACTTGTAACTCGACTAGGCGGAGAGAGGGGGATTATTTTCAATGATCCCGGTGGAGAGATCCCTGCACCGACAAATCAATCCCGCTCCGCGAATATTTTTGTTTTTCCTCGCTTCCTTCAGAAAGCAAGCTTTCTTCGGAGCTTCGGTAAAACAAAAACCCTCCGCCGATTGGCGGAGGGTCTGATTTGTCGGTGCGGAGAGAGGGGGATTCGAACCCCCGGTACCCTTTTGAGGTACACACGCTTTCCAGGCGTGCCAGTTAAACCACTCCTGCATCTCTCCAAACTCTATGCACGGGGGTTAAAAACAGGTGCGCAAAATACAAAAAAAAAATTATAAAACGACTTGTCATGAGATTTCTCCAGCCAATGATTTATTAAGGTATTGTACAACTTCTTCAGTTGATGAAAACCTTCCAAGCAGATGCATCAGTTTAGTGACTGAGGCTTCGGATGTAATATCTTTCCCGCTGACAACGCCTGCAGCAAGCATCTGACGGCTTGTTTCATATAATCCCATTTCAACGCTTCCTCCCTGACACTGTGTAACATTAAATATTATTCCGCCAATATTTATAAATTGTTTCAGTTCGTCTAAAAACCATTGATAAGTAGGTGCATTGCCTGATCCGTAAGTTTCGATAATCAGTCCACGCAAACCTTCGGTCTTAATGACTGCGCTGACAAGTTTTTTGTTGATACCAGGGAACAGTTTGAGAATGGCAACATTGGTATCAAAGACATTATGAATAACCAGTTTTCGTTCCCTGGAAGGGTAGCTTATAAGATTGTTAAAATATTTTAAATGTAAACCGACTTCTGCAAGAGGATGATAGTTCGGCGAATAAAAAGCATCGAAATGTTCAGCACTCATTTTTGTTGTCCGGTTTCCTCGCGTAAGTTTATTATCGAAAAAAATGCAAACCTCGGGGACGGCGGGCTGTCCGTTCTCAGTAGCTGCGGCGATCTCTATTGCGGTTATAAGATTCTCCCGTCCGTCAGTGCGCAGAACACCTATGGGTAATTGTGAACCTGTAAGAATTACAGGTTTGCCGAGATTTTCAAGCATAAAACTTAAAGCTGATGCCGTATATGCCATTGTATCAGTGCCGTGCAGTATAACAAATCCATCAAATTCATCATAGCTTTTTTCTATTATTTCAGCTATCTTAACCCATACTCCCGGATCTACATTGGATGAATCATTAACAGGATCAAATGAAATAGAATGAAGCTCGTAGCCAAAATTTCTGATCTCAGGCACATGATCTGTCAGATGCCGGAAATCGATAGGGATCAGCGATCCTGTGTTAGGATCGTGTACCATTCCAATTGTTCCGCCCGTATAAATTATTAGTATTGAAATATGTTCTTTATTTTCCATTTTTTATGTTACAAATTGAAAAGACTTACCGAATTAGAATAAACAATAGACGCCGCATCTTCTTCTTTTATTCCAAAAATGTCAGACAGCTTCTTATTTATAATGCAAATATATGAGCTCTCGTTCCGTGTTCCCCTGTACGGAGCCGGTGCGAGATAAGGCGAATCTGTTTCAAGAACAATATGTTCAGGACCGGTTGACCTTACAACTTTATCCAGCCCTGAGTTTTTAAATGTTACAATACCCCCTATGCCGAGTTTAAAGCCCAGACCAATGGCTCTTTCAGCATCCTTGATACTGCCGGAAAAAGCATGAAATACTCCATTTAATGAACTACCCTTAAACTCCTCCAGCACTTCAAATACCTCGGGAAATGCTTCCCTTGAGTGTATCACAACAGGTAATCCTCTGGCTGATGCAAACTCAAGTTGTCTTCTGAAAGAAATCAATTGTTCTTTTAGAAAAGTTTTGTCCCAGTATAAATCTATACCGATTTCCCCGATTGCAATGATTTTTCGTTCATTGACAAGGTCTTCAATTTTGTCAAGTTGTGAAATATAATCTTCTTTAACAGATGTGGGATGAAGGCCGGCCATAGGATAACAGATACCCGGGTATCTTGCTACTGCAGAGAGCATCTGCCCAATTGACAGTATATCAATATTTGGCAACAGCATTTTTCCAATACCATTACCAATCGCCCGCTTTACCACTTCATCCCTGTCTGAATCGAATTCAGGAAGATAGAGATGTGTATGAGTATCAATAAACTGCATCAAACCACCCCCTGTGCAATCATAGCGTTAGCGACCTTCACAAAACCTCCTATATTGGCGCCATCAACATAGTTAATAAACCCACTCTCCTTAGTACCGTATTTCACACATGTTTTGTGAATGTTCTTCATAATTGTATGAAGCTTATCATCAACTTCTTCCCTTGACCATGGGAGTCTCATTGAGTTTTGTGTCATTTCAAGTCCCGAAGTGGCAACACCTCCGGCATTGGCTGCTTTTCCCGGACCATAAAGTATTTGGGCATTGAGAAATACCTCCACAGCTTCAGGTGTTGAAGGCATATTAGATCCTTCAGACACACATGTACAAGCGTTGCTAACCAGTAATTTAGCCTCCTCCTCATTTATTTCATTCTGTGTTGCACACGGCATAGCTATATCGCATTTAATGATCCACGGCCTTTTCCCTTCGAAATATTCAACTCCGAATTTTTCAGCATATTCTTTAATTCTTCCCCGTCTGACATTTTTAAGTTCCATGATGAAATTAAGTTTTTCAGCATCAATGCCTTTAGGGTCGTAGATAAAGCCATTTGAATCGGAAGAAGTAACCACTTTCCCTCCAAGTTCCGTCACCTTTTCTGCAGCAAACTGTGCCACGTTACCAGATCCTGAAATGCATACGACTTTCCCTTTTAAACTATCTCCGCGGGTAGAAAGCATCTCCTCTGCGAAATAGGTAGCTCCGTATCCTGTTGCTTCTGGGCGAATGAGAGAACCACCCCATTCCATACCTTTGCCAGTAAGGACACCGGTAAATTCATTTTTAAGCCTTTTATACTGGCCGAACAAAAATCCAATTTCTCGTCCGCCTACTCCTATATCGCCGGCTGGAACATCCGTGTCGGGGCCAATATGACGAAAAAGTTCCGACATGAAACTCTGGCAGAATCTCATAACTTCGTTATCCGATTTGCCCTTTGGATCAAAATCAGAACCGCCTTTCCCACCACCCATCGGCAAAGTTGTAAGGCTGTTTTTGAAAACCTGTTCGAATGCAAGAAATTTAAGTATACCAAGATTAACTGTCGGGTGAAGCCTGAGTCCTCCTTTGTACGGCCCTATGGCGCTGTTCATTTCAATTCTGAAACCACGGTTGATCTGAACTTCACCTTTGTCGTCGAGCCAGGGAACTCTGAAGATAATCGTACGTTCAGGTTCTGCAATTCTTTCCAGAATTTTTGCATGTTTATACTTGGGATTTTCTTCTATAAATGGTATCAGGGATTCTGCAACCTCCTGAACAGCCTGGTGGAACTCGTTCTCACCAGGATTTCTGGCTTTGATCATAGCCATGAATTGTTGTACTTTCGGATCCATAGTAAATAGTTTATTAAAGGTTAATTGGAGATATAAAAGTATAAAAACAAAGCCATATATCAACTGATTTTTGGTGTAATAACTTTGTAAAGATTAAGCCGGAAGCCTGAAGTCCGGAGTCCGAAATGCATAATGAAAAATCTAATCCTGGGTCTTCTGACTTCTGACTTCAGACCTCAATTCATACTGTGCGATAAAGATTCCCCGGAGAACATTTTAGTAATCCTTTGAATTCCATTTGAAGAAGAAGGGATGACAATTTATAAACAGGAATATCTAGTGTCCGGCAAATTGAATCAATGGTAAGTTCCCCTTGTTTTGAGAGCAACTCATAGATAACCTTTTCATTATCATCAAGTTCAGAAAATAATGTTCTCTGGATCACAGGCTTCAATTTTTCAGGCTTCCAGTTAAGAAAGTATTCAATATCATCTGAGCATTCAGTAAGAAACGCTTTGTTATTTCTAATAAGGCTGTTACATCCGGCTGACCACTGATCATCCGGCCGGCCGGGTACGGCAAAAACATCGCGGTTATATGAGTTTGCAATGTCAGCAGTGATAAGTGCTCCTCCTTTAATACCGGATTCGACGACAAGAGTGGCATCTGCAAGTCCGGCAATTATCCGGTTTCTTTTCAGGAAATTATTACGTTCGGGAAGGGCATCAGACAGGAAATCGGTCACCAGTCCGCCTTTATTAACCATTGCCCTTGCTGTTGAAGCATGAATTGCTGGATATGTAGTTTTGAATCCATGTGCCAACACTCCGATTGTCTGGAGGTTATTTGAAAGAGCTGCCTTGTGAGAAGCAATATCAATTCCGTAGGCCAGACCGCTGACAATAATAAGATCAGAATGGCCCACTGCCAGACCTTCGACGATTTTTTCACACAACTCTTTCCCGCGCGGCGTGGCGTTCCGGGTACCCACGACGCTCAGGATCTTTGAGGCGTCAAGATTACAATTTCCCTTGAAGAAAAACACAACAGGTGAATCGTCACATTGCCTTAACCTGAAAGGATAATCAGGATCCAGATAAAAGTAGGTCCTGATATTGTTTTTAGTGACAAATTCTGCCTCTTTTTCTGCAGTATCGAGATAGGTTCTCTCACTTATATATTTTGCTATGCCGGAACCTATTCCCGGTATTTTGATAAGATTTCTATAAGGTTCATGGAAGATTGCCTCAACACTTCCAAAATGAGACACAAGTTTTCGGGCATTAATATCACCAATGCGTGGGATCAAACCTAAAGCAATTTTATGCTTAAGTGGCACCTCTGACATAGCACAAGAAATTGAGACAGGTAAAGATAAAAAAAAAGAGCTGGCTAACCAGCTCCTTTTCATTTAAAAAAAACCTAAAATATAATAGTTGTTATTGTGCCTAAATTACACCCATATCGAGCATTGAGTTTGCAACTTTCAGAAATCCTGCAATATTGGCGCCTTTCACATAATCGACGTAGCCATTTTCCCTTTTACCATGATGCACACACTGTCCGTGTATATTGCACATGATTTCATGGAGACGGTCATCAACTTCCTGCCTGTTCCAACGGAGTTTCATTGAATTTTGGGTCATTTCAAGCCCTGAAGTGGCAACGCCTCCTGCATTTGATGCTTTACCCGGGGCAAAAAGCAAACCATTTTTCTGGATGATTTCAACTGCTTCGGGAGTGCTTGGCATATTTGCTCCTTCACAGATACATATGCAACCGTTATTAATCAGTTTCTGAGCATCTTCTCCGGTCAGTTCATTCTGAGTTGCACATGGCAGAGCAATATCAACCTTTACTTCCCATGGATGTTTTCCTTCATGAAATTCAACGCCTTCAAATGCATATGAATATGGTTTAACAATGTCTTCATTTGAAGCACGAAGCTCAAGCATATATTCTATTTTTTTGCCTGAGATGCCTTCAGAATCGTAAACATAACCATCCGGACCTGATATTGTAACAACTTTTCCTCCCAGCTCGGTTGCTTTAAGAGCGGCGCCCCATGCGACATTTCCAAAACCACTGATTGCCACTCTTTTTCCTTTGAATGATTCCCCTCTTGTGGCCAGCATCTCTTTAGCAAAATATACACACCCAAATCCTGTAGCTTCGGGACGGACCAGAGAGCCACCCCAGTTACTGCCTTTTCCTGTCAGAACCCCCGTATGCTCACCGGCCAGTCTCTTGTACATACCATAAAGGAAGCCAATTTCGCGGCCACCAACTCCGATATCTCCTGCAGGGACATCAGTTTCGGGTCCGATATACTTCCAGAGTTCCAGCATAAATGCCTGGCAGAAACGCATTACCTCGGCATTTGATTTTCCTTTAGGATCAAAATCGGAACCTCCTTTGGCACCTCCCATGGGCAGAGTTGTAAGAGCATTCTTAAAGATCTGTTCAAATCCGAGGAACTTCAAAATTGAAAGATTGACACTGGGGTGGAACCTGAGACCTCCCTTATAAGGGCCTATTGCGTTATTGAACTGAATACGGTAACCAAGATTCACCCTTACATTTCCCTCATCATCAACCCATGGAACCTTAAAAGCTATAGAACGGTCAGGCTCAATAATACGTTCAATAATATTTGCGGACTCAAACTGCGGGTTTTCGTTGTAAACATCCTCAATTGATTCCAATACCTCTCTTACTGCCTGTAAATACTCAACCTCTCCGGGATGCTTCTTTTCGAGGTTATTCATTATTCTATCTACATTCATTATTTTAATTTTTAGTTATAATTCAGTCTATAAATAAGCGATTCAAATTTGAGATTGTTTAAAGTAATTAAAAATGATAAATCTCATGTTATCAGATGATAACCTTCACACAGGAGAGGAGTACCGGTTTAAAGAATTGATTATTTTTTCCTTTTCTTTACGATTCAGTGCACTTATGTAAACAGGAGGATAGTTTGCCACTCTTCCCTGAATATTCTGGAAAAGAATTATGCTCTGAATAAGTCCAAAAAATTTGATTTCAATCTTATATCCTGAAAAAGTAGTCTTATTTATTTCGACAGAGTTTTTCCTGCCACCGACTATCCCGGCGGAAAAGTATCTGAATACTATATATTCTCCATCGTCAGAATAACTGATGAACTGATAATTGAGAATAATGGGCATTAAAGCCAGAACAAGCCAGATTCCAACAAGTATCACAGTCCAGGAACTCTCGTTAAAACCAAGGAACGGAAATTTTATAATCCTGGCTACGTATGCCAAAGCCAGGAAGGCCAGTAATAAAACTGTAGCCCCGAATAGTTTTATTCTGAGGCTGATAATTGTTTTGCTGTTGTCAAAAGTCATGGCGGTAATTTTATATAAAATTACTTTTTTTTAATACACGTCAATTGCTTTTCTGTGTTAACTCCGTGTAACTCTGTGTAACTGATATATAATAACTGCCACAGTTGCACAGAGGGAAAAGCGCAGAGATACACAGCGGGTCGAACATGCATTACCTACCTTCTTTCTTTAAAGAACTTCAGTAATAATTCGCTGCTTTCTTTCTCCATTACTCCCGATTCGACATTAGTTTTTGGGTGTAACAATGAATCAGATATTGTTCTGTATCCTTTCTTCTCATCCGCGGCTCCAAAAACAAGAGCCCCAGCCTGGCTCCAGCCTATTGCACCTGCACACATTGCACAGGGTTCAAGAGTAACATAAATAGTGCATTCCGTAAGATATTTTCCGCCAAGCCAGTTTGCGGCTGCCGTAATAGCCTGCATCTCCGCATGAGCCGTAGGATCTTTCAGTGTTTCGGTGAGATTATGAGCTCTGGCGATAATAATATCCTTGCAGACAACTATGGCACCTACCGGAACCTCTTGTTTTGAAAATGCTTTATTTGCCTCGGCTAGAGCTGCTTTCATGAACTTCACTTTATTATCCTGATTCATTCTGACAAATTTTGATGTCTAAAAATAGGAAGAAAATTGGGATTTTCGTTTCACACTTCAAACTGATAATTTTCTTACTTTTGCTGAAATCAATATTACGACGATGTACAGGACAAACACGTGTGGCGAGTTAAAAATAACCAATGCCGGACAGGATGTTATTTTATGCGGCTGGATTCAGAAATCAAGGGATCTGGGAGGTATGACATTTGTTGATCTTCGCGACAGGTATGGAATTACCCAGCTGGTCTTTAATATGGAAACTAATAAAGAGCTTTGTGAAAAAGCACGGAAACTGGGACGTGAATTTGTTGTACAGGTAAAAGGGAAGGTGAGAGAAAGGAGCAACAAGAATTTTAAGATGGAGACAGGTGAAATAGAGATAGACGTTAATGAACTTAATATCCTGAACAGAAGCGAAATACCTCCTTTTACAATAGAAGAAGATACCGATGGAGGCGAGGAATTAAGAATGAAATTCCGTTACCTTGATCTCAGACGGAATACAGTTAAAAATAATATTTTGCTTCGTCACAGAGTATCCCAGGAGGTTCGTAAATATATGGATTCAATTGGTTTTGTTGAGGTTGAAACGCCGGTACTTATTAAATCCACTCCTGAAGGTGCACGCGATTTTGTAGTACCTTCAAGGATGCAACCTGGTACATTTTATGCTTTGCCCCAGTCGCCGCAGACTTTAAAACAACTTCTTATGGTTGCCGGTTTTGACAGGTATTTTCAGATAGTAAAGTGTTTCAGGGATGAAGACCTGAGAGCTGACAGACAACCTGAGTTTTCACAGATCGATTGTGAGATGTCGTTTGTTGAAAGAAATGATATTCTTGAAACATTTGAAGGCCTTGCGAGGTTCCTTTTCAGCCAGATAAAAGGAACCGAATTCCCCGAACCCTTCCTTCGGCTTCCGTACCACGAAGCTATGGAATTCTATGGTTCTGATAAGCCTGACCTTCGTTTTGGCATGAAGTTTACAGATCTGACAGGTTTAGCAAAAGGCAATGGATTTGCTGTATTTGATACTTCTGAATATATAGGAGGGATATGTGCCGGAAATTGTTCAGAATATTCAAGAAAGCAGATTGATGAATTGACAGAATTTGTGAAAAAGCCTCAGATCGGAGCAAAAGGGCTTATATATATAAGGTGTAATTCCGACGGAACCTTCAAATCATCAATTGATAAGTTTTATTCACCTGATGAATTGAAAAAATGGACAATTGTTATGAACGCTGCCCCAGGAGATCTTGTACTTATTCTGGCAGGAGGGAAAAAGAAAACACTCACAGCACTTTCTGAACTAAGGCTGGAAATGGGTAACCGGTTGGGATTACGAACAAAAGACAAATTCGTTCCACTGTGGGTAGTAGATTTCCCTCTTCTTGAGTGGGATGAAGAGTCGAAAAGGTTCTATGCGATGCATCACCCTTTTACTTCACCGGCCCCGGAAGATCTTGAGCTAATGGAATCAGATCCGGGGAAAGTAAGGGCCAACGCTTATGATCTTGTAATAAACGGTGTCGAAATAGGTGGAGGGTCAATAAGAATTCATGATGCATCTGTTCAAAAATTAATGTTTAAGGTACTTGGATTCAGCGACGATGAGGCAAATGAGCAATTCGGATTTCTGCTTAATGCATTCAAATTCGGAGCCCCTCCTCACGGGGGAATCGCGTTCGGATTTGACAGGTGGGTTGCCATGTTCGGTGGACAGGATTCAATCCGTGATTTCATAGCATTCCCTAAAAATAATTCCGGGCGGGATGTCATGCTTGATACCCCGTCACAGATTTCAAACAAACAGTTAGATGAACTTCAGCTTATTCTAGGCAATAAAAAATAAGAAAAGCTATTTTACTCCTGCTGTAATTTGGTTTTAATAATGATGGCCCCTCCAGATCCTCTGCTACCGTAAATTGCAGCTGCAGTTCCCTTAAGCACCTCAATAGATTTTACTGAGGTTGGAGGAATATCAGGAAGAGAATTCATGTAAACGCCATCGACTATAATCAGAGCAGGAAGGCTGCCAAGCAAATCCTTTGAGTCCTGAATTATTACAGATCCCATGTTAATCCGGCATCCTGGTACTTCACGCTGAATCATGTCAGCAATATTAGAATATGAAGCATATTTTTTATTGGTGCCATCAATCTTGTCGACATCGGTTGTTAAGTTTTTCTTTTTAACAACACCATATCCGGTATTAACGCCTTGTTCGCCGGGGGCAGTGGTTTGATCAGCTGGTTTCTGAGAAGATGAATTTCCAAAATTAAAGTCAATCTGGGTTCTACCGCTGATCTCTTCTTCAGCGGTTCCATGACCGAAAGTGAAGATGCCAATTTTTGTTACAGGAGGTTTTACCTTAATTTTATAGTTGCCATTTTCATCCGTAACAGAATTGGTTTTCTGGCCATCAATCATAATTATAGCATTCACAATAGGTTTTTTAGAAGCATCCAGAACGGTACCCGAGATTGTTATCTTTTTGTTGTTTTTCTGAGCATTTACTGCTGTAATGCACAATGCTGATAATAGGATTAAAAGAAATAATTTTATTTTCATTATATCAAGAATTAATTATATTAAATTTTTTTATTGTTCTTTTTCTGTACCGTTTTTAAGGGTGATACTTATAACGCCGTTAGTACCATTAATACCATAGATAGCAGCTTCTGATCCCTTTAGTATCCTAATCGATTTTACTTCGCGGGGGTTGACATCATCTATACTGTTGACAATAACCCCATTTATTACAAAAAGCGGTGTGCTGCTGCCAAAGAATGAATGTCCCTGTTGGATCTGGACGCTTCTTCCACTCACCACCACCCCGGATACCTCAGCTCTTATCATCTGGTAAATATCGTTATATGTATTCATCTTCTTTCCTCTGGGTTTGGAAGATTTTATGATACTATCCTGTCCGACTGTTGCTTTTTTTGTGTTTTCAGATTTCAGAACATGCTCATTACTTACTGCCAGAAGGAAATCAATGGATGTTTGTCCGTTTATTGCTTTTTTGGAAGTTCCGTATTCGTGCGATCGGACTTCGATATTAATGGCTGAAGAGCTGACCTTAATTTTATAGGAACCATTATTTTTAGTTGATGTATTAGTTTTTAAATCGTCAACATAAAGAACTGCTCCGGCAACCGGCTTATTTTCGGCATTCAGTACTTTACCGGAGATTGTAATGAGTTTGTCAGAATTCCTGGCATCGGCATGCGCATAAGCAAACGGCCACAAACAAACAGTTATTAACAAGAAGATAAAATAATTCCTTTTCATATCAAACAGGTCTAGAAATACAGTGCAAGTTAACGTGTTGGTAAGAAACGTGCAAATATTTCAGGGTTAAATACACTTGCCTATAAGTGTGGCAGAAGTGCATTTTTCTATTAAAACCCCGACATATTCACCCTTTCTGAAATCACCACCTTTAAAAACAACAACTTTGTTTTGCGAAGTTCTGCCGGATAAATATTCAGCAGATCTTTTCGAAAAACCTTCAATGAGAACTTCAAAGATCATGCCAATATCACTTTTTTTCGATTTTGCCGAGAGCCTGTTCTGAAGTGCGATCATTTCACTCAGTCTTTCTGATTTAACTGGTTCGCTGACATCATCCTTGAGTTTTCTCGCTGCCTTGGTTCCTGGTCGTTCACTATATTTAAACATGTAGGCAAAATCAAATCCGGCCCATTCCATTAGCGATAATGACTCCTTATGATCCTCTGGCGTTTCAGCGCAAAACCCGGTTATCATATCGGTCGATATTGAACACTCAGGAATAATGGCGTGGATAGCTTTTATTCGATCCATATACCATTCACGGGTGTATTCCCGGTTCATAAGCTTCAGAATACGGCTGCTTCCACTTTGTGCCGGAAGATGAATGTGTTTGCAAATATTCTTATGCCTTTCCATTGTGTACAAAAGCTCATCGGAAATATCTTTAGGATGTGAAGTTGAAAACCTGACCCTTAAGAGCGGATTAATCAAAGCAACTTCTTCGAGCAATCCTGGAAATCCTTTAACGCCTTTTTCATTTTTCCAGTTATATGAATCAACATTCTGTCCGAGAAGGGTAACTTCCCTGTATCCCTTATCAAATAATTCTTTTACCTCTCCCAGGACCGATTCCGGGTTTCTGCTCCTTTCTGCTCCGCGTACATAAGGAACAACACAATAAGCACACATATTATTACAACCTCTCATTATTGAAACAAAGGAGGATACACCGTTTTTATCCATCCTCACGGGTGAAATATCAGCATATGTTTCTTCACGTGAGAGAAGAACATTAACAGCTTTATGACCTTCTCCCGCTTCAATAACAAGTGACGGGAGATCCCTGTACGCGTCAGGCCCCACAACAATATCAACTAGCTGATCGGTCTCAATCAGTTTTTCCTTAAGCCTCTCAGCCATGCATCCGATAATCCCGATTTTCAGATCATTTTTTTGTTTTTTCAGATGGCCGATTGCTTTAAGGCGACCCCATATTCTTTGTTCGGCATTATCCCGGATTGAACATGTATTTATTAATATCAACCCGGCATCTTTAATATTTTCAGTATGTTCATATCCTGCCTTGGAAAGAATCGATACAACAACCTCGCTATCAGCAACATTCATCTGACACCCATAAGTCTCGATATATACTTTCTTACTCATATTCTTTTTTTTTAAAAAAGGCTTAACGGCTCAACGGCTCAATGGCAAGACACTGATAAAAAAACATTTAAAAACCCCTGAACCCTTATACCTTTACGCCTTTACGCTTTTATGACTGTATGCCTTTACGCCTTTGTGCCTTAATTCCGGCACAAATCTATAAACTATGACCGAGGTTTGAAAGAATTATTTAATTTTGCAGTCTGTAAATAAATATTTAAAGTATGTCAGGACATAGCAAATGGTCAACCATAAAGCGTAAAAAGGGAGCAATAGATGCTAAAAAGGGGAAAAAATTCACCAAAATAATCAAGGAGATAATAATTGCTGCAAAAGAAGGTGGCGGCGACGCTGAATCTAATGCCAGGTTAAGACTTGCTATCCAGAATGCTAAGGGTGCCAACATGCCAAAAGATAATATTGACAGGGCAATTAAAAAAGCGACAGGCGCTGATGCTGAAAGCTTTATTGAAACTTCATTTGAAGGCTATGGTCCGTGCGGCGTGGCAGTATTTGTAGAGTGTCTGACAGACAACAATAACCGGACTGTAGCATCAGTACGATCGGCATTCAATAAGCATGGAGGTAACCTGGGAACAAATGGTTCCCTCACTTTCCTTTTTGAAAGAAAAGGGATATTTACAATAAAAAATGAAGGGTTGAAACTTGAAGATGTAGAGCTTGAAATGATAGATGCAGGTGCAGAAGATTTTGAAGTTGATGGTGAAATGCTCACTGTAACATGTGCCAAGGAAGATTTCGGAAGCGTGAATAAAAAACTTAATGAGCTTGGGATTGAACCTGAAGAGGCAGGACTGAAAAGGATTCCTCACGACACTAAAAAGCTCGACCTCGAATCTGCCAGAAAAGTCCTCAGGCTTGTCGATACACTTGAAGATGACGATGATATCCAGTTTGTATATCATAATCTTGAAATGACAGACGAACTGGCTGCTGAGCTGGGATAAAAATTTTTGCTACTTTTGCGACATGATAAGAAAACTCTTTTTGTTGTTTGTTCTTCTTTGCTTTTCAACAATGATTGTCAGATCTCAGTTTTATGTTAAAACATCAGATCTTTTTTCAGCAAATAATGACAACCCGCATATGGGTAAACTAAATATCATACAGGACCCGGCTTTGGATACCCTTATAAGCAGATATATTCTGGGATACATAAATCTGGAACAGAAAAACGGGTATGAAGGTATGGAAGGTTACAGGATTCAAATCTATAACAGTTCCAGTAGAAATGCACGGGAGGAATCAGGAAAAGTAAGAGCAGAATTTATAAACAAGTTTCCTGATATTGTTTCAAATCTCTTATTCGCAGAACCAGGATATTACAAAATAAGGGTAGGAGATTTCAGGACAAAAACCGAAGCAACAAGGTTTTTTTTATTGATCAGTAAAGTCTTTCCCGATGCGTATATCGTCCCTGATATTATAAATTTTCCGGACCAGAATAATAAATAATTATGAGCGATAACATCAAACACGAATGCGGCATTGCAATGTTAAGATTGAGAAAGCCGATGGAATACTATATTGAAAAATATGATATCTGGAATTATGGTCTGCAGAAGATGTATCTGATGATGGAAAAACAGCATAACAGGGGACAGGACGGAGCAGGTATTGCGGGAATTAAAATGGATGTGCCACCGGGAAACAGATATATTTTCAGACAAAGGTCGAATAAAGCAAATCCTATTAAAGAAATATTCGGACTTATTTATCAGGATATTGATGCAATAACCCGTTCTAATCCCGAGAGTCTTAAAAATCCTGATTTTATTAAAGAGAGTCTGCCTTTTGCCTGTGACATTTATCTTGGACACCTGAGATATGGCACCTATGGAAACTATAATATTGACTACGTACATCCTGTAAGCCGTGAAAATAACTGGAAATCAAAAAATCTGGTCATGGCTGGAAATTTCAACCTTACTAATGTGGGCGAAGTCTTCAGCAGCCTTGTTGAACTGGGCCAGAATCCGGTTGATTTTTCGGATACGGTAACAATACTCGAAAATGTCGGACACAGGCTCGATGAAGAAAACGAAAGATTGTTCCGCAAATTCAAAGAGGAGGGTTTTTCGAAAAAGGAAATATCTCCGATGATCGAGAAACATCTGGATGTTACTTCAATTCTGAAGAAAGCAAGCCGCAACTGGGATGGCGGTTATGCAATGGCAGGAATGGTAGGTCATGGCGATGCATTTGTTATGAGAGATCCGGCCGGAATCAGACCTGCATTTTATTATATTGATGATGAAGTAGTTGTGGTTGCTTCTGAACGCCCGGTTATACAGACTATCTTCAATGTGAGAACAGATGATGTTCTTGAACTTCCACCTGCGTCTGCAATTATTATTAAGGCATCAGGAGAAACTACAATCGAAAAAATCAGGGAAGAAACCGAACCCAGAAAATGTTCATTTGAAAGAATATATTTTTCAAGAGGAACAGATAAAGTAATATACAGGGAACGCAAGAAACTCGGTGAGCTTCTTGCTAACAGTGTTCTCAGAGTTGTTGACTATGATCTTGACCATACGGTGTTTTCCTATATTCCGAACACAGCTGAAAGTGCATTCTACGGGTTGATAAAGGGAGTCGAAAACTATCTCAATCAGGTAAAGATCGATCATATACTCAGCAGGGGAAAATATCTTGAAAGAGAAGAGCTCGAAAAAATCATTAACCAGCGACCAAGAGTTGAAAAAATAGCAGTTAAAGATGCCAAATTACGCACATTTATAACTGAAGACACAAGCCGCGATGATCTGGTCGGACATATCTATGATGTAACATACGGAGTGATCAGGAGGAACGTTGATAACCTGGTAGTAATCGATGACTCGATCGTAAGAGGCACAACCCTGAAAAAAAGTATAATAAGGATTCTTGATAAGCTTGATCCGAAAAAAATTGTCGTGGTATCGTCATCCCCGCAACTGAGATATCCCGATTGCTACGGAATTGATATGGCCAAGCTTGGTGATTTTATTGCATTCAGAGCCGCTATCGAGCTCTTAAAAGATACAGGTAATGAATCAATAATCAACGATGTATATCATGGAGCTTTGTCAGAGCTTCAAAAACCCGTTATTGAAATGAGAAATATGGTTCGTGAAATATATAAACCATTTTCTACTGATGAGATATCGGCAAAAATATCATCGATGCTTAAATCAAGTGATATAAAATCAGAAGTCAGAATAGTGTTTCAAACAATTGAAGGCCTGCATGAAGCGTGTCCCGGGCATCTGGGTGACTGGTATTTTACCGGCAACTATCCAACCCCCGGAGGGAATAAGGTAGTCAACCAGTCTTTCATTAACTATATTGAAGGAAGAAATATACGAGCTTATTGATTCTCGTGTGAAAACCATGTGATTTCAAAATCTTTTTTGTACGATGCAAGGTGCCTGTTGATCTTCTCAACGTATATATCCCTGAGCGTAATCATAATTCCGGTCTCCTCAACATCTCCGAATTTATGATTGATGAATGTACCGAAAGTCTTCATAGTCGGAGACAGATTCATATAAGCATTTATTAGTGGAGGAATATTCTCGTTGAGATTTCTGACCTCTCTTGAGAGGATCTTGTAATTTTCCTTATATCTCCAACCCCTGAAAAGTTTTTTCATCTCATCCTTATGGAGATCAATATTTATAGGATCAACAGGAGTAACCAGGCGATCAGAATCCCTGAAATGCCTCTTTAGAAAATAAAGGATCATATTTCTGGCTTTCGGATTAAAGTGAGGATACATAGTCACTTTCCCGAATAAATACTTAAGGTGATGGTTATCGATTATAATTGCCCCGAGTCCATCCCAAAGGTTATCAAGAGCAAACATGCTTTTCCTTCCCATGGAACGCGACTGATAATCGGGATGAACAAAAGACCTGCCAAGCTCCATCAGGTGAGGATAATATTTTGTCAGGAATTTATCGGAAAAATGAAAATAGGCTGATGATGCAAGCTTCGTAATGTCGCAGTTGGTACAGCCTTTTTCAGGGAAATAGTAGCGATATCCCCCGATAATCTCCTTGTTTTCAGGATCCCATACAATAAGCTGTTTCTGGGGATCAACCATAGCGGTGTCAAAATCGTCAATATCTATCTCTTTGCCGGTTCCCCCTCCGGCATGTCTGAAAGTGATTTCCCTGACCCGGCCCACTTCGTGCATGAGGGCAGGAGAATTATTATTATCAAAAACATATACCTCGTTATTGCCATTATTGGTCTTGCGCAGGAGCTTGTCGCTGGTCAGCTCGGCAATAATTTGATCTTTTGGTAATTGGGCAACAACTGGTTCCATCGGATATTATTAGAGGGGGTGATTTACAGGGATATTATGTACGAAATCTGACGCAATTTACTATTTTTTTTTGTTTCCCTGTCACCGGATAATAAATGATTCCAGATCATATGATTTGGCTTTGACCCATTCGGCCCACTCAGGGGCTGTTTTTGTTTTGTCGAATGTTCTCCAGGAAACAGGTTCTCCGAAAACCAGGTTGATCTCTTTACCTTTTTGTTTAAACATTTCATCGGCAAGATATAGCATCTCAATGTTTGCTTTTATACCCAGGTTCTTCCTGATATTGGCCAAAGCGTAGAAAAAATTGGAGTTTCTGCCTGAAATAAATGCAGGGACTATATCTCTTTGGTGTTCTATTGATTTAGTAATGAAACTTTTATGCCATTGAAGGTCCCTGATGACTCCTCTTTTTTTCCTCGAACATAGCCCGGCAGGGAAATAAAGGATCTGGCAATCTGAAGCATAAGCTTTCTCAAGCATAATGGCTGCCTCCTTTGCCTGGGCTCCATGTTTGTTTATAGGAATAAAGATGCCTGTCAGGTTTTTAATGCTGGTAAGTAAATCGTTCACAGGGAATATAATGTCACGAAAGTGTTTCGACAGTTCATGAATAAACACCAGTCCGTCTAGTCCTCCCAGCGGGTGATTTGAGACAAATATAAATCTGCCTGATTCCGGTATCTTTTCACTCCCGGTAACAGTATAACTGATCTGGAAATGTTTCAATCCTGCAGCAATTAATTCTGAATCCTTCAGATGTCCCCATTTATTCAGAAACTCATTTAATTCATCCTGATGCACAATCCTTTTCAGATAGTTTATCACAAAACCGGGTATACCTCTCGCGAGTGCCGGATTTTTTGAATAAAGGACATTTTTGACATCTAATGTCTGATTTTCCGTTATGTCCGGTTCATTGCCCATCTATTATACCGTCTTAAAAAGTGTGGAAGGGCAAATTTACTGAAAAAAAACAAACCTTCAAGTTCCGTTTTTTTCCTATCTGAGCCTTCTCTGATTTGTCAGAAACCCTTCCCCCAACCCCTCCCCAGGTGGGAGGGGCTTAATTAATTTAAACTCAGAGTTATCCCCCCTTCTCTCCTGGGAGAAGGGGCAGGGGGGATGAGGCAACCTGCGTTAAAGGAAGGAGATGGAGAAAAGGTTAAGATCCATCGGAAGCTACGTGACATAAGTTAGTTTGCTTACACTCAGAGGGCAGCAGGTAAGCTTATGAATTAAAAGTTATCAACAAAAAACGAAAAAAAGTGGGGCAAGGTGGAGCAAAGTGGATATTTTTTCCTTATTTTAGGCCTTTAATTGAAAAAAGTCAGGATGGCCACATTCATCGGTGATTATACATGCAAAGTTGATGTCAAAGGCAGGATCATACTTCCCATGGCATTTAAGAAGCAGATGCCGACTGATGCACAGGATCGTTTTGTGGTTCGTAAGGATATCTTCGAAAACTGTCTTGTATTGTACGCAATCGAAGACTGGAACAGGCAGCTGGAAAAGATCCGGAAAAGGATAAACCAATATAACCGTGAGCAAAACATGTTCCTGCGGAATTTTTTTAAAGGGACTGCAGAACTCTCGCTTGACAACAATAACCGTATGCTTGTGCCGAAAAGATTAATGGATCTTATCGGAGCTGACAGAGATGTTGTTCTTGCAGGACAGGATGGAAGGATTGAAATATGGGCGGCTGACATCTATAATAAAATTGATATGCCCTCTGAAGATTTTGCCAACCTGGCTGAGAAACTGATGGGTGGGAATATAAATGAGCCTGAAAAATAATGGTTTACCATATTCCCGCACTGCTCAAAGAGAGTATTGACGGGCTGAATATACAGCCCGGCGGGATTTATGTAGATGCAACATTCGGAGGAGGAGGGCATTCAATGGAAATTCTTAAACGTATTAAAAAAGGGAAACTAATCGCTTTTGATCAGGATGAGGATGCTGCTATAAATGCTCCTGATGACAAAAGGTTTCTCTTTCTAAATCAGAATTTCAGATTTCTGAAAAATAATCTTCTCTTCAATAACATTACATCAATAGACGGCCTGATCGCAGACCTAGGAGTATCCTTTCATCAGTTTGATGAACCTGGCAGAGGATTTACTTTCAGACAGAATGCCCCTCTCGATATGAGGATGAATAAGAATGGAACTATTACAGCCAGTCAGCTTCTGATGACATTGGACGAGGAATCTTTGGCAGATGTTTTTTTAAGGTACGGCGAATTGTCGAACTCCAGAAGAATAGCCCGGGAAATTGTTGCTGCCAGAGCTTTTAAACCTATAGCTACTGTAAATGATATTGTTGAGACAGTTGGTAAACTGGCACCTTTCCGGCAGGAACATAAATTCTATGCAAAGCTGTTTCAGGCTTTAAGAATTATGGTCAATCACGAAATTGATTACCTGCAACAGATGCTTGAGCAGGCTTTTTCAATGTTGAACACAGGCGGCAGACTTGTTATAATCAGCTATCATTCGCTGGAGGACAGAGTGGTTAAAAATTTTATGAAGACCGGCAATTTTGAGGGTGAAGAAAAGAAGGATTTTTATGGAAATTCAGAAACGCCGTTCAGAATAATAAACCGGAAAGGAACAACCCCTGGTGATGAAGAGATAACTGCAAATAACAGGTCAAGAAGCGCAAGGCTAAGGATAGCAGAAAAGATATGACAGATGGAAGCGAATAAGGAGAATATCAAAGAAAACAACAGTAAACAGATAAAACCTGGAAATTTTATAAAGGAACTCCTGAGCGGGAGCATGGTCTCTGAAAAGATCATACTTAAGAACCTTGGGTATGTTTCGCTTATTACATTCCTTACAGCTTTGTACATAGGAAACAGATTTCATGCAGAAAAGATAACAAGAGAAGAAACAAAGCTCCTGAGAGAGGTTAAAGATCTCAGGGCGGAGTCATTATCAACTTCAGCAGCTCTGATGTATATAAGCAAGCAGTCTGAAGTATACAGTATGGTCAGGGAAAAGGGGCTGAACCTTGAAGAAATGAAAACTCCACCTTATAAGCTTTTGGTTGATAAGAAGTAAAGAAGATGGCAGCAAGAGAAGAAATTGTATGGCGGGGCGCACTGGTTTATTTTGCAATTGGATTACTGGCAGTTGTTTTGCTCGTACGCATTCTTATTCTTCAATATGTTCAGCGTGGCAAATGGGCGGACATGAGCGAGAAATATGTATTTAAAACCGCTGAAGTACAGGCAAACAGGGGCGATATACTTACCAGTGATGAACGCCTTCTGGCAAGTTCAGTTCCATATTATACAATATATATGGATACCCGAAGTAGCGGGATGTCATCCGATACATGGTCAAGCGGTATAAACGGATTATCGGCAGGCCTGGCTCAGCTGTTTCCCGACAAATTGGCTTCGGGCTGGAAATCAGCAATATCGGAAGCCCGAAGAAAAGGCGATCGGTATTTCCTTATAGAACGAAAAGTCGACTATGAAACACTAAAGAAAGTGAAGGGACTGCCGATCTTCAAGGAAGGTCAGTATAAGGGAGGCATGGTAGCCCAGGCAGAAGACAGGAGAATCCGACCGGGTGGTGAGCTTGCAGCCCGTACCGTAGGTTATCTCAATCTGGGTAGCGAAGGAAACGAGGTAGGCGTCGAGGGAGCATTTGATAAAGATCTGGCCGGCAAAAATGGAGTGGCAATAAAGCAACGGCTCACAGGCGGCGATTGGATAACTGTTGAGGGGCCAAATAGTGTCGAATCAAGAGATGGCAATGATGTAATAACTACACTCGACCTTGATCTTCAGGATGTTGCTACTACGGCTCTCATGAATCAGCTCAAAAAAAATGATGCTGACCATGGTTGTGCGGTACTCATGGAAGTTTCAACGGGTAATGTTAAAGCTATTGTAAACCTTGGTCTTCAGAATGATGGCGAGTATCACGAGACTTATAATTATGCAATAGGTGAAAGCACCGAACCAGGTTCGACCTTCAAGCTGCCTTCTCTTATGGCCGCTATAGAAGACGGTGTAATTGATACAAGCGATATTGTCGATACAGGTAACGGAAGTGTGAAGTATTATGACAGGACAGTCACAGATACAAAACAACATGGAATAATAACTGTAAAACAGGTATTTGAAGAATCATCTAACGTTGGAACATCGAAACTGATCTACGAACACTACAAAGACAGACCTAAAGATTATGTGAACAGGCTTTATGCTATGAGGTTGAATAAACCACTGGGTCTGCAGATAAAAGGAGAAGGGGAACCTCTTATCCGGTATCCGGGAGATAAATTATGGTCAGGAGTGTCATTGCCTATGATGTCGTATGGTTATGAAGTGCAACTGACTCCCTTGCAGGTACTTGCTTTTTATAATGCTGTGGCTAATGATGGCAAAATGATGCGTCCGCTTTTTGTAACTGCAGTAATGAGAAATGGCAGGATTATTAAAAGCTATGATCCTGAGGTCATTATCAACTCTATAGCATCACGGCCGACAATACGGAAAGCTAAAAAAATGATGGAAGGGGTTGTGGAACGCGGCACGGCAACCAATCTCAGGAATTCTAATTATAAAATTGCCGGAAAGACCGGAACTGCACAAATAGCAAAAAACAAGTACGGTTACAAAACCAACGCAAAGATTTCTTACCAGGCCTCATTTGTCGGGTATTTCCCGGCCGAGAGTCCTCTCTATTCATGTATAGTTGTAGTTAATTCCCCTTCCAACGGAGTTTATTTCGGGAATGTTGTGGCAGGGACTGTATTCAAAGAGATATCTGATAAAGTATATGCAACAAGATTTTTCAGGGATTTCAAGCCTGATAAAAAGGATGAGATAAAACCATCTGCACCCGATGCCGGTAACGGATACAGGGCAGATATTAATGAAGTGCTTAAAAACCTTGATGTCAGGTACAGGAGAACTTCCGATGACGACTGGGTAGCTACCAGGGAAAGTGGTGATACTGTGAGTCTGGCAGGCATAAAAATTCAGGAAGGTCTGGTGCCCGACGTAAGGGGAATGAGTCTGCGCGATGCAATCTTTCTCCTCGAGAACACCGGATTAAGGGTAAAAGTCAATGGCAAGGGGAAAGTGCTAAGACAGTCCCCCGAACATGGCGCGAGATATAATGAAGGAACTATAGTTTCTCTTGAGATGAATATGTGAAATTATGAAGATTGAAGAGTTATTAAAAGGAATTGAGACTATCTCTGTCAGCGGAGCAAAAGACAGAGTCATATCCGGAGTTGATTTTGATTCGAGGAAAGTGAAGAATGGATCCCTTTTTGTTGCTGTAAAAGGGTATAAATCCGATGGTCATGATTATATCAGATCTGCAATAGACTCAGGAGCTTCTGCAATTATCTGTGAGAAACTTCCTGAGAATCCGGAAAAAGGTGTAGTGTGGATAAAAACAAACGATTCTGCCAGGGCACTTGGGCAGGCAGCATCCAACTTCTTCGGAAATCCTTCAGATTCGCTTAAACTGGTCGGTGTAACCGGAACTAACGGGAAAACTACGATTGCTACTTTGTTGTATAGGATGTTTATGCGATTAGGTTATAAATGCGGTTTGTTTTCAACTGTCTGCAATTTTATTAATGAAAAGGAACTTGAAGCAACACATACAACCCCCGATCCTGTTCAGCTAAACAGGCTGCTATCAGAGATGGTTCGTGAAGGTTGTGACTTTGCTTTTATGGAAGTCAGCTCTCATTCTGCTGACCAGAAACGTATAGCAGGCCTTAAATTTAAAGGAGGCATATTTACGAACCTCACCCATGATCACCTTGATTATCATAAGACATTTGATAATTACCTGGCTGCTAAAAAGAGTTTTTTTGACTCACTATCTCCGGATGCATTTGCACTCGTAAACGTCGATGACCGGAATGGCAGCGTAATGCTTCAGAATTGCAAGGCCCGTCATTATACATTTTCAGTAAGGGGAATGGCCGACTACCGGTGTAATATTATTGAGCAGGGTTTCGAGGGAATGGGACTGAAAATCCAGGGAGAGGAAATCTGGACCAGATTTATCGGAGATTTCAATGCATCTAACCTCCTCGCAGTCTATGCTGCATCAGATCTTCTGGGTGCTTCACAAAAAGAGATATTTACAATTATCAGCGACCTTCATCCGGTTTCCGGCAGACTTGAAGTAATAAAGTCTGCCGGAGGGATTTCAGGTATCGTTGATTATGCCCATACACCCGATGCACTTCTGAACGTGATAAGTACAATTAATAAGATCCGTGAAGGCGGAGTTCAGCTTATAACTGTAGTGGGTGCCGGTGGTGACCGCGACAGGACAAAACGTCCGAAAATGGCTGCAATATCAGCAGAAGGAAGTACAAAGATCATCCTCACTTCCGATAACCCCAGGACTGAAGATCCGGAAAAGATTATTGATGAAATGGAAGTTGGAATAAACACTGATTTGAAAAGGAAAGTCCTCAGGATATCAAACCGGCATGAAGCTATTAAAACAGCAGTTATGCTGGCAAACAAGGGCGATGTGGTACTTATTGCCGGGAAGGGTCATGAAACCTACCAGGAAATTATGGGTGTCAGGCATCACTTTGACGACAGGGAAGAATTGAGAAATGCACTAATGAATAAATAAAAAGAAGAGGGAATGCTTTACTATTTATTTAATTATCTTGAATCTATTAATTTCCCCGGAGCAAGGTTATTTACGTTCATATCGTTCCGGTCAGCTGCCGCTGTTATAACATCCCTGATAATATCTCTGCTGATAGGGAAAAAAATTATTCTGTTTCTTCAAAAAAAACAAGTTGGAGAAGTTGTGCGAGATCTGGGACTCGAAGGGCAGTATAAAAAGCAGGGAACACCTTCGATGGGGGGAGTTATAATCCTGGCATCAATTATTATTCCTACTCTTTTATTTGCAAAGCTTGGGAACGTATATATAATCCTCATGCTGGTAACAACATTCTGGCTCGGGCTGATAGGTTTTTTTGATGATTATATAAAAATTTTTAGAAAGAACAAAGAGGGGCTTGCAGGCAGATTCAAGATTGCAGGTCAGATTGTGCTCGGAATCATTGTTGGCCTGACACTGTTTTTCAGCAGTGAGGTCAGAATTGCAGAGAAAGTAGATGTTGCAAATCTTACACTGGGGGAAAGACATGAAATTCTCGACTCATCAATGAAAATTCCAGCCAAGGGTGTGATTACCATGGAAAAGAAATCAACCAAAACCACTATTCCGTTTGTGAAAAATAATGAGTTTGATTATTCATGGCTCGTATCATTTATCAATCCGGAACACAGACGTCTTTATACATGGATCGTTTTTGTGATAATTGTAATATTCATTGTCACTTCGGTTTCAAACGGAGCTAACCTGACTGACGGATTAGATGGTCTTGCAACCGGGACCTCGGCAATAATAGGAACGGCGCTCGCAATACTGGCATATGTCTCGAGTAATATAATATATGCCAATTATCTTAATATCATGTATATTCCGGGCTCTGAAGAGTTGGTCATCTTCGCCGGCGCTTTTATAGGAGCCAACATCGGTTTCCTGTGGTACAATTCATTTCCGGCCCAGGTTTTTATGGGCGATACCGGGAGCCTTGCTCTTGGCGGGATAATCGCGGTGTTTGCATTTATAATAAGAAAAGAGCTTTTGATACCAATTCTTTGCGGGATTTTCCTGGTTGAAAATCTGTCGGTTGTACTGCAGGTGAGTTGGTTCAAAAGAACAAAAAGAAAATATGGGGTCGGGAGGAGGATCTTCCTTATGGCGCCGCTTCATCATCATTTTCAGAAAAAAGGCTTTCCTGAACCGAAGATTGTCACACGATTCTGGATAGTGGCAATAATACTGGCAGTAATAAGTATTGTGACACTTAAGGTAAGATAATAAAATGGCTGAGAAAATTATAATACTGGGAGCAGGTGAGAGTGGAGCAGGATCGGCGATTCTCGCGAAGAAACATGGATTCGATGTATTTGTATCCGATAAAGGCCAGGTGAAGGACGCCTATCGTGAAATTCTAGATAAAAACAAAATATCGTGGGAGGAAGGGACTCATAGCGAATCGATCATACTCTCAGCCAAAGAAGTGATAAAAAGCCCCGGAATACCTGAAAATGCTCCGATAATTAAGAAGATCCGTGAGAAAGGAATTCCTGTCATATCAGAAATCGAATTTGCCGGGAGATATGCAAAAGGTATAAAGATCTGTATTACCGGCAGCAATGGTAAAACAACTGTTACAAATCTCATCTGTCATATTCTAAAAAAAGCCGGAAAGAACGCTGCTATGACCGGCAATGTCGGGAATAGTTTTGCTATCGCTGTTGCTGAAGGAAATTATGATTATTATGTAATCGAGCTTAGCAGTTTTCAGCTTGACGGAATGTATGATTTCAAAGCTGATATAGCTGTATTGTTAAATATTACACCCGATCATCTTGACCGCTACGATTACAAACTTCAGAATTACATAGATTCTAAATTCAGAATAACGCAAAACCAGCAGAAAGAAGATTTCCTGATATACTGGGACGGCGATCCCATAATAAAAAAGGAATTGTCAAAGAAAAAATATGGAATGACTCTCATGCCATTTTCCGACGAAGTAAAGGAGGGTATGGCAGCATATATCGAAAACGATGAATTGATAATCGATTACCAAAATAAAACCAACCTTATGACTATTCATGATTTTGCTCTTAAAGGCCGTCACAATACCTACAATTCAATGGCTGCAGCCATTGCAGGTAAGATTCTAAATATCCGCAAGGAGGTGATCAGGGAAAGTCTGGCTGATTTTAAGGGTGTTGAACATCGCCTGGAACCGGTTATTACTGTCTGTGGTATCAATTTCATAAACGATTCAAAAGCTACAAATGTTAATTCAACATGGTACGCTATAGAGTGTATGGAAAATAACATTATATGGATTGTCGGCGGAGTCGATAAAGGCAATGATTATTCAGAGCTCTTCCCTGTAGTAAAGAAGAAAGTAAAAGCTATCGTTTGTCTTGGTAAGGACAACAAAAAAATTATCGAAGCTTTTAAGGATAAAGTGGCAACTATTGTTGAAACGACTTCAATGGAAGAAGCGGTCAGATCTTCATATTACCTTGCAAAGAAGGGCGAAACTGTACTATTGTCACCCGCATGCGCAAGCTTTGATCTGTTCAAAAACTATGAAGACAGGGGCCGTCAGTTTAAACAGGCTGTCAGGAACTTATAATAAATTATCAGAGAAATGCAGCAGAGCTGGCTAACAAAAACATTTAAAGGAGACAGGACCATATGGGGCCTTGTTGCTCTTTTTATGTTTTATTCCCTTTTAGCTGTTTACAGCTCTTCAGTAGGTGTGGCTTTTATGAAATATGGTGGTAATACTACATACTTTCTTAAGAGTCAATTTATTATGCTCGTTGTAGGTCTGGGAATAATTGTTGTTGTTCATTATCTGCCATATAGAATATATTTTTCCATGGCAGGATTGATCCTTCTCTGTGCAGTAGGATTACTTGTCTTGACTTTTGCTTTTGGCTCAAGAGTTAATGAGGCAATGCGATCGATTACCATTCCCGGCACAGGATTCAGACTTCAGACTTCCGATGTTGCAAAGGTGGCCCTGGTATTGTACCTGGCCCGATCGCTTGCCAAATATCAGAAAGAACTGAATGATTTCGTCCTGGTCTCGAAGTATTTTGTTTTTCCTGTCGCAGTTGTATGTGGTCTCATCATGCCTGAAAACCTTTCAACAGCGTTGATGATATTTGGCATGAGCATGATAATTATGTTTATCGGAAGAGTACCTTTAAAATTCATTCTTGCTTATATTGGAATTGGAGTCGTGGCTGTTCTCCTGTTTGCCATGGTCCTTATGGTGGTTAAAAAGGACAACAGGGTACAGGTCTGGAAAAACAGGATCGAGCAGTTTTTCTCAGGCAAGGAAAATGAAGACAAGGACTACCAGTCGAACCAGGCAAAGATTGCAATCTCTACTGGCGGATTATTTGGTAAAATGCCCGGGAAAAGTACCCAGAGGAACATGCTTCCTCAATCTAACTCTGACTTCATTTTTGCAATAATTATAGAGGAATACGGACTATTATTCGGCGCCATCCCATTGATCCTGGCGTATATGATACTGTTATTCAGAGGCATAACCATTGCGAAAAAATGTGAAACTGCCTTCCCGGCCTTTCTGGTGCTGGGTCTTATTGTAATGATTGTCATCCAGGCGATGCTTAATATGTTAGTGGCTGTAGGACTTTTCCCGGTCACAGGGCAAACGCTTCCAATGGTTAGCTGGGGAAGAACATCGGTTCTCATGATGAGTTTTTCAATTGGTGCCATTCTAAGTGTAAGCAGAGTGGTTAATGCGAGAATAAAAAAAGAGGAACTTCCGCCTGAAGAAATTTCTGATGAGGGAGAAAAAATATATGAACCTGCAAAAACATAATAGGGTAATAATAAGCGGAGGCGGTACTGGCGGGCATATATTCCCGGCCATTTCAATTGCCAATGCTCTCAGGAAAATTGAACCTGAGACTGAGATCCTATTTGTTGGTGCTGAAGGAAGAATGGAGATGGAAAAAGTACCTGCAGCAGGATATAGGATAATAGGGTTGCCAGTTGCAGGGCTGTATCGTAGCCTTTCGCTGAAAAATATTTCAGTTCTGATTAAGCTTTTGAAGAGTCTGAATAAAGCAAAAAAAGTTATCAGGGAATTTGGACCCGATGTTGTTGTTGGTGTCGGTGGTTATGCTAGTGGTCCGGTGCTGAGCCAGGCAGGAAGAATGGGTATTCCGACCCTTATCCAGGAGCAGAACAGCTACGCAGGCGTTACAAATAAGCTTCTGGCAAAAAGAGCTGCAGCAATTTGTGTCGCATATGAAGGAATGGGGAAATATTTTCCTTCCGCTAAAATAATTAAAACCGGAAACCCGGTTAGGCAGAATTTTGACAACCTTAAAAGCTTACGTGATGAGGCACTTTCATTTTTCAGCCTGAAAAAGGAATTCCCGGTGGTACTTGTTCTGGGTGGTTCACTGGGAGCCGGAAGCATTAACACCGGTATGTCAGAAAACATCGATAAGCTCAGAGACTCTGAGTGCCAATGGCTGTGGCAGACCGGAAAATACTATTTTGAAAACGTCAGAGCACTGGTATCCTTATCATTCAGTGGAAATATTTCAGTGCATGATTTTATCAACCGGATGGATTATGCTTATTCAGCCGCTGATATCATAGTTTCAAGAGCAGGGGCAGGAACCATTTCGGAGCTTTGCCTCGTTGGCAAACCGGTAATTCTGGTCCCTTCTCCGAATGTTGCCGAAGATCATCAGACCAGGAATGCGGAAGCTCTTTCAACCAGAGATGCTGCTTTATTAATCTCAGATAATGTGGCATCTAAAACCCTTGTAGATGAGGCAATCAAATTATTATCTGATAAAACTAAAAGAGAAACGCTATCAGATAACATCCTGAAGATGGCCGACAGAGACGCTGATATAAGGATAGCTGAGGAAGTTCTAAAGCTTGCACGGAAATGATTGAGTTTAAAAACATAGAAGGATTGTATTTTGTCGGGATCGGAGGAATCGGCATGAGCGCCCTTGCCCTTTATTTCGCTAAAGGAGGTTATTCTGTTGCAGGATACGACAGATCGGAAAGCGAGATAACTGTTTCATTAATTGAGAACGGCTGCAATGTTACTTATAAAGATGATTTAAGTACACTGCCTGATCTGTTCAGAAATATTTCTGATAAAAACCGGATTATTATAGTTTTCACTCCAGCTATTCCTGCCGAAAATATAATTCTCGCCTTTTTCAAATCAAACGGATATCTGATTTATAAACGGTCCGAAATCCTCGGTGAAATATCAAGTAATACTGATACCCTTGCCGTAGCCGGAACTCATGGTAAGACTACTGTTTCGACCATGATAGCACATTTGCTGAAACAATCGAGCATCGACTGTTCAGCATTTCTTGGAGGTATCTCGAAAAATTACAATTCAAATCTTATTCTGGGCGACAGCAGGTACACTGTGATGGAAGCAGATGAATTTGACCGTTCCTTTCACCGTCTCAAACCGCTTATGGCAGTTGTGACATCACTTGATGCTGATCATCTGGATATATACGGAGATCAGGATACTATGATAAAGGCTTATAATGAGTTTTGCGGAAAAATAAGAAGAGGCGGTACTCTGATTGTTAATAGCAAAATACGTAAACAAATTGTTGTCCCTGAGGGAGTCGTCTGTTATACATATGGAATTGACAGAGATGCCGATTACTCTGCATACGGTGTTAAACGTACTGAAGACTGTTACATATTCAGTATTAAAACACCTTCAGTTTCAATTGAGGATCTTCGCTTTACTTTTCCGGGTATTATAAATATAGAAAATTTTACTGCAGCAATTGCTGTTGCACTGATGTGTGGTGTTAATGAACAGGAAATCAGAAAAGCAGTCTTGCTTTTCCAGGGTGTAAGACGAAGGTTCGATATTAGGATAAATGTTCCGGGGCTTACTTATGTTGATGATTACGCACATCATCCTGAAGAGATAAGGGCATGCATAACATGTGTAAAGGAATATTTTACCGGAAGAAAAATTACCGGGATCTTTCAGCCTCATCTTTTTTCACGTACGCGAGACCATGCAGAGGGTTTTGCAAAAATCCTCGATGAACTTGACGAGGCAATAATCCTGCCGATATATCCGGCACGTGAAAAGCCTATTGAAGGAGTTTCCTCAGGACTGATATTTGATAAAATGAGATCAGCTAATAAGAAGCTGATGATGAAGGAAGACATCCCAGGTAAACTGGATGTGACTAAGCTCGATGTTCTTTTAACAATCGGAGCCGGAGATATTGATTCACTGATTGTCCCAATTGAGAAAAAGCTTAAGATGGAGAGGGTGAAATGAAGAAGTTTCTGAAAATATTATTGATCATTCCGATATTATACCTTCTTATAATACCAGGTTTTATGGCCAATTCAACGAATTCGAAGCCATGCGGGGGTATAGTCATCGATATAAGCGATTCGTCTGATTATCATTTTGTTACAAAAAAGCAGCTTTTGAACCTTGCATATGGGAATTCGGGCAGGATTGTCGGTAAACCTGTTAAAGAGGTATCAGTTTCGGAGATAGAAAACAGAATTAATGTGTTGAGAGAATTGAAGAAAGCCGAAGCATACATGACAGTTGATGGAATGGTACATGTATTTGTTGAACAGCGTAATCCGGTCATGAGAATTATGCCCGACAACGGAGGTGATTTTTTTGTTGATGAAGAAGGAGTTGTAATGAGGAGAAGAAACCTCTATAATCCGAGGTTACACATCATAAAGGGCAATGTGAACATAAGTGCTGCCATGCTTAACGGCGTAAGTGTTCTCGACACAAGTATAAAAAAGTCTGTTCTTAAAGATATTTACCCGCTTTTGAATTATATAAATGATGACAGATTCTGGTCGGCTCAGATCGATCAGATATATGTTGACGGAAATGATGAGATCGATCTCATTCCGCGTGCCGGAAACCAGCAGATACATCTGGGAACAGTTGAAAATTTTGAAGGGAAACTCAGAAATCTTGAAGCCTTTTATGATAAGGTGCTGCCTGTAGTTGGATGGAATAAATACTCATTGATAAATCTTGAATATAAAGATCAGATAGTTTGTAAAAAAAGAGATAATCAGAAATAACTATATTAAGCTATGAACAAAAAGGAACAATATGTAGCAGCCATCGACATAGGAACCACAAAAATTGTGGCAATTGTCGGTAAGAAAAACGAAAATGGAAAAATCGAAATTCTCGGACTTAGTAAAGCTCTGTCAAAGGGTGTAAAGAGAGGCGTTGTTCTTAATATCGAAGAGACAGTAAACGCCATTCAGACTACCGTGGAGGATGTACAGAAAAGATCAGGTATTCTCTTCTCTGAAGTCTTTGTCGGTATTGCCGGGCAACATATCAAAAGTATGAAAAACCGCGGCTATATAATGCGCGAAGCTTATGATGACGAAATCAAGAAAGAGGAGGTCTTCAAGCTGATTGAAGATATGCACAAGATACATATCGATATCGGGGAGGAGATTATTCATGTGATTCCCCAGAATTTCATTGTTGATAATGAAACAGGGGTGAAGAGCCCTATCGGAATGTGTGGCAGGCGTCTGGAAGCTAATTTCCACATAGTGATCGGACAGGTCGCAGCAGCAAAAAACATAGAAAAATGTATCAGGAAAGCTAATCTTACCGTGAAGGATATGATCCTTGAACCACTGGCTTCCTCAGATGCTGTGCTTACCGATGACGAAAAAGAAGCTGGAGTGGTACTGGTAGATATTGGCGGAGGAACGACTGATGTGGCAGTTTATTATGATAATATAATTCGCCACACAGCAGTGATTCCTTTCGGAGGAAACGTTGTTACAAAAGATATAAAGGAGGGATGTGCAATACTGCAGAGACATGCGGAACAGCTAAAGATTCAGTATGGCTCAGCTCTGGGTGATATTGCCCCGGAAGACAAGGTTGTTTCTATACCAGGTATCAGCGGACGTGAACCAAAAGAAATTTCTTTCAAAAGTCTGGCTTATATTATCCAGTCAAGGATGGAAGAGATTATCGATGCGGTGAATTTTGAAATACAGAACTCGGGATATGCTGATAAACTGGCAGCCGGAGTCGTAATTACAGGCGGCGGTGCAATGCTTAAACACCTGCCGCAGCTGGTGAAATTCAAAACTGCTATGGATGTACGAATAGGTCTTCCCAATGAGCATCTTGCAGGGTCTGCAAAAAATGAAATAAACCAACCGATGTATGCCACAAGTGTTGGTTTGATTATGCGTGGCTTTGAATATCTTGATACCTACAAAAAGGCTTTCAATGCAGGCAATTCGGAAGAATTTGTCAAACCAAGAGCCGTGACAGATGAAAACCACATTGAAGAAGAGGAGAAAGAAACATTTGTAACCCAGCCTCAGGAAGAGGAAAAAGTCTCCCTCACAGAAAAAATTAAAACTATGCTTTCAAGGATGTTTGAGGTTGAGGATCAGCCTATAACAAACAAATAGAGCAGTATATTAACATAATGAGCTCCTAATCAATTAAATAATTATGCTATGTCAGACGATATAATGAACTTTGATCTGCCGGTGGAAAGATCATCGATTATTAAGGTTCTCGGAATAGGCGGCGGTGGAAACAACGCTGTTAATCACATGTTTGAAAAGGGAATCACAGATGTGAACTTTGTGATTTGCAATACCGACCATCAGGCTCTGATAAAAAGTCCTGTGCCTATAAAAGTCCAGATCGGAGAATCTCTGACAGAAGGCAGAGGAGCTGGAAGCAAACCGGAAATTGGCAGGCAGGCAGCAATTGAAAATATAGATGATGTGATGGATGCCTTATCGGGCAACACAAAGATGGTATTTATCACTACAGGAATGGGAGGAGGGACCGGTACAGGAGCTACGCCCGTAATTGCAAAAGCCTGCAAAGAAGCCGGATTACTAACCATTGCTGTCGTCACAATTCCTTTTAAATCTGAAGGAAAAGTACGCATCCGGCATGCTATTGATGGTATAACGGAACTTAAAGACTATGTTGATTCGTTGCTGGTTATCAACAATGAAAAACTGAGAGAGATATATGGGAACCAGCCTGTTTCTACTGCATTTGCGAAGGCTGATGATATCCTGACAATAGCCGTAAAAGGAATTGCCGAGATCATCACTGTAACAGGTTATATAAATGTCGATTTTGCCGATGTGGAGACTGTAATGAGGAATTCAGGAGTTTCAATAATGGGAATGGGGAAGGCAGCCGGTGAAGACAGGGCAAGAAAAGCAATTGAAAACGCACTTGCATCACCATTGTTGAATTCAAATGATATTACAGGCGCCAAGAGCATTCTGATTAATATTTCCTCGGGACAGGGAGAACATGAGATCACCATGGATGAACTTGGTGAAATAACCGATTATATGTATGAGGCAGCATCTGAAGATGCTCTGATAATAAGGGGTTTATCGAAGGATGACAATCTGAATGAGGAGATCAGTGTGACAATAATAGCAACGGGATTTGAATCAAACAGTATCTTCCAGCCATATAAACCTAAAAGACCAAGCAAGGTAGAATTGCTGACAAATAAATATGCTATTCCCTCCAGAATTATCCCGGAAACAGGGAGTGATGTATTTTCAGTTCATGAAAAGGGCAAAAAAGCAATAATTACTGATTTTGAAGAAGAATCCCAGGGAGTTATTGATTTCAGTCTTGAGCATAATCAGGAGATGGATGAGATAAGAAGCAGGAGAAAAACTGAAAATGATGAGGGCGATGAGAAGCCTGAAGCGACTTTGAGAAAGGTGAAACACATGCAAAACATTCTGAAAAGGGAAGGCCTTTCAAATAATACAATGAAAGAGAATATTGACACCTTTGAAGATGTACCGGCTTATGTCAGAAGAAACCTCTCACTTGGAGCGCCGGAGGGTGCAACAGAAAGCAAATTGTCAAAGTTCACTTTAACCTCGGATGAAAATGATGAGCCTGTTTTACGAGAGAATAATGCCTATTTGAATGATAATGTAGATTGATTTGATAAATCCGGATTTGTAGAAAAAAGAATTGCCACCAAGGCTCCAAGTCACGAAGTTACACCAAGTTAGTAAAGTTGACAATATAGTCTTGGTGCCTCTTGGTGTCTTTGTGTCTTGGTGGCAAAAATGAAAATCGGGCCCTCAATTTGGCAGGGCCTTTCATATTTTCTATATTTGCACCTGATGATCAGATATATTTTTATAATACTGCTAATAGTTGTTCCATTAGGTCTGTATGCCCAGAAACAAAGTGTTGTTCCAGCTAAAACAGATACACAGAAACAGGATTCTTTAATAAAAGCAAGATATTCGATTACACACAAAACAGATACCGTAAAGAAACCAAGAATATTAAGGCAATGGACTCTTTCTCCGGATTACTCTGAAGAGATTCCTATACAGATTGACACTGTCTTTTCATTAACAGACAGGTTTAAACTGGCAGACAAATACTCGCCCGTAAATGCGACTCTTGGCAACTATGGCCTTCCTTTTTATCAACTTAATTTTTTTGACAGGATTACTGACCCTGAGAAATTCCTTTATGCCTATTATTATCCGTTAATGCATCTTCCTTCAAACACGGTATTCATGAATACACAGGTTCCTTATACCGAGCTTGACTGGAGTTTTGGAGGGCCGGTTGCTAATTCGGAGCAAACATTCAGGGTCAGGTATTCGCAAAACATCAACCGATTTATAAATTTTGGTCTCATTTACGATATTGTGTTCAGTCTTGGAGAGTATAATTACCAAAGGTCGTCAGATAAAACGTTTACTTTTTACTCCTCTTATACAGGAGATAAATATAAAGCATATTTTTCAGCAGGCATTAATAACCTGTTATCCTACGAAAATGGAGGTATACAAAATTTTTCAGATATAAGCCAGCCGAATACCTTCGAAATACCTACAAACCTGGGTCAACTCGATGTTGCCAACAGCACCGTTAAGAACAGGAACGTGCTGTTTGTTGAACGATATACTATCGGCGGTAATCCTGTTGTAAAAAAAGACAGCACGGCGAATAAAAAATCTGGTTTTTTTGGATTAAGCGGTACTTTTTCTCACATATTATTATATGAAACCAACTCACGTTCATACAAGGATGGTTATCCGGGTTCAGGATTTTACAGGGATACATTAATAAGTAATACCAGAACTAATGATTCAATCTACTCCAGAACCATAAAAAATACGCTGAGATTTGATTTTTCAACTGATGAATCAAGAAAGTTCACGCTGGGTGGAGGCGCCGGAATACGCAATGAAATTTCTATGTATTATTATGTTAATCCGGTTCATTATCCGGTGTATGGTACTCCTACTATTGCAAACTTAAACAGTAATGTCTTAATCGGGAGATTGCATAACAGCATAGGTGAAAAATTTGGATGGCTGGCAACCGGGGAATTGTATGTAACCGGATACAGAGTGGGTGATTTCAATCTTAATGGTGAAATCTCAAAAACATTTGCATGGGAAAAAGGAAAGGCATTCTGGCTGATAACAGGTTCAATGATGAACAGACAACCATCAATATGGTACGACCATTGGGGCAGCAATAATTTTAAATGGGATAATAACTTTAAAAAGGAGTTCAGGATCGACCTGGGCACATCATTCAAATATCCGGCAAAGAAAACCGAATTGAAATTCAATTATGCCATAATAAAGAATTATACGGATTTTGATACTACAAAACTCCCTTCGCAATATTCGGGTGGACTTTCAGTAGCTTCGGTAACTCTGAAAAATGAACTGAGAGCATGGAAATTTCATCTTGCCTCTGATATAATTGTCCAGAAAAGCAGCAATTCAAATATACTTGACCTTCCATTGGCGACGGTTCGGGAGGCCGGTTATTTTGAGAACCTCTTCAAATTTGCAAAGACCGGAGGAAAGCTTTATACACAACTGGGCCTCGATGTCACTTACAATACAGTGTATTATCCGTACGCATATATGCCGACAACTGGAAGATTTTACCGGCAGGACAAATTTACTGCCGGTGATTATCCTTTTATAAATCTCTTTTTAAATCTAAAGATTAAACGAACAAGGATTTTTGTAATGTTCGATCATGTAAATGCCAAACTGATGGGATACAACTATGAAATGGTGCCCACGTATCCAATGAGTATCAGGATGTTGCGTTACGGATTGTCATGGACATTTTACGATTAAAAAATTGTTGTATCTTTGTACCCGTTTTTGGAAGTAAAATGTTTAACTAATACAAGATCTTTGGTAAAAAAGTCACTATTTCTGTTCACTCTTATCGTAACAGTTTTTGTTTCGTGTTCAGATCATCACTCAGCTAAAATTCTAAAGAAAAGTAAGGTTTCTTTTGATATAGCTTCAATAGGAGAAGAAGATAAATCAGCTGATATGACAGGTTTCAATCCAGCTGTCTATTTTATTTATAAAGGCAAGTCAATGGGTTTCAATTTTGAACTTCTGAAAGCCTTTCCTGATGAAGAGCCCTATAAAAAAACTTTCGGACATTGGCGAAAAATTTCGCAATACGACGATATGATAAGGCATTACAGCATCAGTATCAACTGGGACTGGCGATTGCTTGCATCGCTGATATATCAGGAGTCAAGATTTATTCCTGATGTAACATCAGAAGCGGGTGCATATGGTTTGATGCAGATCATGCCTGAAACAGGAAGAAACTTTGGGATAGATATAACTGCCTCTCCCGAAAACAATATGAGAGCCGGCATTAAGTATATAATCTGGCTTCATTCAATATTCGACAATCTTATTCCCGACACGAAGGAAAGAATTAATTTCATTCTTGCCGCATATAATGCTGGTCCGGGTCATGTGCTGGATGCCATGAAACTTGCTGAGAAAAACGGTATGAATCCCCTTAAATGGGATGGAAGCGTTGCAGAATGGCTTCTGAAAAAATCTGAACGTCAATACTATAATGACAGTGTTGTAAAAAGCGGATATTTCAGTGGGACAGAGTCTGTGAATTACGTAAGCCAGGTACGTGAGCGGTATGAACATTACCAGGATCTCATTCAGGAAGAAAAAACCCACCCCTTCTGATTATAACCAGCAATTCATTGATAATCATGGCAGTAGCACCCCAGATTGTATTCTCTTCATAGTCAAAATATTTAACTCCAAGCATTTCGCCTCTTATCTCAACTGGTTTCGTTTTTACGATTGAAGCATCAAGAAATCTCTTAAGATCAGCATCAATAAGAAACAATACTTCTTCCGACTTTTGATTAAAAATGGGTTTTTCATCTGTCCAGCCTATAACCGGATACACTATTGTATTACTAACAGGAATAAACAATGGTGTAAGCCTGCCGATGATCTCTGTTTTGGCAGGATTTACGCCGGTTTCTTCAAAGGCTTCGCGAAGAGCTGTTTGAATTAAATCTTCGTCTTCAGGCTCTTTTTTCCCCCCGGGAAAACTGATCTGGCCGCTATGAACGCCATTATAATCAGGCCGTTGCATAAATACTGTATAAATTGACTGCTTATAGGGGTAAAGGAGTATCAGGACAGCCGCTTCGCGGGAGTCCTTTCCCGGTGACTTTGGAAAATTTTTTATGAAGCGGTCCGATGATGCCATCTGCCACTGAATTTCAGTCCCGGGCAGACCTTTCAAAAGCTCTTTCTTTAACCTTAATCCGAAATCATCCATTCTCAATTTCTTATTCCAAATCCCATTATTTTCATTCTCCTCCATATTTTACCCCTCAATCCTCCAAGGGGGACTTTTAAGACGTTGATTAACTGCGTTTGTTATACTTTCTATAACCTCATCAATTTCATTTTCAACTTCATAATTAATAAACCTAATAATTTTTATAAAAAACTTTTCCATTTCAGCTGATCTTCCATCATCGTATTCTATTTGTTGATTATGAATTTCTCCATCTATCTCAACAACTAATCTTGCTTCATGGCAATAAAAATCAGCTATAAAAATAAATATAGGATGTCGTCTGCGAAATCTAATTCCGCATATTTGTTTGCCTTTAAGTCTTTCCCATAATAATTTCTCACTGGCAGTCATGTTTTCACGTAACATACTGGCATTGTTTATTATTTCAGGGGTTGCTCTATAATACATCGTTTTGTCCAATTCTTTCATATTCAAATGTCAAGCCTTTTTTTGGTTCTCCCCCTTGGGGGAGTAAGAGGGGTAAAAAAAGGTGAGTCAGGGGTTGATTATTCTTTATAGAACAACATCTCTTTCGGTAATGGCAGTGCCTGAACATGCTTTTTCCCATTTACAGAGCCCAGTGTAACAGATTTATCGCCAGTCTTCTGAAAATAATCTATCCTTATCGGGTAGTAACCCGGGTTAAGCGGAACAAGTTTAACAACGGGATTATCTGCTGCATGCAACCCGTCATTATCAAATAATAACGTATTATTCAGGTAAACTTTTGAGCCATCATCGCTTACGATCCAGAGATCATACAAATCCTTTTTTGTGATATGCAGGTATCCTTCAAACTTTACGCCAAAACTGTCATTCTTGAGGGCAAAACTTAAATCGAGTTTCTCAGTGGTACCAATCTTTTTAGGAATAAGCTTTGAAAAGTCAGGAACCGAATCCCATACTCCTTCATAATAAGAAAATTTAAGACCAGGTTTAAGATTTTCAACTGATTGTTGTCCGTTCATATAATCACCTTCTGAGAAAACCCTTGCAACACTTGGGATATTTTTATAATTGGATGAGACACTTTTAACCTTTAAAGTACAGGCTTTATTTATTTTAATCATGTTTTTACAAAGCGGAGAATTAATAGTAGGTTCAGTGCCATCAATTGTATAATGGAGATTCGGATTTAAATTTTGAACAAATGCATATGAACTGGTACCTTTAGGTAAAATGCCTGCCATCGGATAAACTGAGAAATTGCCGCCTGAATCAAATATATAACGCAGACCATCGTACACACTCTTAAACGGTATAGAACCATGATCTTCGTTGGAATATGCAACTACTTTCCATTTCAGCTCTTTTGGAGCAGAGCTTTTAAGAAGTTTTTCCATTGATGTAATTCCCATATCTTTCATACCGCCTCCGTCGCGACCTGAAATATAAATTGGCTTATTCCAGTTTTTGGATTTAAGAAATTCATTCTGGGCGCTTTTAACCTGCATCTGGTTCTTATACCAGAAACTGGGATCGATGGCAATATATGCATCGAAGAGATCAGGATCATTCAGAAGCGCATGCATTACAAATACACCTCCATATGAATGACCAATCAATACATTAAACGGTTCAGTTTTAAAATTTTTATTAATATAAGGAATAAGCTCTTTTTTAAAGAATTGTACAAAATTGTCTGCCCCTCCACCGGTAATTGCAGCCTGACTCGAATCAGGAAGAAAATCATGATTTCTGTCTATATTGAAAACTCCGATTACAATAGCTTTAGGCATTTTGTTATTTACAGACAGGAATCGGGCAGTAGGGACAGTATGTTGATCACGTCCGTCCGCATCGAGAACATAAAGTACAGGGAATTTTGCATCTTTGGCATCATATCCTTCAGGTAGATAGATGCTTATCTTACGGTTTTGCTTAAGAACATCTGACTGAACAGAGTCTTTTTTCATTGTGTATCCGTCTTGTGCAGAAACAGTTATGGAAACAAGAAACAGTACAGTGAGAATAGAAATTCTGGTTTTCATGAGATTGGCAGATAAGTTAGTAATAAACATTGGCAAAGATCAGATTGAGGAAGGTTTCATTTAATAAACTTAATAAAGACGTTAATTTGAGTTATATGCTGCATTAAATTTCAGGGTATCTGTTTATATTTCACCACCAATTCCCCTCGCTTTTTGACCCCCCCAACCACCCCCAGGGGGGCTAAAGAGGCATCTTTCGCCACCCCTACAGTCTGGCACCTCCTTAAAATTGCCCACAGGGCAATTTCTTAACAGTCGGTCCCATATGGGGGATTTAGGGGGTAAATTATTCATATCTGAGCGCTTCCACCGGATTTCTGACTGCAGTTTTCCAGCTTTGCAGGCTCACTGTAATCATTGCAATTGATATAGTAATAATACCTCCGGCCAGGTAAATCCAGTACGGAATTGCAATCCTGAAAGCATAATTAAGCAACCAGTTCTTCATTATAAGGATTGAGATAGGAGTCGCAATCAGAAGTGCAATAAGAATAAGTACAACTATCTCTTTTGAAAACTGATAAACAATGTTTCCTATCCGTGCTCCGAATATCTTTCTTACCCCTACATCTTTTACTTTTTTTGAAGCAGTGAAAGAGGCTAATCCCCATAATCCAAGTACAGAGATAAAAAATGCGAGTCCGGTAAAAATACTGACAATTTTTCCAAAAAGCCTGTCGGATTTATACTGGCTGTCAAAATAACTATCGAGGAAAAAATAGTCAAAACTGGCATCCGGGAAATAGGTACTCCATTGTTTGTGAATAACATCCAGTGTTTTATTATATTTATTATCAGCTGTTTTAATAGCTATAAATCGTGGAGGAACCCAGCTTAATCGTCCGTTTTTCAGCAGCATAACAGGCGTGTATGCATTGCCCAGACCGCGTTGATGCCAGTTTTTCAAAACACCGATTATTGTTACAGGTTCCCGTTCTCCTTCCAGCATTACTTTATTGCCAATAGCTGTCTCAGGATTATTCAACCCTAAATACAACATTGCTGCCTCGTTAACTATGAGACTTCCCCTTTCATTCCCAAATCCTTTCTGAAATGGTCTTCCGGCCAGCAAACTCAAACCAAAAGTTTTTATGTAATCTTCATCGACAGAAAGCATTTCATAAAGACGTTGTTTATCCTGACCACTGCCCTGTAAACTGTTTGATGCAAAAAACGCCACTTCCATACCGGGAACCGCCCCGGCAATGGTCACAGAACTAATACCTGGTTCCTCTTTCAGGTTTTCAGCAAGCATAGTGACACGTTGATTCAGATCCTGTCTGCTTACTGGAAATTTTATAACGATAGTCTGATTAATGTTGACTCCAAGATCCTGTTGTTGCATATATTTCAATTGTTTATAAACAATAAACATACCGCAGATGAGGAAGAGAGACGCTGCAAACTGAAAAATCACAAGTATACGACGGGTCGTACCGGCTGAACCGAAATTGTAATAGTTCCCCTTCAGGATTGATACAGGTTTAATACGCGACATAATAAAGGCCGGATAAAAGCCCGAAAGCAGAATTCCTCCGATCAATATTATTATTGTAGAGATCCAGAATACCGGCTGGTTAAGAATAACCAGGTCAATATTTTCGTGGATTATCTGGTTAAAAACCGGTTTTAACAGAAGTATAAGAATAGTAGCCAGGAAAATTGAAAACAGATTTACAATCCACGATTCCAGTAAGAACTGCCCTATCAGCTGATGTCTGAAAGCACCTGATACTTTTCTAATTCCAATATCCTTCGCCCTTTCCATCGACCTTGCAGTAGTAAGATTTATATAGTTGATCCAGGCAGTCAGCAGAATGATGACAGCGATAAAAATCAAAGTGATCAGCGAATTTTTATTTCCCTTTATTTCTCTCTCATACTGTTTTTGAGGGTTAAGATGTATTTCCTTCAGTGGTACAAGAGTGACTGCCCATGTTTTATTTTTAAGAGCGTTCATAGTCTTGTATTTTTCGGCCATAGCAGGAAACTGTGATTCAATTTCTTTCGGATTCTTTCCAGGTGCCAGCAGGAGATAAGTATAAGCTTCATGAAGGTACCAGAATTCCTTCATCCAGACCGGAAGTGTCTCATATGATATCAGATAATTGAAACGGATGTGAGAGTTTTTCGGGAAATTTCTTATAATACCTATTACCTCACAATTATAAAAAGTGGTTCCCGTAGCGAAAGTTAAAACTTTGCCAATGGGATTCTCATCTTTAAAAAAGCGAATAGCAATGTCTTCAGAAATAACAACTGTGTTTGGTCTTACCAGTTGGTCGTTGATGGCTCCTTCTTTCAGTTTAAAATCAAAAACAGAGAAAAATGAAGGACCAGTGTAAGCGATTCCATTTTCACGGCTTCGGATCTCTTTGTAAGAGACAGTCTGTTCAGAATTCTGAACACCAATACGTACATAATTTTCAACACCGGTCATTTCCCGGCTTATAGCGCTGCCATAACCAAATGTACTTGTTGCCCAGTCATCTGTCAGGATATTCCCCTCATAGAAACGACTTTCAACACGGTAAATACGATCCCGTTTACTGTGCATATTGTCGAAGCTGAACTCAAAACTTACGTAATTTATTATAAGAATTGAGACCGAAATTCCGATTGCAAGCCCAAGCACATTAATTATTGAGAAAAATTTACTTTTTAACTGATTTCTCAGGGCTAAGGTAAGATTGTGTCTGAACATATATCAGGATTATATGGAGATTGAAGATATTAATAATTGATTTAAATGGCTGCAAAAACATCAGGTTTTTCACCAATTAATCCCCAGAGTTTTCAACCCCTCATTCCCTCAGCTTTCTACCCCCCAACCCCCCAAATGGGGGGCTAAAGTGTTATAAAGTCCACCAAATGGGGGGCGAACCATATTCTAAAGTCCCCCAAATGGGGGATTTAGGGGGTAGTTTATTCGTATCTGAGAGCTTCGACAGGATTCCTTGTTGCTGCTCTCCAGCTTATCCAACTAACTGTTAATAAGGCTATACCCAATGCCAGTAATCCGGCCAAAGCAAATATCCACCAGCTAAGTTCAGTCTTGTAAGCAAAATTTTCAAGCCATTTATGCATGGCAATCCATGAAATGGGAGTTGCGATAATGAATGCAATAGCGATCCAGCTGACAAAGCTTTTATTCAGCATTGTTAATATTTCAGATATCATGGCACCATTAATTTTCCTGATACCAATTTCCTTAACACGATGTTGCATGCTGAAAGCTGCCATAGCAAAGATTCCGAGGGAGGAGAGAATTATAGAGATGAGTGCGAATAACGATAGCGCACGGGTTTGTGCGTACTCTCCTGCATATACTTTTCGATAGCTGTCGGTTATGTATTCGTATTGAAACGGGAATTCAGGATTTATTTTTTGCCAGGTTGAACCAATCGTGTTTAAGGCTTCTCTTCTTTGAAGAGGATTGATGCTTATTATAAAACAGTAGTTGAACAATTTCCGGGGAGCTATGGCCAGAGGTTTTTCTGGGCTATGCAGGTCAGTATAATGGAAATCGGGGACCACTCCTACAATTTCACCTTCCGGGAAAAGATCAGGCAAAAAGAAATTAAGCCTGAAACGCTTTCCGATGGCATCATCGGGTTTATTTATTCCAAGCAGTTTTAACGCACTTTGATTAAGTATATATTTTTCGCGGTAATTCCCTACTTTCCGTTCCAACTCTGCCAACTTTTGTTTGTCGGCATTTTGGCTTTGCCGGAGATTGCTTAAATCAACTGCATCAGATTCCCACTGCTGAGACGGAGTAAAGCCCAGCTCAGTAGTTCCGGCAAGTGGATGAATTCCAAGTGATCTAAAGAAATTGGAATCAGTAGTGAAGATATTTATTGATTGCCCTTCTTTTTTCGCGACACCCTCCATCTCGAAGCCTACGGCGTCTAAAATATCACTACCAGGATCTTCCATTGCTGCCGTTACGTTGGCTATCGAAGAATTCTTAAGCAATTCAGTTTTAATTAAATCATAACGTTGCACTGATTGCCATGGATTGTCGGCAATGACTACCATGTTTGCATTTTGCGCAGCAGGATGTTTGCTATTTATAAAATCAATTTGCCGGTTTAATACCAGTGTACTTGCTATTGCCACTATAGCCAGTGTAAATTGCATGACAAGAGGAAAAGAATACAGACTCTCCTGTTTACCTGTCATTTTAATGTCATATATGATTTTTGAAGAGTAAAGGGGGAACACAGCCAGAAGAGCAATGGAAACAATAAACCCTGTGCAAATTATACCAATTCCAAAGATCCTGCCGGACTGTAATACAGAAATCTTCAGAGATTCTCCCAGCCAGTCAGCAATAAAAAATCCTATTAAAATTGAAAAAACAGAAAGGAGTAATGATTCTTGAATAATTTCCCATCCCACAGTCCACTTCGACGCTCCGTTTATTAATTTTATTCTCACTGATTTCATTCTGGCGATTAATTGTACGCGGCTCAGATTAAGGTAATTAATAAGGGCTATGAATAGAATTAGAACGGTACAACTCACAAGAAGGATAATTGAACGGATGTCACCGTTCTTCTCCATTTCACGTGTTTTCTGGCTGAACAGATGAATATCGGTAAGCTTTTGAAGGTACAAAATAGGTATGGAATCATTTGATTTATTTTCAGTTTCCCAATTATGTTGAATTGTACTTCTGAGAGCATCAACGTCTGCACCTTTTTTTATTAATAAGTATGTATAGGCCCATGTCGTACGGTCATTATCACTGGTAAAAGAAGTTAATAGTTCGGCATGAAAGTGCGAATTTCTCGGGAAATCTTCCATTACACCATCGATGGTATAAACCTTTGGATCGTTGTCCTGCTGATGCAAAATGGTTATCTTCCTGCCTGCAACATCAATACTTCCAAAATATGTCAAAGCAAGGCTGCGACAAATAAAAGCTCTTCCCGGTTGCGAAAAAGCATTTTCAGGGCTCCCTGCCAATATTTTGAAATCAAAGATTTTAAAGAATGAGCTATCTGTTGAATAGGCGTTTCTGGAGTAAAACTTTTGTTCCCCAATTTTGACAATTGCATTTCTAAAAGGCACAATTCTAACCATGTTTTCAATAGCCGGATATTTTGACAACAATTTTTGAGTATCTCCGTATACTCTTGCCGGGTGAATGGAAATAGCACCGCGATTTGTATCAACTGTCATACGGTAAATCCTGCCTGATTTTGAATGGAATTTATCGTAACTCAATTGTTGGCTGGTATAGATAAAAATGATAAGTACACAGGAAAATGCAGAACTCAGTCCAACAGCATTAATCAAAAACCATTGCCAATTCTGTTTTAACCTTCTGATAATCTTCATGAATATGATATAATATGATATTTAATGATTCAGTTCCATATTTTTCTTTTCTCCCCCCCCTTTTTTTACCCCTAAATCCCCCCAAGGGGGTATTTAAGACGTTTTTTTACCAATATTTTAATTTTCGTTCCAAAAACTTCTAACTTCCTTTGTTTTCTTACCCCCAAACCCCCCAAGGGGGGCTATCACGTTTATAAAGTCCCCCATTTGGGGGATTTAGGGGGTAGTTTATTCATATCTCAGCGCCTCCACACTGACTCTTCGGTCAGTGTCTTCGCTCTCCTCACTATTCGTATCGGAGAGCTTCCACCGGGTTCCTCGTTGCTGCCCTCCAGCTTTGCCAGTTCACTGTTATTAAAGCAATTCCAAAAGTTATCATTCCTGAAAGCAAGAATATCCACCAGCTGAGTTTTGTTTTGTAAACAAAATTCCGCAGCCATATATTCATTATATACCAGGCTACAGGTGTGGCAATTATAAAAGCAACCAGAACCCAGATTATGAATTCCTTATTAAGCAGAATAAGTATTTCCGAGCTTTTTGCACCTGCAACCCTGCGGATACCAATCTCTTTTGTCCGGCGATTGATAGAAAAGACTGCCATTCCCAGAATTCCCAGGATAGAAATTACTATTGCCAATAATGCAAATGCAACAGTGATATTTTTCAACCGGGTCTCTGCCTGGTATTTTTCATTCAGAAGGTTATCAAAGAAGGTGTAAGAGAATTCCCTGTCTTCCCTGTGTTTCCTGTAAGTATCGCGGATGTAATTAAGTGTTTCAGTTGTATTTCCGGGTGCAATACGTACATTCATTGTTCCAATTGCTTCAGGATTATTTGACATAACCAGCGGTTCTATAGGAAAATGAAGTGATCTGAAATGAAAGTCTTTCACTACACCAACAATTACATTATCACCTATCCGCTGTCCTATCGGATCATCGAATCCAAGAAGCTTTTCTGCTGTTTGATTAATAACTATCGGCATAGACACAGTATATTCTTTTCCCTCTTTCCTGCTCTTACCCAGTTTTTCACCTTCTTTCCAATAGCCCGAGTAATCCATTTGCAGGAATTGACCTTTAATTACATCCAGTTTATAGGTATTTGCAAAATCTTCATCTACAAAATAATAATTAACCTGTAGCGTATCAGTACGGCCCTGGTGGCTTAAAGACAAGCCTCCGTTAAAACCAACGTCAATGGGTGCAAAGGTGCTGGCAGAAACACTCAGAACCCTTGGATTTCTTAATAGTTCCTGTTTAAAATCTTTATTGTCATACCATAAACCTGTTGGAATAACAATTACGTTCTTATCGTCAATACCAAGGTCTTTGTTATGAATATAATTCATCTGTTTAATAAAAATTGATGTTGCGATAATAAAAAAGACAGCTATCGTAAACTGAACAGTAACGAGTACTCTGATAAAATTGCTCTTTGATCCGGAGATAGAACCACCTCTGAAAATTCCAATGGGATTAAACGAAGAAAGGTAAATAGAAGGATATAAACCGGCAATAATACCTACCAGCAAGGTCAGTATGAAAAGGTTGATGACTAATCCCGTGGAGATATTAAAAGTCAACTTCTGGGAGGAAAGCGTATTAAACCATGGCAGGATGAACCAGACAACAAAGAGGGCAATAATGGTGGCTGCGAAAGTCTGAAAAACAGATTCTGTAAGAAACTGGCGGAAGATGCTGATTTTGCTTCCCCCTGTTACTTTCCTAATACCAATTTCAACCGAACGCTCCGATGCCCTGGCAACTGAAAGAGCTGAGAAATTAATGGATGCCATAAGAACAATTAGTAAAGCAAGCCCTGAAAATATCCAGACATACTTGTAACTACCCGGGTGTTTATCGTAATAGTCATTTTGATAATCTGAATAGAGATGGATATCCGCCAGAGGCTGGAACATAAGTTTGTCGGTGATTTTCGAGTACCTGCTTAAATAATTTGATATTGCAGAGAGAAACCGATCATCAATATGTGCATCTTTCGCAAGTTTAATATATACTCGTACAAACCCTTTGTCTCCCCAGTTATTTGAGTAATCAAGAAGCTGGCTGTTCGTTTCAGAGAGCATATATCCGAAATCGATGTGGCTATTCTCAGGAATACGTATTACTCCACCAACAGTATAAACTTCTTTGGAAAATTTATCACTGATAAGTACCTTCCCAATTGCTGGTTGATTTCCAAACAGTTTTTTTGCGGTTTTTTCTGAGAGTATTATATTATCAGGTTTATCAAGGGCGCTTTTAGATGAACCTTCCATAAATCTGAAGCCTCCGAAAATTTTAAAAAAGTCACCGTTTGTCCAGCATCTTCTCGCTTCAATTTTTTCACCTCCTGATTCAAGATGCAGGGGAGAATCTTCCGAGTCGTAACTAATATAAGTGGCAAATTCGATCTGAGGATAATCCATCTTCATGGTTTTGGGTACCGGGCGGTAACACATCGGAGATTTTAGAATTTTGTCACCCTCCTTTGACAGTGTAAGCACCCGGTATATGCGCTGATAATCGGGATGGAACTTTTCGTAGCTCAGTTCATTATACACCCAGAGATAAATAAGTAAGCTTGCCGCAATGCTGAAAGTAAAACCTGTGAATGTGATGATCGAATAAATCGGTTTTCTTGTGAGGTTTCTTAGAGAAATTTTGATAAAGTTGGTCATATCGGAAATGAGATTAATTTCGTTTTACTACCCTTGGTTTTTACCCCCCAACCCCCCCAAGGGGGGGCTTTTAAGAAGTTCATTAACAATATTTTTTATTTTTATAATTACATTTTCAATATCATTTTCAACCTCCCAATTCTTAAACCGGATAATTTTAATATCAAACTTTTCCATTTCAGCTGATCTTCCATCATCATATTCTTCCTGTTGATTGTGAATTTCTCCATCGATTTCAACGACTAATCTTATTTGATGGCAATAAAAATCAGCAATAAAAAACTCAATTGGATGTTGTCTGCGAAAACGCAGTCCACAGATCTGCTTTTCTTTAAGTTTATCCCACAATAACTTTTCTCGAATTGTCATGCTTTTACGAAGAATCCTTGCTGCTTCCAAAATGTCAGGTTTCGCTTTGAAATACATCGTTTTGTCTAATTCTTCCATATTTAAACTTTCTAATATATTTTAGCCCCCCCTTGGGGGGATGGGGGGTGAAAAAGCAGGGAGATTGTTCTTTAATAATCATGTGATCCATTTTCATTTTACTATCATCAAAATATCTTCATTATTGGAAACTGCCCGGGCCATTCTTTCCAGCTCTTTCTTTTTAGCTTCAGGAGCTTTTGACACTTTAAACTGCTCCGTATTAATCCGATTTTTCAGTTCTGTACCTTTTAAGGATATCAGCATTTCTCCATTATTACCGATCATATAGGAAGATGGCCAGACAGCCAATCCTCCATCGATATTGTTTTTAAGTATTTCAGGAGTATAATCATAGGGGTCACTTTCGATAACAGATAACTGATGATTCAGCTTTGAATATATTGCATGATAGATCTTCACTGTTTTCTTCTTTCTGGTGACCTGACAATCATAATCGTCTTTTGTATATATCATGAATATATAGTCTTTAGTTTCAGCCCATTCCCCAGGAATGATTTTGCCTGTAAGATTAAAGTCAGGATCAACTCCCAGTTGTTTAGAAACTTTATAATTTCCAAGTTTTAATACATATACCGGCAGCAACCTGTTTGGTGGAATCACCTGGAAAACCGTATCATTAAACTCAGGACGGAAGTATAATTTCCCATTATGTTCATACTGAATACCATAATCAGTGCCCCGATGCAACTCTTTTGTATAGTTTTTCAGTTTTTCCAACATCGAAAAGGTTGATAAAGTATCACCATTATTGTTTAGAATTACCATCATATTATTATCATAAACGGGGACAGCGTATGAATGCTGGTCAAGCATATATTCGCTCCTTTCCGAGAATAAAAATTCAACTGGTCCTCCAAACATTCCATTTTGCGAACGGGGTTTTGGAGGTTCAGTTTTTCCATGATTCAGATCTACTGCAATCTTTCCCAGCCCTGATATCTGATCAGGTTTTTCCGGATCAAATTTGGAGTCTGGTATTAGTTGAGTAGAGGAACAATCATACTCCATGATGTATTTCTGTCCGGTAATGTTATTTCTGTAATTATAAAACAGGTTGTTCCCTTCTGCCCATATTGACATGCCACCACCTTTCATTGTATAGTGGGTAAAAAACATTACGGAACCTGCTTTTACATTAACCCCTGTATACTGGTTTTTCACGACTGACCGTATGTATCTTCCATCTCTTGAGAACAAATGAATTCCATATAGATTCCGCGCAATTATATATTTATCCATAAGGTAATAATTGAATTTCAGATCCACAGGAAGAGTGGGATCAGGTACAGGTTCTATGCGGATATAAGTAATTGTTGAGGCAACATCGGACAAGTTAATATCCTTTATATTGTCCAAGTTATCCGCAATATCAATTATTAAAGGTAGATGTGCAGGATCGACTGAACGGTTTTCTTTAAGACGGAACCCTCCATGATGACGATTCAGAGTATCGGTCAGCTTTTTTTCATTAGCAGCTTTATCTGCCGAATCTATTTCTTTTTCCCTGGTAATTATTTCTTTTGCCAGTTCTTTTTCGTTGGTCTTTAGTCGATTACGATTGCATGCAATATTTTGAATTAGAAAGAAAAGCAGGAATATCAGTTTTGTGAGATTCTTCATTATATTAAGGTTATTATTTTTCGTTTCTTGCTTCACGTATCTCGTTGATACTAATTCCTCCTCTCCCTTTCTCCTGTTCCTCCCTAACGCCAAGCGCATCACTCCTCACTCCTCACTCCTCACACCTTGTTACTCATACCTGAGAGCTTCGACCGGATTCCTTGTAGCCGCCCTCCAGCTCTGCCAGCTGACTGTAAGTATTGCGATTACAAGAGCGATTATTCCTGATATCACAAAGACCCACCAGCTCAGTCCAGTCTTATATGCAAATTTTTCAAGCCATTTATGAAGTGCGAACCATGCTATAGGTGTTGAAATAAAAAAAGCAAGGACCACCCATTTGATAAAATCTTTATTCAGCATAATCATTATTTCGAAAATCTTTGCACCGGTTACTTTACGGATCCCTATTTCTTTGGTTTTTCGTTTCAAAGAGTATGATGAAAGGGCAAACAAACCTAAACAGGATAATATTATCGCAAGAGCAGAGAACCAGATAATTATTTTATTAATCTGTATATATTCCTTATAATATTCATTTAGTTTATCAATTGCAAAGAAGAAATTGACGGTAGACTTAGGCTCAGTTTCCTGCCAGGTCTTTTTTAACAAATCAATGACTTTGAGACTTGCTCCGGGCTTTGATCTTACCGACAGGTATTTCCAGTTTGCAAAGTCATCAAAATCTTCGAAAAAGTGAATGAGAGGTTGCATCTCATTTTGCGCTCCCTGGTAGCTGAAATCCTCAATTGCGCCTGCTACCTTTAATCTTTCACCTGTTTCAGTGCTCTGGTGAAGGATCTGACCATCCGCTTCATGATAACCCAGCTTTTTCATAGCAGATTCATTCAATACGACAGAACCCCTATATGAAACCAGATCCTCATCGAATCCGGAGCCGCTTAGTATTTTAATGCCATAAGTTTTAAAAAAATTCCGGCCGATGTACGCCTGCCTCAGATGGATTTTGTTTAGTTCCCCTCCTCCTTCAGGGAAAAATGTATTGTAATTTTGCTCATAGGTTCCGGGAATATTCTGAGAAAAGCTTACAGACTCAACATACGGACTGGCCTTCAGCTCCTCTGAAATAAGCTTGAATTTTTGTGATGCAAGTTTTAAATCAGGATATTGCCAGCTTTCCAAATCTGCTACGATGACGTTCTCTTTGTCAAATTTTGGATCCTTATTAACCATGTAATTGATTTGCTTTCGTATTAGGATAGTTCCTGAAAAAAGAATAATTGCAATTACAAACTGGACTACAACCAATGAATAACGTTCAGAACCTTTCTTGTTGGCAGAAAACAGGTTGCCATGAAGGATTTGAATCAGCTTAGTCCGTGCCCAGAATAAAGAGGGAATCAATCCTGATGAAATACCAACAATTAACCAGATTGAGACGAGAAAGGGGAAAACAAATTTATACTGGGCGTCATGAACCTGCAAGTGAATTTCGAACAATTTATTAAAAGAAGGAAGAGCCAACGACATAATTTGAGTTCCGATAAGCAATGCTATAAAACTTACCAGTAAAGCTTCAGTCATTATCTGACGAAATAAGTTACTACTGGATGCACCGACCACTTTCTTAATCCCTATTTCCTTAGTTCTTGAAAAGGAATTAGTTATCGTCAGATTTATGAAGTTTACGATAGCAATACCCAGAATCCCAAGAGCGATGACTGTTAAAATTATGATCAGGATCCTGTTTGATTCCTGGGAAGCATGATATTCACTGAGGGGCAGGAGATTTAAAATTGACTTGCTTTGACCGACAGGGATGAAGTTCTCTTTAACAATGTTTTGCATTTTATCATAAAGACTTGCAGGTCTTGTTCCATCTCGCAGAAGCACATAAGTGGTCGAAAAAGTATTATACCAGTCGTGTACATTTTTTACCCAGGGTGAAATCTCCATTCCAGTTTCATAAGAACTTACTATATCAAACTTTACTGAGGAATTGACCGGGACGTCTACAACTCCATTTACCTGGAGGAATATATTGTCGAATCTGACCTGAAGTTTCTTTCCTATTGCTGACTCCTTACCAAAAAACTTTTTTGCCAGGTCAGAACTAATTACAACTCCATATTTTTCATGTACTCCGTTAATCGCTGAACCCTCGATAAAAGGAAATGAGAAGACTGAAAAAAAACCGGTGTCAACATACTGAATACCCTGAGGAACGGCTGTCTCTTTATAACTTATTCTGAATCCATCCCAGTCAAATATACGAGTCCCGTTTTTTACTTCAGGTATTTGTTCCATCATCTTAGGCAACAACAGACCCTTTGTCTGAACACCTTCTCCTTCACGGATCCTGTAAATATTTGAAAGATTTTTGTTAAAGTGATTGTAGGACAGGTCGTTATAGATAAATAACGAAAGAACCAAAAACGAGGCTATTCCGATACTCAATCCTATTATATTGATCAACAGGTAGTTTTTGTTATTCATCAAAAACCGAAAACTGTTCTTAAACTGCAGTAAATTCATATTATCGTTTATCGTTTATCGTTTATCGTTTATTGAGTCTCTAAGTCTCTAAGTCCCTTAGTCTCTACATCACCACCTCACGCCTCACGCCTTCCACCTTACTACTCATACCTCAGAGCTTCGACCGGGTTCCTCGATGCGGCCCTCCAGCTTTGCAGGCTGACCGTTAATAATGCAATTGCAAGTGCTATGACACCTGCAAGCACAAATATCCACCAGCTTAGTCCTGTTTTGTAAGCAAAGTTTTCAAGCCATTTGTGCATTATGAACCAGGCAATTGGTATAGCTATAAGGAATGCAATGGAAACCCATTTTACAAAATCTTTATTAAGCAAAATGATTACCTCTGCGACTTTAGCACCATTAACTTTACGGAGACCAATCTCTTTGGTTCTTCTCTCATTCATACTTAATGAAAGACCTAATATCCCCAAAACACACAAAAAAATCGTAATTGCAGCAAAAAGAAGGAATAGATTAAGTGCCTTATGTTCTGATTTATAATAATTAGCTATTGTGTCGCTCAAAAAATTATATTCAAGGACCTGATCAGGAAAGATTTTTTTCCATTTTTCACTCAGTCTTTCAATATCACCTGCCAAGAACCCGGTTATACTTCCCGAATGGTTTCCGATAGCTGACATTTTAATACTCACGGTACTGAATTCCCTGGGACTATTATAGAAAAGGCAGGGCCTTATTTTACCATGTAAAGAGCCGGAGTGAAAATCTCTCACCACGCCTTTTATATAGGCTCCGTCTTTTGCGATCCCCTCAATTTTAATACCAAGAGCTTTATTGGGGTCTAAGATTCCCAGTTCTGTTAAGAATTCCATGTTTACGATTATGGTATTGACAGTATCGCTGATTGTAAAATTTTGTCCGGCCAGAAAATCAAATGAATATAATTTTAGATAAGAACTATCAATGGATTTTAACTCAGCATCAATGCTTTTCTTTTCGTTATTTATGAATAGGCTGAAATTACTCCATGACTGTGATTCCGCAGGATGTACGGAACTGAAACTGACCTGTTTTACTGCTGGAACAGACACCAGTTCAGCAGCCAGTGCATTTAATTTCGGAGCAGCATTTTCTGGCAGTCTGGCGAATATGATATTTTCAGTATTATAACCCAGGTTGGAATGATTGATAAAATATATCTGTTTGATAATAATTAAAGTAGCAATTATAACTGTCTGTGCCACAACAAACTGAAGAATTACACTCGCTTTTCCAAAATTGTTCCCTTTTCCCGAATTGCCGGAATCAGCCCTTTTTAAGAGTAAGGATAAAGAACTGAGTTTTAAATTGAAAATGGAAAATATTACTGAAAGAAAGCTTCCTGTAAAAAGAAGAAGCAAAAGAAAGAGCATATCGGATAGTCCTGTTGGTGGTTTATATCCCTGCGGAATGTCAATAAATGAGTAGAAGTTTCTGATAATTGGTATCGTAAATTGCAGACTGACTAACAATGCGAAGAAAATAACAAGCATAGACTCTGTAAAAAACTGAAGAAAGATTGAAAAGGGTTTACTGCCCAGGATTAATTTTAAGGCGATTTGTTTTTTTTGTTTAAATGTTTCAGCAAGAAAGAAATTACTGTAATTAAAAGATGCTATTAAAAATATAAAAGTACCGATAAGAGTCAGGGCTAAAAGCAACCCCTCACTTACAGTGCGGTTGTTATAATTTCCATATTGACTCTCTTTATGGACCCGTGAAAGAGCCTGTAGTTTGAATTGTCGTCCTTCGAGTCTTTCAGCTCCTGCATTTGAAGCGTAAATTTCTTTGAATTTTTTTTCTACCGAAACTATATCGCTTCTTTTATTCAGGACCACATAACATTGAAAATTGTCTGATAAGCTTCCATAGTCGGTACCAAAGCGTGGGTTTAGCTTTTCTGAAAATGTTCTCAATGACAATAAAACCTTAAAAGGGAGATCAGTATTTTCAGGAAGGTCCTGAATTACCCCCTCTATTGTGAATTTTGTCCTGAAAATAATCAAGTCGCGACCAATGGGATCTTCATCTGCAAAGAGTTTATGAGCTGTCTTTTCTGTAATAACTGCAGTGAATGGTTTATCCAGAACCTGTTTGCCTTCACCTCTTAACCATTTAATCCCTGTTTTTCCGAAATCGAAGACATTAAAAAAGGAAGGTTCAGTCATAACGATGCCATCATCAAGTACAAATGATTTTTCAATTGTACTGTCTCTTGACGAAATATTTATTTTCTGTCCAAACAGATAAAACATGGCCACAACATCCTGTAACTCCGGCACTGATTTTTTAAAAGCGGCTGGAAGAGGAAAATGAACACCCGTTCGATATTCCAAACCGCCATTAGTATATTCCAGTCCTGAAGTAACACGAACAACCCTATAAATATTTTTGCTTTTTGTGTGATAGTTGTCAAAGCTTAATTCATAATTTATTTTGGTATATATAACCAGGCAACTTGTTAATCCGATTACCAGACCCACAAAAATCAATAAGTTGGATTTGTAGTTTCGTGAAATTCTTCTGATTGCTATTTTAAGATACTGTCCATTCATTTAAATCAAGTTATATTTTTAAATTTAGAGTTACTTGTTGCTTGTTTTGGTTTTCGTTCTTTATGTTTTGCTTTTTTGATTTTTTTACCCCTAAATCCCCCAAGGGGGACTTTTAAATCCTGCATTATTTTAGCCCCCCTTGGGGGGATGGGGGTAAAAACCCGAGGATTTGGAGGTTTATTATTCATATCGTAGTGCCTCCACAGGGTTTCTTGTTGCTGCCCTCCAGCTCTGCCAGCTCACAGTACCCAGGGCTATTACCAAAGCCATTAACCCTGCCAACGCAAATATCCACCAGCTCATGCTGGTCTTGTAAGCAAAATTTTCTATCCATTTATTCATAATAAATACTGAAACGGGGACCGCAATCAGAAATGCCAATAGCACACCAATTATGAATTCTTTATTTAGCATTCTCATAATCTCTGAAACCTTTGCCCCATTGATCCGGCGAATACCTATTTCTTTTGTTTTATTTATTGTAACCTGCATTATCTGTCCTAACATACCCAGACAAGTTATTATAAATGCTATAAGTGAAAACATGGCTATGGCTTTTCCCTGCTGATCTTCTTTATGGTAGAGAGAATTAAAATATTCATCCAAAAATGTATAAGAGAATGGAGTCCCTGGCAAAATCGATTTCCATATTCCATGAATTACTTTCATTTGTTCGTCTAAATTTCCCGGTAGTAATCTTATATTTAATATTGAATACTGATCAGAAAATATGAGGCAAACAGGTTCAATCTCTTTATGCAGAGAGGCAATGTTAAAATTTCTCACCACACCGACAATATTGTATCCATTTTCTTTACCATTGTTAAATCTCCTGTTTTCCAGATTTTCCCAACCAAATATTTTAAGCGCTTTCTCATTAATGTAGCACGATTCGTTAAAGTCCCCATCCAAAAGCTTCCTGCCTTTAACCAATTTAATGTCAAAAGTTTCAAGGAATTGACGGTCAATATAAATACAATTAAACATTAGACCTTCCGTTTCAGGGACGGACATATGATTTCTTATCAGACCAGGTCCTCCATTGCTAAAAGAAGAATTTTTTACAAATGAAAGATTATTAATCTGCTGTTTCAGTGCCGGTTTATTCTGAAAATCATGTGGGATATCCAACCTTAATAATAACTCTTTATCAAATCCCAAATCAGAAGTTTTTACATAAATCAATTGTTTTTGGATAAATGCCAGGCATATAAGCAGAATTATAGATACCGTAATCTGAAAAACGGTAAGTAACCTCTGTCCTAACCTTTTCCCGTGTTTTAATCCTTTTTTCCCGAAAAGAGTCTGAACATCGGAATGTTTGATAATATAAGATGGGGCCAACATAGATACCATAACTACGATCAGTATTATAGTTATGAACAGAGTTGATATCTGCCACGAAAAAAACCATTTGAATTCCAGATTCGAGTCAAGTAATTTCTCAATTAATGGAAGAATAGCAGAGGCGAGGTAAAGAGCTGCAAGAAAAGAAACAAGAACTGTTAAGGTTATGTCAATATAGAAATATTGTTTTAATTGATTGCTGTTAGCGCCATTTGTGATCCTTATTCCTATAATTTTCAGAGTGCTGAAGTAGTTTGACAATGTAAAAATAATATAGTTAATAACTGAAAGTAACAGGATAAGCAAAGCAGTTGAAATGAAAATATATATAAGACCTGTGCTTCCTGATCTGTTATCATTCTCTTTAATACCTTGTGTCAGGTAAATATTAACTAACGGCTGAAAAAGGACACCTTTTGTATTTGATTTGTTTGTGGGGAATTCTGAATTAACCTCCTTTTGAATTAATGAAGCATCTTTTTTTTCATTAATAAGGACATAAAGATCCACGGGATTATAGCAAATATTACCTTTTTCAGTGCCATGGCAAGTTTGTGAGAACCGCAGTTTTTCATTTTCACTATTAAAAAAAATTTCAGCCCGCAGACTGGAGTTTTCGGGCATGTCTTCTACAATAGCACTGACGCGGAGTTCGAGAGAATTATCAAAATGTACAATCTCACCCAGCACATCTATTTTCCCGAATAGCTTATTTGCAGTGGATCTTGTAATCACTATTGAATTCAAATCCGAAAATGGTTTATCCTTATCTCCAGCAAGAACGTGTAAGGTAAAAATCCGGAAGAAGTCATTTTTAGTAGAAATCATCTCTTTAATAAGTACATAATCAGTCCTTTTGACAGATCTTATGTACATTGGAAGATTGAGACCAGAATAATATACAGGTGCTGCCTGGGTGATATCCGGAAATTTTTCCTTTATTTCAGACGAGATATCATAATCCATTTTGGAACTATTACTGGTCGAGTCGATTAACCTGTAAATGTTTTTATGGTTATCAAAACCTGTGTCAACAGTAAATTCCTTAAAAATGAATAATGATAATACAATGCAAACAGTAAAACCGACTGTAAATCCAATCAGGTTAAGAATAGAAAAAAGTTTGTTTTTTCTTAAATTTTTTAAGGAGGATTTCAGATTATACAATAACATGCTAATAAGTTTTAGTTTTTAATATGTCATTCATCCCTAAGTGATTCCACTCCGACTCTTCGGTCAGTGTCTCCGCTCTCCTCACTATTCGTATCGGAGAGCTTCGACCGGGTTCCTCGTCGCCGCTCTCCAGCTCTGCCAGCTCACAGTTAATAAAGCAATACAAAGAGCTATCAATCCGGCTAAACCAAAGATCCACCAGCTCAGTTCTGTTTTGTAAGCAAAACCCTGCAGCCAATTATGCATGGAATACCAGGCAATAGGAGAAGCAATCACAAAAGCGATCCCAACCCATTTGACAAAACCACTATTTAACATTGCGAGTATCTCTGCAATCCTGGCTCCGTTTACTTTACGGATTCCGATCTCTTTTATCCGGCGATGACTGGCAAATAATGACATTGCTAAAATTCCAAGACAACAAATAACGATTGCACATCCGGCAAAGAGAGAAAAGGTATGCCGGAACTCGAGTTCTGATTGATACATATTCTGAATTGCCTGGTCTAAAAAGTTCACCTCAACTGGGAAGGATGGTGAGAGCTCCGAGGCAGAAGCTTTTATATCCCTGATCAAGGTATTCAGGGATTTATAGCTGGCAGTCTGGAGGTTTACCAGACAATATGACGCATAGGACTCATTTCTTATTGCGAGTGGTGTAATGGATTTATTGACAGGTTTGAAATGAAAATCTTTAACAACTCCAATAATCTCATATTCACGATTGTTCATGCTGAACTTAATGCCAAGAGGATTTACAAGATTATGCTCACGAAGGAATGTTTCATTCACCACAACTTTTAATTTGTCTGTTGAGAGAGTATCTGAATATAACCGGCCTTTAACTAATTTTAATCCCATCATATTAAAAAAAACTGCATCAGCACTGAACAAATCAAAATTCAGCTCTTTCTTATCCCCATTTAAGTCCATTTGGACTGTTCTGTATGACATGTCTTTCCCTGGATAAAACTGTGAAAAAGAAATTTCCTTTATTGCCGGTTTTTCGAGAAGAAGCTTTTTAAATACTTCTTTTTTCGGATCTAATTGTGGTGTTATTTTAATGACGATGATGTTTTTCTGATTAAAACCGAGATTAGAGCTACCGAATCTGACCTGTTTTTGTACCAGTACCGTAAAGGCAATTAAAATAATAGCTATTGTAAATTGCATGGTAACTAGAATACCACTGAACGAGAATCTCGATTTAACGGGCTCTAAAGTGTTTTTCAGATTGTCAATTGCTTTAGATGAAGAAATCCTCACTGCAGGTATTATGCTGAAAAATACACTTAGAACAAGGATACCTGCTAACGAAGTAATGATAAATCCCGGAGAAGAAGTCAGGCTTGAACTATAGTGTATTCCAGTATAATTTCGGATTCCGGGGTTAATTATGTTCACAAGATCGGCTGCAATAAGAAGAGCAGCCAGAAAAAAGATAAATGCCTCCGCGAGCACATTCATAAGTATCGTTGACTGGCCGACCCCGATGATCTTCAAAACCCCGGTTTGCCTTATCCTTTCGAACCATTGAGATGATGAAATATTGAAGAAATTGACCAATGCAATAATAAGTACCATGACAGCTACCATTAAGAGGATCATAACTTTCTTCTTATCTCCGGTTACTAAAAAGTCATTTCCCAGAAGGGCAAATTTTGAAAAGTATACTTTATTTAACGGAACAAGACGAGCCTCTTTATACTCTTTTTTAAGATCATCCGGGATAATATTCAAAATAGTTTTTCCAGCGTCAGCTGGATTTATCCCATTTTTTAACAGGAGAAACGTTTGGAAATCGCTCCATCCCCATTCGGTGAATTCTCCACTCTCGCCCTGTACAAGTTTCTGGGTAGCCATAGAAGAAATTGCACTTAAGGAAAGACAGGAATTCTTTTCAGGCTCTTCAATAACTGCACATACGGTAAGTTCTTTGCTGTTATTTAATTTTATTACTTTCCCCACTGATTCTTCACTGCCGAAAAGTTGTTCCGATAATTTTTTTGTAATCACTACAGTCATTGGATCCTTCAGAGCGGATTGTGCATTTCCCTCAATAAAATTGTAGCTGAAAAATTTAAAAAAATCTTCATCTGCAAATAGCAGGCGAGAGGTGACAGGATTTCCATTTTCAGTCTGAAATACAGGCGGTTCCCAGGTTCCAACGATCCTTATAGCCGATTCTACACCGGGCACCTTCAGATCAATGTCTTCTTTAAGAATCCCTGGTGTATAGATCCTGTCTGCTGATGGAAGGTACAAATATACCCGGTCCCCATTCTTATGGTATCTGTCAGTGGTAAGCTCACTATAACAATACACTGAAAGAATGATTACCAATGTAAAGCTAATGGCTAAGCCCAACAGATTTATCATATTGATTACCGGTCTATGGGTGAAATTTCTGATTATTGTTTTAAAAAGGTACTTCATATCTTTTGTGTTGTTTTGTTATTTAATAATTCTTCATTTTTCTCTTTTTCCCCCCCAACCCCCCCAAGGGGGGCTTTAAGACCTGGATAAAATTTGCTTTTATTTATTCATCAGTACAAAAATTATTAAGCCTTTGTTTGGTTCTCCCCCCTGGGGGAGTCAGAGGGGTAAAACAAAGGCGGATTAATTATTCATATCTCAAAGCTTCCACAGGATTCCTTGTTGCTGACCTCCAGCATTGCCAGCTCACAGTTAATACTGCAATGAGAATTGCCGAGACACCTGCAATGGCAAATATCCACCAGCTCATTTCAGTTTTATAGGCAAAATTTTGAAGCCATCTGTGCATTGCGTAGAAGGAAACAGGACAAGCAATTATAAAAGCAATGGCAACCCATTTAACGAAGTCGTTAATCAGCATTAACATCACTTCCGAGACTTTGGCACCATTTATTTTACGGATGCCTATTTCCTTAGTCCGGTGTTTTACCACAAACAGAATCATGCTGTACAACCCCAGACAACTGATAAAAATGGCTATGCCAGATGAAGCACCTATTGTGCCGGTCAGTCGTTTCTCCTGTATATATTGCTTCCCGATCATGTCATCGTAAAAGGAATAACTAAGAGTAATATCCGGGCACATACTTTTCCATACCTTACTTATATAATCCAGTGTTTTATCTACATTTTCAGAAGAAATTCTGAGACTCAGACATGTCAGATCTTCATCAGTGAAAAAGATAGCTCCTGGTTTTATTTCATTATGTAATGACTCTGTATTAAAATCCTCTACAACTCCAACTATTGGAATATTTCTGCAAGTTGCTGTTGAAAGATCCTTAAACTCTGCATTCTTATAAAACATTTCATTGACGATACAAGCCCTGTCCTTTTCACTTGGTAAAAAGAAACGACCTTCTTTTAACTTTATGCCAAGTGTTGCGAAGAAATCTTCGTCGCAGCTGATCTCCCAGAAACTCATAACCTTTTCATTAACCTTATTATCGCTTCTTCTATATACATTACCTGGTGCACCAAATGATGCTGTAGCCTGCAAAATGGAAGGATTCTTGAGTAATTCCTGTTTTAATGTAAGGGTTTGTTTGCTGAATGAATAATGTACAGGAATAAATAACAAATAATCAGGTTTATACCCGAGTCGGTGCTCTTTAACAAATCTGGTTTCTTTGACAATAGTAATTACGGATACTATCAGGGCAATTGCTGCGACAAACTGAAATACCAGAGTAGCTCTTGATATACCAAGGAAAGAAAAGTTGCTAAATCCTCTTTTCCTTAAAAGATCCATAGGAATAGATTTTGCAAAATGCAATGATGGGTAAAAACCAATGGCAATGATTAATACAAGGAAAGTAACTGTTACAAATATTATATAAGGCAGACTTATAAAGGTATTTATATTAATCTGACGTTCAACTTCCATACTGAACCAGGGAAGTGCTGAATCTATGATTGCAATTGCAACTATTAAAGCTGAAAACAGTGTCAGTGAAAGAGTGGCCAATCCCTGCCAAACAATATGGTGCTTTTCGGCGCCTGTACTTTTAAGAATGCTGGCCCGCCTGGTCTCTCCGAAGCTTTCCGAAAGCAATATATTGAAGGTATTGATAATTGCAAGCATCAGTACTACAATGCCTATAGATAGCAATAAGAAGAGTAGCTTTTTATTACTATGCATCATATTGCTTGATTCTTCTATTCCAGTCGTAGAATAGATATCAGAGAAAGGCTGCAAAGAAAGATTCGGATTCTCTTTTGTCCATTTCTCTCTATAAGTATTCCGAAGGAATTTAAGTGTTTGAACTGTGTCTCTCTCATTTCGTAATAAAATGTAAAACTGGGCCATTTCTATATGAAAATTTCCATCATTGGTCCAATAATCTCCGCCGGTGTAAGGCAAATTCCTGGTATAAAGTGACACAACTGCATCAGGTTGTATACTTGAATTCACCGGACTATCCTTCATTATTCCGGTAACTGTACAGTATTCTTTCATATCCATACGAACCAATTTACCTAGTCCCGATGCCTTGGGAAACAATTTTGCGGCAAGTGACTGTGACAATACTATTTTATTTGGTCCATTCAGGACATCATTTGGGGAACCGGAAAGCAATGGGAAACTGAAAACCTGGAAAAAAGCAGAATCTGCAATAACCAGCTTGTCTATGTTCACGGGATTAGCTTCATTTCCAACCATTGCAAAGAAAATATTCATCCGGCAAACTTTATCGATACCAGGCAATGCATTTTGCAATGAGTTGATATATTCCTTGTCAAGTTTGGCTGAATTGCCAGTTTTGTTAACTATCCTGTATATGCTGTTGTAGTTTTGCTGGAATTTGTCGAAGCTAATCTCATTCACTATATAAGCTCCAACTAACATTGCCGTGGCTAACCCGATTCCAAGTCCCAGAACTGAAATAATTGAATTGTGCTTTTTGTTGATCAAACTCCGGTATGCCAATTTAAAGTATGTAGGGATCATTTATTGACTTACTTATGTTACGTATTATTAATTATTTATTATTTATTATTTATTATTTATTATTTATTCCTTGTCATCTATAAAGCTACACACACCTAAATTAATTCCCTGACCTCTTTTTGTTATTAAATATTTATTACCATAATGATGCCATAAATGTATACGCCTGATATACAATGGTGTAAATAAGTGATGGATTAAATATCGTAAATATATTTTACTGTTTAGTGTAAAATTATTTTACAGTTTATTGACTTTGGTACTGGAATGAAATACCTTTGTATGTATTATTAACCCCCAAACCCCCCAAGGGGGGCTTCAATTTTGTCAGAAGTTAAAAGTCCCTCCCTCTTGGGGGAGGGATTTAGGGAGAGGTAAATCATCCAGGGAGAAGGGGGCATAAAACAAAAGAGAAAAAAGTTTGATATCAAGCCATATGCAAAACGCAAAAGGAAACATTCTCGTTATTGATGACAACAAAAGCATCCTCAGCGCACTCGAGATATTACTCACGCCTGAATTTCATGAATTAACACTTCTGTCGAATCCTAATCAGATACTATCTGAATTGTCAAAAAAGGATTACAACCTGGTAATTCTCGATATGAATTTTAAAGCCGGGATCAATACCGGGAACGAAGGTATTTACTGGCTCGAAAGGATCAAAGAAGCCAAACCTGAAATATCCGTTGTTATGATAACGGCTTACGGAGATATTAATACTGCTGTCAGAGCTCTCAAGTCCGGTGCATCGGACTTCATTCTGAAACCATGGGATAATGAGAAAATGCTGGCAACTCTTAAACTGGCTATACAGTTAAATATGTCAAAGCAGGAGGTAAGCCATCTAAAAGAGAGAGAAACTGAACTCAAAAAAGAGATCAACCGCGACCAGAGGTTCATTATCGGCTCATCGCCTCAGCTTATGAATGTTATGAACATGGTAAAAAAAGTTGCAAGGACAGATGCAAACGTGCTGATAACGGGTGAAAATGGTACCGGGAAAGAATTAATTGCCCAGGAAATACACCGTCTGTCAAACCGGGCTAAAGAAGTTCTTGTAAGCGTTGATATGGGTGCGCTTAGTGAGACCCTCTTTGAAAGCGAACTCTTCGGACATATGAAAGGATCATTTACTGATGCCCGCGAAAACCACCAGGGTAAATTTGAAATTGCAGATAAGGGAACTTTGTTTCTCGATGAAATCGGGAACCTGTCATTTCATCTTCAGGCCAAACTTCTCGCAGTTATTGAGAATCGTCAGTTTTCGCGTATCGGATCAAATCAGCTTATACCTACCGACATACGACTGATTTGTGCAACAAACAGGAATCTTGAAAACATGGTTAAAGAGGGACTGTTCAGAGAAGATCTTCTTTACAGGATAAACACAATCCAGATTGAGTTGCCTCCGCTGAGGGACAGGGGTAATGATATTTTCATTCTGGCAGAATTTTTTCTGAATAAATATACCTATAAATACAATAAACCTAACCTGAAGATTAACCATCAGGCACACGAAAAACTTCTGAAATATTCATGGCCGGGCAATATCCGTGAACTTCAGCATACCATCGAAAAGGCAGTAATTTTAAGTGAATCAGCAGTTATAAAACCCGATGATTTATATTTACGCCATGCAGGACAGGTTAGCAGCAACAGCTCATATACAAAGTTAGAAGAGATGGAAAAGGTTATGATTCAGCAGGCTCTTGAAAAAAATAATGGTAACTTAACTGCTGCTGCGGAGCAGCTTGGTATAACAAGGCAGACTCTATATAACAGATTTAAAAAGCAAAATGATGTTCAGTAAAAGCCTATATATCAACATAGTAATGAGGGTGTTATTAATAGTGCTGTTTTCTGCCGTCCTGGGATATTTTGCCATTATTGACCACTCCCTTCGTTTTTCAATTATCTGTATCCTGACTCTGGTTTTTCTGACTGTCAATCTCATTTCATATCTGAATAGTACAAATAAAAAGATCAGGTTTTTCTTCGATTCAGTACGAAATGATGATTCGAACCTCTCTTTTCCTGCTGAGACCAGGAATGATGCTTTAAATGACCTGTATAAAAGCATGAACAAGGTAAACCATCAGATCCAGCAGCTAAAAATAGAGAACAGACAGCAGGAACAATATTTCCGGACATTACTTGAGCATCTGGCTGCAGGTATAATAACATATAATGACAAAGGATTCATACTTCATGCAAATTCATCAGCCAGGAAACTTCTTGCAATTGATGTCCTTACCCATTTGAAGCAAATTGAAAGGAAGGACCAGAAGCTTTTCGAAACTATAAATAGCATTAAACCGTTTGAAAGAAAACTCATAGGTATTTCTGCGGACGGGGGTGAAATTCAGCTGTCACTTAAAGCGACATCTTTTAAGACTAATGAAAATGAACTTGTGATCCTTTCAATCCAGGATATAAAAAATGAACTTGATGAAAAAGAGATCGAATCATGGATGAAACTGATAAGAGTGTTAATGCATGAAATAATGAACTCAATAACCCCTATAACTTCCCTGTCGGAGAGTCTATCAAACATTTACAGTACTGGCGGAATACCTGTCTTGCCCGAACAGGTAAATGTTAAAACCATTGCCACAACATTACAGGGCCTGAATGTTATTAAGGAACAGGGAAAAGGGTTGATGTCGTTTGTTGAATCATACCGAAAACTTACCAGGGTACCTGAACCGGAAAAGAAACTATTCAAAGTGGCTGATCTGATGAGCCGGGTGCAGATATTATATAACTCTCTTGATAACATTAATAAAACTAATCTGATCATTTCATTGAAAAAGTCTGATCTGGAAATATTTGCAGATCAAAATCTTATTTCTCAGGTTTTAATAAACCTCCTGAAAAATGCTCTGGAAGCCAATGAAAATAATTTTGACGGCAAGATAACTATCGTTTCCTCAGAAAATTCCGGCAACCATTCAGAAATTTGTGTAATCGACAACGGTCCGGGCATTTCAGAAGAAAACCTTGATGAGATATTCGTCCCGTTTTTTACCACCAGGCAAAATGGTTCTGGAATCGGGCTGAGCATATCAAGACAAATCATGAGAGCCCACGGCGGAAACCTGAAAGTAAGATCTGTGCCTTATAAAGAGACTGCATTCTGCCTGAGTTTCTAATCGAACCTAATGGCTTTTACCGGAGTGATCCTGCTTATTAACTGTGAGGGCACAAGCAGCATAATTATAATTGCAGCCATTGTCCCTGCATTCAGCAACAGGATTTGGGTCAGTTCAAGATTAACAGGAACTGTTTTAATATAATATGAAGATGGATCGAGTTTAATCACCCCGGTTTTAAGCTGAAGATAAGCAAGCCCAATGCCGATAAAATTACCCCATAGCAGTCCTTTCCCTATAAGATAAGCAGCCTGGTAAAGAAATACCCTGCGCAACGTAATATCTTCAGCACCGAGAGATTTAAGAACGCCAATCATATTAGTTTTTTCAAGAATAAGGATTAGAAGTCCGGATATCATATTAAATCCTGCCACAATAAGCATTAGCAGAATTATAATTATAACATTGATATCCTGGAAATTCAGCCAGTCAAAGATTTGCGGATATTTTATCCTGATATTGGTTACTCTAAACTTTGTGTCTTCTTCGGTTATTTTATAACCAATTGCATCTCTGACTTCTGCCGTCATTTCATCGAGCTTGTCGAAATCCCTGATGAACACTTCAAATCCACTAACCTGATCATCTCTCCATCCGTTAAGACGCTTTATATGTCCGATGTCGCAATAGACATACATTTTATCAAATTCCTCAAGGCTAGTTTCATAAATCCCGCTTATGGTAAATTTTCTCATTCTCGGAGGATCCTGAATGAAAAGCATGGCGAACGAATCGCCTGTTTTCAGCCTCAGCATGTCGGAAATCTTTTTTGATATGATCACTTTATCCGTTCGTCCCGTATCTGTAACCGTAAATACAGAACCATCAACCATATTACTTTTAAAGTAACTCCAGTCAAAATCACTTCCGATTCCTTTGAGCACAACACCCTGGATATCCTCATCAGTCCTTATTATACCGGCTTTGGTAGCAAATACCTGCATATGCTCAACCCCTGGTATTTGCCTGATTTTCTGAATACATTTCTGTGTGTCGCTTATTGGAGTGGTCTCGAATGATAAATTTGAATCGAAGTTTATAATCTGAATATGCGATCCAAAACCGACAACTTTTTCCCTTATTTGTTTTTTAAAGCCTGTAAGTATAGCTACTGCAAGAATCATAACTGCAAGACCCATAGCAATACCGACTATTGCGATAACATTGATCGGACGTGAAAATGATGTGCCTTCACGTCTTCCCTTTATGAGCCTGTGCGCTATGAAATATGGTAGATTCATAATTCTGAAAAGTTCCCAAATTTAAGAAATTTAAGCTTAACTTCTCTGTGTAACTCTGTGAATACTCTGTGCAACTCTGTGTTAGTTCTTTTTGTTACACAGAGAGACACTAAGAAACACGAGAACCACAGAGTCAAAAAAAAATGCCTAGTTTTACGTCATCAAAACATTAGTCGATGATAAGAATTCTTTTTGCCCTGATTTTCACAACACTGATTATCGTATCTCCTGACTATATTGAAGCTCAGAAAGTTCCCATCCCTGGTGCAAATCAGATCGAATTATATAATTCCATTATTGAAGGAAAATCCGTTGCTGTCGTAGCTAACCAGACATCAAAGATCGGGTCAACTCATCTGGTTGATACCCTTTTTTCAATCGGGATAAACATAAAAGTAATATTTGCACCCGAACATGGATTCAGAGACCTGGCTGATGCAGGTGAGAGTATTGAAAATAGTAAAGACACTGAAACAGGCGTTCCCATAATCAGCCTTTATGGATCACATCTTAAGCCCACCCCTCTGGATTTGAAAGGGATTGACGTTGTGATTTTTGATATTCAGGATGTGGGCACTCGGTTCTATACTTATATTTCAACTCTCCATTACATTCTGGAATCGTGTGCTGAGAACCACGTTGAATGTCTTGTTCTTGACAGACCCAATCCGAACGGATTTTATTTTGACGGGAATATTCTTGACACTACATATAAGTCATTTGTAGGCATGGATCCCATTCCTGTTGTACACGGCATGACCGTAGGAGAGTATTCAAATATGTTAAATGGAGAAGGTTGGCTGAAAAAAGGTGTAAAATGCGATCTGGTTGTTATTAACTGCAAGAATTATACCCATAAAACACTTTATGAACTTCCTGTCAGGCCATCGCCTAACCTTCCAAACCAGACTTCGGTTTATCTCTACCCATCTATATGTTTTTTTGAAGGTACTACGGTTTCCCTGGGAAGGGGAACTTCATTCCCGTTTCAGGTTTTCGGAAGTCCGAAGCTGCCCGACAAGGGATTCAGTTTTATACCCGAAAGTCTTCCGGGGGCAAAAAATCCGCTTCTCCTCGGTGTAAAATGTTTTGGAACCGATCTGAGGGATGCTATGAAGCAGAATCTTGTACCGAAGCCTGAACTTAATCTGGAATGGCTTATCAGTGCATACAAAGATTTTCCGGATAAAGACAAGTTTTTTAATTCTTATTTTGATGTGCTTGCCGGCGGACCGGTTCTGAGGAAACAAATTCAGAAGGGGATGACTTCAGAACAAATCAGGGCAACCTGGAAAGACGGACTTGCGAAATTTGCAAAAATAAGAGAGAAGTACTTGTTGTACAAATAACCAGTTTAAGCTTCGTTCGTATTCATTTTCTCGAAATGGTATTTATTTAATTTATTGTCTGGTAGCCCCATGAGATTGCTTCGTCGCCCGCGAAGCGGGACTCCTCGCAATGACACTGCACGTAAGTTCATTTGTAGATGGGATCTTGACCAAATTAAATAAATATCACGGTCATAGCGAGAAGCGAAGCGCCGAAGCAATCTTTAAATCCCATCCTGAATTAAACTAACGTGCTATACCCTACCCGGATAAACCTTAAGAGCTTCTGCCAGGATCGTCATTGCATTTTTCAGATCATCAATTTTCAGAACATAAGCAATACGAACCTCATTTTTACCTGATCCGGGAGTTGAATAGAAACCTGATGCAGGTGCAACCATAACAGTTTGATTATTATATTCAAACACTTCAAGCAGCCATTGCGCAAACTTATCGGAATCGTCAACCGGAAGTTTTACTACGGTATAAAAGGCACCTTTTGGTTTAGGACAATAGACTCCGGGAATTTTATTTAGAGCTTCAACCATGTAGTTTCTGCGAGCTGTGTATTCATCATTAACCTCTTTGAAATACTCATCAGGAGTATCAATTGAGGCTTCACCAACTATCTGGCCGAGGCCGGGAGGAGAGAGGCGAGCCTGTGCAAATTTCAGCGCAGTTGATATGATATCTTTATTTTTGGTTATCAATGCTCCAATCCTGACACCACATTCACTATATCGTTTTGATACAGAATCAAGCATAATGACATTATTCTCAACTCCATCGAGATTCATAGCAGAAAAATGCACGGCACCGTCGTAGCAAAATTCACGATAAGCCTCATCGGAATAGAGAAACAGATCATGTTTCTGTATCATCTCTTTTAAATGAAGAAGTTCTTCTTTCGAATACAGGTATCCAGTGGGATTATTGGGATTACAAATGATAATACCTTTTGTTCTGGAGGTTATTTTTTTTTCAATATCACGAATTGGAGGAAGAGCAAAATCGTCTTTTATATGCGACGTTACCGGAACAATTTTAATCCCGGCAGTGGTCGCGAATCCGTTATAATTTGCGTAGAATGGTTCCGGTGTAATAACTTCCTCTCCCGGATTAACGCTTGACATAAGTGCAAAAAGAATGGCCTCAGATCCCCCTGTAGTTATAAGGATCTCGTTATAATTGATATCTATACCGATCTTCCTGTAATATTCAGCAAGCTTCCTTCTATATGTTTCATTGCCTGCCGAATGGCTGTACTCAATAACCTTCAGATTAATATTCCGTAGTGCATTCAGAGCTACTTCCGGAGTTGGAATATCGGGTTGTCCGATGTTAAGATGGTACACTTTTCTTCCTTTCCGCTTCGCTTCTTCAGCAAAGGGAACAAGTTTTCTTATTGGTGAGGCAGGCATAAGTTTGCCCTTTTCCGATATTGATGGCATAATGTTCTAATTTTAAACTCCGAAAACAATAGAAAGACAAAAGTAAATAGAATACTCAATTTATGATTTATTTATTAATAGTATTTTGTTTAATTGCCTGGACTATCAATAGATTTATTTTTATTGCCACAAAGGCACAAAGGCACGAAGTTGCGCCAAGAATAAGTAATTAAATATAAGCTCTTTGTGAACCTTAGTGTCTTCGTGTCTTGGTGGCACATTCATATTCTCAATTTTTTGAAGTGGATTCAATAGTTGAAAAGCTTAGATTCAACCTTTCAACTCTTCAACTTTTTAACCTTTAATAGTATTGCTAATTTTAATATTTTTGCAATTCTATATTACAAAATTAATACGAACTGAAACAAATGGAAATTCCTTCAAAATACGAGCCGGGAAAAGCTGAGAACAAATGGTATAAATACTGGATGGAAAGTGGATTTTTCAAAAGCACTCCCGATGAAAGAGAGCCGTATACAATTGTTATTCCTCCTCCAAATGTTACTGGTGTGCTGCATATGGGCCATATGCTCAATAATACTATCCAGGATGTCCTTATACGCAGGGCAAGGATGCTGGGGAAAAATGCGTGCTGGGTACCCGGTACCGATCATGCTTCGATAGCCACTGAAGCAAAAGTTGTTGCAAAACTTAAGGAGGAAGGAATTGAAAAACGAGACCTTTCACGCGAAGAGTTTCTGGAGCATGCCTGGGAGTGGACACACAAGCATGGTGGAATAATCCTTGAACAGCTGAAACGGCTTGGCGCTTCATGCGACTGGGACCGGACACTCTTCACAATGGATGAGAAAAGGTATGACTCTGTAATAAAAGTCTTTGTCGATCTGTATAATAAAGGTCTTATATACAGAGGTATAAGAATGGTAAACTGGGATCCCCAGGCAATGACAGCAGTATCTGATGAAGAAGTTAATTATACTGATGAAAAATCAAAACTATATTACGTCAGATATAAGATTGTCGGAGAGGAAGGATATGTTATGGTTGCAACTACCCGACCTGAGACAATACTTGGAGATACAGCTGTCTGTGCAAATCCGAATGATGAAAGATACCAGCATCTGAAAGGTAAGAAAGTCATTGTTCCGATGGCTAACAGGGAAGTCCCGTTTATTTTTGACAGCTATGTTGATCCGGAATTCGGAACAGGATGTCTTAAGATTACGCCTGCTCACGATATTAATGACTATGAGATAGGACTGAGACATAAGCTGCCGTCAATTGACGTTTTCAATGACGACGGGACAATGAGTGAAAGAGCAGGATTATTTGTCGGTGTTGACAGGTTTAAGGCTAAAGAGCTTGCTGAAACAGAACTCCGGAGAACAGGAAATCTTGTTAAAGTTGAGAATTACGACAACAAAATAGGCCGTTCAGAAAGGACAAATGCTGTTATTGAACCAAAACTCTCCATTCAGTGGTTCCTTAAGATGAAAGAACTCTCACAACCGGCATTGAATGCAGTAATGAATGGAGATGTTCGGATTCATCCGGCAAAGTTTAAAAATCTTTACCGGCACTGGATGGAGAATGTTCAGGACTGGTGCATAAGCCGGCAATTATACTGGGGCCATCGGATACCAGCCTGGTACTATGAAAATGAGGAATTTGTGGTAGCTGAAAATATCGATGCTGCACTCGAACTTGCCCGGGGAAAAAGCAGCAATCCGAAACTGAGCAAAGAAGATCTTCGCGAAGAAGGTGATGTTCTAGATACATGGTTCTCATCATGGCTGTGGCCAATAACCTCCTTTGATGGAATAAATAATCCGGATAACGATGACATAAAATATTATTATCCTACAAATGTACTTATTACTGCGCCTGAGATACTGTTTTTCTGGGTTGCACGAATGATCATTGCCGGATTTGAATACCGTGGGAAAAAGCCATTTGATGATGTTTATCTCACAGGGCTTGTAAGGGATAAACAGAGAAGAAAAATGTCGAAATCGCTTGGCAATTCTCCTGATCCGATTGAGCTTATTGAAAAATATGGCGCCGACGGAGTCCGGGTAGGGATGCTTTTATGTTCACCGGCCGGAAATGATCTGCTATTTGAAGAAACATTGCCCGAACAGGGACGTAATTTTGCAAATAAAATATGGAATGCCTTCAGACTTGTAAAAAGCTGGAATATTGACGAAACAATAGATCAGCCTGATTCATCGAAAATTGCGGTGAAATGGATGGAGGAGATCCTCAGGAAATCGATAAGCGAAATAGATGTGAATTTTAGAAAATTCCGGATCTCGGAAGCTTTAATGATCACCTATAAGTTATTCTGGGATGAATTCTCAGGCTGGTATCTCGAAATTATCAAACCCGAATATCAAAAGTCTGTTGACAGGCAGACCTATGACTATACAGTGGAATTCTTTGAGAGACTTACAAAGGTGATGCATCCGTTTATCCCGTTCATAACAGAGGAGATCTGGCAGTTTCTGATTGAAAGAAAAGAGGGTGAGAGCATTATGGTTGCCATGATGCCCGAGGCCAAAAGATTCAATAAAGAGATAATTGCAGGTTTTGAATCCGCTAAGGAAACAATCAGTGCTATCAGAACTGTTAGGAAAAACAAGGAAATTCCAACCAGGGACAAGATTAAGCTTCTCATCTTAAGTAATAAAAATAGCTTTGATACTTATTTTCTTCCCGTTCTGTCTAAACTCTGTAATCTGTCAGAGATACTGTTTGTTTCAGAAAAACAGGAAGGCACAGCTTCATTTATGATAGGGACTACTGAGTATTTTATACCTCTGGCAGGAAAGCTTGACATAGAAAGTGAGATTGCAAAGATTCAGGAGGATCTCAACTACAACAGGGGTTTCCTTGTCAGTGTTATGAAAAAGCTTGACAATGAGCGCTTTGTTAAAAATGCTCCGGCAGATGTATTAGAGTTGGAAAGAAAGAAAAAGAGCGATGCTGAATCGAAGATAAAGTCGTTGCAGGAATCACTGAAGTCGCTGAAAAAATAATCACTCCATTTCAGTTTTTCACCCCTAAATCCCTCGAGGGGGACTTAAAAATCCTTCAATGCATTTTAGCCCCCCTTTGGGGGGGATGGGGGGTAAAAAATTGGGGAAAGCGATGAACCCAAGGGGGACTTTTAAAGCCGTAATTGCATTTTAGCCCCCCTTGGGGGATGGGGGTAAAATATTTGGGGAAGAGACGTAGTTCAGGGTACCAGCTTCCTTACATAATAGTTTTCTTCAACCGGTACCAGTTCCCAATCGTTATTGAGAATAAGATGCCATCCATCACCTGAAATATGGTCTTTATCTGCTTTGAATGACTTTGCTGTAATGCGGATAAACTTCAGATTATTTGAGACCAGACAACCAGCTTTGTCAACTGTGAGTTTTCCCCAGTTATCAGAGACTCTGATCGAATTGTATAATGTCCCAAGTGTGTCGAGCGAGTGAATATCTTCGGGTTCAAAATCAAAATACGGGCTTTCAAGTTCCAGAAATACCACAGGTTTCTCAGTAAAGATGCTGATCTGGCTATGGATGCTTTCTTTGATATCGGCATCCCTTTTTTCTTCCTCTTTATTTATAGCATCAATATCATAATTCACAGCAAGACTTCCAGCCACGTCCCTGCATATAGCTGGTAATTCAATATTGTATAACTCCCTGACCGCATTTCCAAGATCAAAACTTTCTGTGTTTATTTTTTTGATATCATATCCCTTATCATAAAGAAGTGTTGCATATAATGCTCCATGAATTATTCCATACGACCTTGCGTATGATTGCATTGAATAGATACGGTCGAGGTTTTCGAATAATCTGACCTTATATTCTTCCGGTGAATTTGTGCATAACGTGGTATATGTAAATGTTGCCAATCCCTCATAAGTTTCAAATTTATTTTCATCATCGGCATATTTATGATAAAGTTCCCTATTGGCTCCTCTGAAGATGAGAGCATCGCGTATTGCGAGCTGCCGTTCATCTCCGTGGGTATTTATTGCTTTCCGTAATGCTTTCCATTCCAGTTTGATCCAGAGCCTGGCCTCTTTTTCATCCATATTATTTTCATTAAAGGGAGAAGAAGCAACTCCTTCATTTTCCTGAAACCGATGGAAAAGACTGTGAATTGCCCTGGTCTTTATCCTGTACATTTCTTCTTCCTCAGGAAGCGGAGTCATGGCAAACTGTGTTCCTCCGAATTTTACGGGAGCGTTGCTTAGTATCAGTTCTTTCGGATACAGACCGGTATACACACCGTCTTTGTATTTCAGAAGGCCCTCATTATCAGGTAGGTTAGATGTAATCCTGCGAGTTACTCTTTCAACGAACATTATTGGCCCGTAAAGGTTTTTCCCCCAAAGCTTTCCGCTGTCGCGGTTGCATATTTGCTCAATTTCTTTGAAATATACGGATGCTTTTTCTGTTGTAAAGTATGATTCATTTTTTTTCCCTTTACAGTTAATCAGTATTAATAAGAGAGAGAAAATTATCCATTTCTTCATTTCAGCTGTTTTGAGGTTTCGAAAGTAATGAAAAAAATTGCATAAAGTCAAAAATGCATTAACTCCATGTATCGGGATTTATTAATAACTTTGGAATGTCCTGTTTTTATGATTTTATAGATTTTAGCTGCAATTGTATGTTTTCGTTGGATTTATTATGGTTTAATTTAATATTTGTTATAAATTGGCATAAAAAGCGTAATATTTTAAACTTAATTCATCTGATTTGAACATTATATTCAAATTTTTAATAAATGGCTGATCACTCTGATAATTTATCTCTTCTTTCTCAGGTAAGCGAGGTGGTTGTAAAAAGTTCTGATCTCGGGGAAGCTCTCCTCCAGGTAATGGAGGAAATGGCTGATAAGTTTGGTATTATCCAGGCCTTCCTGACTGTTCTCAACCGCAATTCTTCCAAAATATATATTGAGGTAGGTTATGGTTTGACGAGGGAACAACAGAAGAGAGGTGAATATAAAATAGGGGAAGGCATTATAGGGGAAGTGGTTAAAACGGGGGAACCAGTGGTTATTCCGCATATTTCAGATGAACCGCGTTATCTGAATAAAACAAAATCCACCACTAAATTAGATGATGAGGATTCATTTATCTGCGTTCCTATTAAGGCAAAAAATGCAATAATAGGTACCCTCGGCGTAAAACTTAAATATAATTCTGACCGGTCATTTCAGAATGATTTGCAGTTTTTGACCATTATGGCTTCAATGTTCGCACGGCTGGTAAGGTCGAGACAGGACAAGATTGAGGAGCTTGAGAAACTTCATTACCGGAAACTAAGGGAGCAGGGGCTTTACAGCTATAATGACCGGATCACTTCGCTAGTAGGTGAATCAGGAACAATGCAGGAAGTATATGATATGATATCAAAGGTGGCTATGACAAACGCAACAATCCTCGTACGGGGAGAGAGCGGAGTCGGCAAAGAGCTGGTTGCTACTGCTATACACGATCAGAGCCCGCGCTCTAAGCAAAAGATGGTCAAAATTAACTGTGCTGCTATTCCCGAAATGCTTATAGAAAGCGAATTGTTTGGTTATGAAAAAGGAGCTTTTACAGGAGCAGACAAATTGCATAAAGGCCGTTTTGAATTAGCCGAAAAAAGCACAATTTTTCTTGATGAGATAGGCGACCTGTCGCCGAACCTGCAGGTTAAACTGCTGAGAGTTTTACAGGAAAAGGAATTTCAACGCCTGGGCGGAAATGAAACAATCAGGGCCGATGTAAGGATTATTGCTGCGACCAATCGTAACCTCGAGCAGATGATTATTAAGAATGAGTTCCGCGAGGATCTCTATTACAGGTTAAATGTATTTCCATTATTTATTCCTCCTCTAAGGGAACGACGGGGCGATATTCCGCTTCTTGTAAATCATTTTATTGAAAAGTACAATAAGATACATGGTCTTGAGATTAAACGTATCAGTTCAACTGCTATCGATCTTCTGATGACATATCACTGGCCCGGCAATATCAGGGAGCTTGAAAATTGTATTGAGCGGGCAGCAATTCTCAGTACCGACAGGGTGATCAGATCACATAACCTTCCACCTACCTTGCAGAGTGCCGCATCAACACATTCCCGTGTGGACGGAAGTCTGGAAGCTATTCTGGAGAATGTTGAAAAACAGATGCTGATCGATGCCCTGAATATGTCCAAAGGGAATATGTCTAAAGCTGCAGAACAACTTAAACTTACAGAACGAATGATGGGTCTGAGAATCAAGAAGTACCAGATTGATCCCGCAATATTCAAGAAGTTTAAAATGGCTTGAAATCGTTAGTTTTAATATCCTGTAAATCAATCATTTCCATATAGCCTTGCCATGAGCAGAGAAAATCCTACAATTATGTAGGATTTTTTGTTGATTCCTACCGCTTAGTAGTTTTTTTTTACCTGTGACTTAAGCCTGAATTTTTTTTACTGCTCTCAAACGGCCTGTTTTTTAGTGGTTTACAGACCTGTTGTAAATAATCCCATTGTTTTATTTCTAAGAATGGCATGCATTTGGCCTTATAGTCTGCCGGATACAAAAGTATACAGCATTGTATCTTTTTGCCCTAACGAATATTTAAACTGAATCATTAATAACTAACAATTGAATCGTATGAAGAAAATTGAAGCAATTATCAGGACATCAAAATTTGAAGATGTCAAAGCCCAGCTGAAAGAAATTGGAATCGATTTCTTTTCCTATTGGGATGCATCAGGAGTTGGAAATGAGCATCAGCGCGGACATCACAGTTACCGCGGCACTGTTTATGACACCCAATATATACCAAGGATTTTTCTCTCACTCGTGCTTCGTGACATCAATGTTCAGAAAACCATCGACTGCATTGAGAAAGCCGCTTTCACAGGAGAAATCGGAGATGGGATGATCTTCTGTTATAACATTGAAGAATCAGTCAGGATCAGTAACGGAGCACGGGGTGAAGCTTCAACTGCGGGCCCGGGAGATGAAAAATTAATTAAGTAATAATCATTTAAATCTTAGAATAATGGCTAAAAAACTTTTGTTAATCATATCAGTATTTATGCTGACCTTAGGAATTGAGTGTTACGCACAGACAAATGCCCCCAGAAAACCTGATCCGAGTGGAATAAGCACCGGAAATGCAAGTGATGTTCCATCTGCAAAACCCAGCGAACCGACTATAATGGAATTAGCTAACCAGATCGGGCATAACAAAGTTGCTATAAATATCATCTGGACTTTAATTACCGGATTTCTGGTTTTCTTTATGCAGGCAGGTTTTGCTATGGTAGAGACAGGGTTAACAAGAGCTAAGAATGCCGCCCATACTATGGCCATGAACCTATTTGTATACGGGCTCGGCGTTTTTGGATTCTGGGCATGTGGATTTGCTTTAATGTTTGGTGGTGTTGGCAGCTTAGGCACATTAGGTGGCTTTGATGGTTTGAACCAGGAATTTACAATTAAACTTTTCAGGCATGCATTTGGCCTCATTGGGACTAAGGGATTTTTCCTGTCAGGCGTCTATGATGTGGGTGTCTTTACTCTATTCCTTTTTCAGGTAGTATTTATGGATACTGCTGCTACAATTCCAACCGGAGCTATGTCTGAAAGATGGAAATTTGTTTCTTTCACAATCTATGGTGTCTTAGTGGGGGCGCTGATATATCCTCTTTTCGGAAACTGGGTATGGGGAGGAGGCTGGTTATCACAATTAGGCGCCAACTTCCACCTTGGACATGGGCATGTAGATTTTGCAGGCTCATCAGTTGTTCACATGACAGGTGGTGTTATTGCTCTCGTAGGAGCGTGGATATTAGGTCCACGAATGGGTAAGTATAACAAAGATAAATCACCAAATGCAATCCCAGGTCACAATATACCTATGGCTGTCATCGGTGCTATCATTCTTGCATTCGGATGGTTTGGATTTAATCCGGGTTCTACACTGGCTGGCGGCGATTTAAGAATTTCTGTTGTTGCGGTCAATACCCTGATAGCCTCTATTACCGGCGCTATTGCATCTACACTTTGGATGTGGATTGTTCGTACCAAAAAGCCTGATCCGACAATGATGATTAACGGTTTACTGGCCGGACTGGTTGCAATTACTGCACCGTGCGCATTCGTAAATGTTCAATGTGCAGGTCTCATTGGTGTCATTGCAGGACTATTAGCTGTTGAGGGAGCTTTCTTTGTAGAAAGGAAACTAAGAGTCGATGACCCCGTTGGAGCAATTGCAGTTCATGGTATTAATGGTGCCTGGGGATGTTTAGCATTGGGTCTTTTTGCAGATGGCACCTATGGAGATGGATGGAATGGTGTTTCAGGTACTGTCAGAGGATTATTCTATGGTGATGCTTCACAGTTCGCAGCGGAATTTATAGGGGTTCTGACAAACTTTATTACCATTGGATTAATAAGTTATGTAATATTTAAGCTTATCGGTATGGGTGTCGGTAACAGAGTTTCTGTTAATACAGAATTGGAAGGACTTGATGTTCCTGAAATGGGAACTGAGGCTTACGTAGGCATTAAGATGGATAAAAACTCAGAAACTCCATTATCAAGATAATATTTGTTGGCTGGCAGTCGGGAGCGTCATTTCTTTTCCCGCTATAATCCGCTCCCCGGCTGTCATCTTTCAATCCGTAAAAACTGTTGAATTATTTACTCTAAATCATTTTATCATGAAAAAACTCTTAGTAATTTGTGTAGTATTGTCTGTTCTAAAGGTTGAAATATTACTATCAACTCCTTCAACACAATTATGGATTCCGTCAACTGATTTTCAGGCCTGGAAAACAATGCACCTGGGAATTGATAACTATATCAGAATGTCAAATATAAACGGAGTACGGGGCGCAGCCATTTACGATGCAGGTTTTACAACCGGACTGCTGCCTTTCAAAAAGTTCCAGGGAGAGATTGGCGTTGACTATCTGTACATGGGGGACAGTAATTACGATAACCATCCAATTTATTTCAACGCAAAATTTGGTTTTCCCGAAAGCACATTGTTCAAAGGCTCTCCGGCAATTGCTGTAGGGGCATTTAACTTTGGACTAAAAAATAATCTTACAAATTATAATATTCTATATGGGGAAATTGCAAAAACACTTCCATTAATAGGCAGACTTACTGTTGGCTATTACAATGGCAACGAAAAGATTCTTGTCGATGAAAACATGAAGAAAGCAAACAGTGGAATTTTATTGTCCTGGGACAGAACAATGACAGAAATATCTGATAAGCTCTGGTTTTCAGTTGATTACCAGGGAGGGAAAAATTATCTTGGAGCGTTAAATCTAGGCGCATCATGGGCCTTCTCTAAAAATGTATCTGTTATTGTTGCCTATGATATTTATAATAACAAAAATGCTTATTATAATACCAATAACCAGAATGCCAATACTTTTACAACACAGCTTGATATTAATTTCTAAAAAGATTTATCGTCTGACAATTAAACTAATTAAATCATTAGTGTCCACTAAAAATTAAAGCATAATTGAGCCATATCATAATCAGAGATATCATCCATCGCATCAGCTCTTTGAAAGAGTTCACTAATTGGCGTCTTGTCGAAAAGCGACATGCTAAGGAT
>Ga0224521_1000009_pt1 | contig 87041 bp, 65 predicted proteins | sample CFST0metaG_FD_182731 | JGI IMG/M metagenome (GOLD analysis project Ga0224521, IMG submission 182731) | Peat soil microbial communities from Stordalen Mire, Sweden - C.F.S.T0 | ecosystem: Environmental > Terrestrial > Soil > Wetlands > Peat | place: Sweden: Norrbotten County, Stordalen Mire... | reverse complement strand
AAACTGATATGTGAGTTTCTCCTTCAAATATTTTTGGGACAAATTTTAATCCCTGGTAATTATGCATTTTAATCATGCTTATAAATTCAACCGTAGCATTAATTACCCAATCTTTATAATCCAAAGAACCATAAGAGATATAAACTGTTTTATTAAGTTCTTTATGACTATTGAAATATTCAGTTTCCAGTTTCAAAATACTCTTGTTATTCCAAACTAAAGTAGGAGCAATAATAATGTAGCCGTGGAACATTTCAGGTTGTGTAAAAAGTATGTATGAACTTAACAATCCGCCAAAGGATAATCCACTAATGGCACTTGAATCCGGTATTGTTCTATAGGTTTTATTTATTACGGGAAATAACTCATTTTTAATAAACTTAACGAAGTTATCCGCTCCTCCGGCTTTCAAAAAATCTTTGCCAAATATGGTATCCATGCTTGGAGTATAATCTCGTGCTCTCTTATTCCACCAGGCATCCATTCCTTGAGCATAACTTATACCAATCACAATAATTTCTTTAATCTCATGATTCCACATCAACCAGTCAGCAATTTCTTTGGTCATTCCAAATGATTTGTCGCCATCCAAAACGTACAAAACCGGATAGGATTTATGGGTGGATGAGTATCCGATTGGCAAACCTACCTGAATTACATACTTCTCACCAGTAACATATTTTGATGCAATTGAAAATTGTTCTGTGTTGTCCAGGCAAACTTTGCTTTGAGCACTTAATAATCCGATTGAACTATATACCAGGAGAGCATTCATCGCAATAAAACCTAATGTTTTCATATGATTAAATATTGGTTGTAAGAATAAACGACCTTAACTGCATTACAGTAATAGATGAAAGTTACGACAAGAATAAATTCAAGTCAAATAAATTTTAACAAAATGGAATTCCTTAGCTCTTTAGTACATCTATTTCACTCCACCATCTGTTTATTTTTACCAGTACTATAAATTTATAAAAAACCCCCTCATTAGATATAATAACAGACGTCGCTTTGGTCGGTGGAGGTACCTTTCCGCAGCCGGGGGAAATTTCTCTTGGCCATAATGGAGTACTATTTCTCGATGAGTTACCGGAGTTTAAACGGACAGTTCTGGAAGTTCTGAGGCAACCTCTTGAAGACAGGGTTATTACAATTTCAAGAGCAAAATCGACCGTGGATTATCCGGCAAGCTTTATGCTGGTTGCCAGTATGAACCCCTGTCCATGCGGTTTTCATAATCATCCTGAAAAGGAATGCATGTGCTCGCCGGGAATGGTCCAGAAATATCTTAACAGGATATCCGGACCCCTCCTCGACCGGATTGACATTCATATCGAAGTTGTCCCTGTTAATTATGACAAGCTTGCCGACTCAGGGAGGGTGGAGCATTCATCTGTTGTACGTGAAAGAGTTGTAAAGGCAAGAGCAATCCAGGCAAAAAGATTTGAATCAGTAAAAGGTGTTTACTCAAATGCTCAGATGTCATCTTCAATGCAACGAAAATTTTGTCAGCTTGATGAGTCGGGTGGCAGGTTGCTCAAAACAGCAATGGATATCAGGGGTCTTTCAGCAAGAGCATATGACAGGATACTGAAAGTTGCAAGAACAATTGCAGATCTGGGTGAATCTGAAAACATTACTGCCGAACATATCTCGGAAGCAATTAATTACCGTAATCTCGACAGGGAGGGGTGGGCAGGATGAGAGAAGTCGAGTCAGACTGAGCTGAGCCGAAGACTGACGAGTGGATTTTTTTTGCCGTGCCAGGAGTGCACCAGTTTCATTCCCTTTTCTGCACATTTTAATTTGTGAGTTAATCAATTTGTGCTATTTTTAAAAACTCAATAAACCACCATATTTTAGCAGATGGATCTTACTCGTCGAATTCGGGATAAAATGATGAAGGAACGCCTTATGTTCGTTTACCGGGGTGTTGTAACGAATGAGAATTCCATTCCGCTGCTTATGCTTCTCGAAAAAGAGATGGAGAATTCTGAATTTGGGTTCGTCGGCAGGAAAAGGCTCTTTATGTTCGTCCTTGAGAGTCTTCAGAATGTCTCGAGGCACAGCGATCAGCATCAGCATGCCGATATGTCATTGGTTGTTTACTCCAAAATAGGAAACGGCTATACTGTCACCACAGGGAATGTTCTTCCGTCGGCAAATATAAACGACCTGAAAAGCAAACTGGATGAGATTAACAGTCTTCAGACCGATGAGATAAGAAATGTATACCGGCAAATGCTTAGTACAGCGGAATTCAGTAATAAAGGCGGAGCAGGACTTGGCCTGATAGAGATGGCAAAAAAAACCGGCAATAAGCTAGATTATGATTTTGTGCCGCTCGATGAGGAATATTCTTATTTTATTTTAAGCAAGACAGTGAATTCTGTTGGGGTAGGGATACATTACGGGAAGAATGAACGGCCTTTTCATGGTAAGATTATTTCTCAGCTTGAAAGGCTCATGGCCGATAACAATGTTTACCTTATCTGGTCAGGCCACATAACAACAGATGTTGAAAAGGAAGTTCTCACATTCACAGAAACAAAACTTACTGAAGAAGATGTTGAATTAACCCTGAGGAAAAGAATTTTCAGCGTACTTGTTGAAATACTTGAGAATGTTGCCAGGTACAGTCCCGGTAAGGAGCCCGAGGAAAAATACGGTATGCCGGTGGCCATGATAAGGCTGGAAGATGATGTCTATACATTGACTACTGGAAACCTGATTCTCAATGAAAAAATGGAAGATCTTAAAGGGAAGCTTGACACTATAAATAAGTTTGATAAAGTAGGACTGAAAGAACTCTTCAGGAAATCTCTATCAGGGCAGACGATAAGTTCAAATAGCACCGGGAATATGGGGCTGATTGATATGGCAAGGAAATCGGGCAGTAAACTGGTGTACCAGTTCGAACAGATAAACGAGCTTTATTCCTATTATGTTCTGACAGTTAAGGTAGAAGGAAAAATCAATTAAGGCAATCTTTTAAAGCTAAGGTCTTTACCATCCCATTCAGCATAACTGCCGTTTTTAATCCAGTCCCCGAGAAATACAATTTCTGTTTCCGGCATCAGATTGTACTTCATTGCAAGATGCCGGTGTCCAAAAATGAAATAATCAATCTTCTCAATTTCAAGAACCGATCGGGCATATCTGATAAGATCTTCCTCTTCCTCGCCGAGAAACTCTTTTGTGATGCCTTTCCCGAGCCGTGAGTTCAGCGACCACCTGTGACCTATTCCGATACCAATTGAAGGATGGAGGGCTGAATACATAACCTGCAATGGTCTGTTTCTGAATATCGAAAGCAATATTTTATAGCCGGTGCTTTTTGTTCCTAATCCTTCACCATGTGCAAGGTGAAACCTCTTCCCGTCAAACTGAGTCGTTATAGGGGAAGTATGGATTGTCATGCCACATTCATCTGAAAAATAGTTGCCGACCCACATATCGTGGTTTCCTGTAAAAAAATGAACCGGAATTCCCGAATCTGTTATCTCAGAAACCGTTCCAAGAAACCTTGTAAACCCCCTTGGAACCACGAGCTTATATTCCCACCAGAAATCGAAGATATCTCCGAGAAGGTAAATCTCTTTTGCATCAGTTACGACTGAGTTTAACCATTTGACCACTTTTTTTTCCCTTTCAACGGGCAGCGATCCTGCAGGTAATCCGAGGTGAAAATCAGAAGCAAAATATATTTTCCCTGTTTCTGTCAAGGCTCTGTGCTATTTGTTGAATAATTGTTCGAGTTTTAGCTCCAGTGCTCTTCCATGAAGGTCCGACGCAATAATTCTACTTCCTTTATCAAAAAGGTAGTTGGAAGGAAGAATTTTTACATTGAATAGAATGGCATTTTTAGGGTTTTTAGGATCATCTTCCCTTGTGTTTATCCAGGGCAGCTCATCATACCTGACAGCTGCTTTCCAGGCAGTTTCATTTTCATCGAGATTAATCTGGTATATCTCAAGTCCTTTTTTACTATAAAGCTTGTAGAGCTCTTTGAATTGAAGATTCTCTTCGATACAATCTTTCGATTGGACTGACCAGAATGCCAGAAGTACGTACTTTCCTTTCAGTGAAGATAATGCTACTCTCTTGCCGGCAATATCAACTAAATCAGGATCAAGTACAATCTTTGGCAGGTTTTTGCTCATCTGCTCAATCTCAGAAATTTTCAGACTGTTCAACTCCTTTTCGAAATCTCTTGCCAGAGCCTGCACCTGTTTTGAATTAGGATAATGGCGCGTAAGCGAATCACTTACAATTTTAAGATACTGTACATCGCGTGGTTCGTAAAGAACATATGTTTCATCATTAAGTCTCTGGTACAGAGCTTTGATTGATGCCAGAGAATTAATGTTACCAAGTATGAATTCAATATTTTTCATACGCTGAGCTTTGACTAATTCATTGTACTCTGTTTCAAGTAAAGGACCCCTTGCATCAAATCCAGGTTCCTTTGAAGCGTTTTTGTAAACTGAAGTCAGGGAATCAAGTTTTCTTTTTGTTTCGATAAGAACCAGATCAAGTGTGTGCAGCTTCTCAGATCCTGCCGATCCTGCAACCGAATAATTTTCAAACAGGTTTTGACCGCTGAAATCGAGCTTTATCTTTTCCCCCGGCTCAGCCAATAAAGTGATAAAATTCTTTGTTGAAAAACCAAGCTGGAAAAAGTCAGCTCCTATGCTCTTTACTTTTAACCGGAATGTACCTTTCCTGCTGATCTTTGCAGAGTCAATAAGTACGGGAGTGTCGACATCAAGCCTGTTGAGATAAATATATTTTTCTTTTGAATTTTTAATAACACCGTTGACTGCGAATTTATTTTTGTCGTTGCATCCCGAAAAAATAAGAACCAGGGCCAGGAGGAATAATGTTCGTTTCATTAAATATCGGATTTCCAGTTTTGTTTTCAGCAATTATTTAAATATTTCGGCAAGTTTGGTCTGCAATTGAGGACCCCTTAGGTTTGATGCAATTATTCTGCCTTCTTTATCTAAAAGATAATTGCATGGTATGGATTCAATTCTATAAAGCGGAACAACCACTGAATTCCAGTACTGAACGTCGCTGACATGTATCCATTTCTCAAGATGATCGTCCTCAATACCTTTCATCCAGGCGTCTTTGGTTTTATCGAGTGATACCTGGTAAATCTGGAACCCTCTTTTGTGATATAAACTATATACATTCACCAGGTTTGGATTTTCTTTTCTGCATGGACCGCACCATGAGGCCCAGAAATCGAGCAGAACCACTGACCCTCTGGTTGAGGATAATTTTATAGTATCTCCTGCTGGTGTTGGAAGAGATATTTCAGGAGCCATGGCTCCTGCAGCTGAGGCAGGAGCTGCACCTGTTTCTCCTTTCATTTTTGCTGCTAACTCCTTAACCTGATCATGCAGCGATATTACGGGTTCATAATCGGGATAAAGGCTAAACATAGAGGAGTCAACCTTCTCAAAATATTTCATATCCTTTGCCGGATTGAGAACGTAAACGCTGGGCGCAACCTGCTGATAGAGTGCAACAAGGCTGACCAGCGAGTTAAGATTTTCATCGATATATTTTTTGGTATAGGAGTTAATTTCCGACAGGTAGCTCTGTGCCAGACTGTCGAGAGATTCAATTACTTTTGGTAACTCGGGCTTATCTACATTTTGTTTATAGATATCGCTTAGTCCTGAAAGTTTTTTTATTGTTGACTGGAGTGTCTTGTTATATTCAGTCATCATTTCAGTACCTTTAGATCCTTTTAATGATATTGGATAATTCAGTGAATCTGAGTTAGCTTTAAGTGTGATCTTCTCCCCCGGTTCAATCAGCATTGTAAGAAAGTTATTCTCATTTCTTTTTAGAAGGTAGAAAGAAGGCTGCTTAATCTCCCTCTTGAAATTAAAAGCACCATCTGAGGAAAGCTTAACTGAATCAACAGGTTTCAGTTCATTCGACTTGAGTTCATCGAGATAAATAAAGGTTCCGCTGAGAGGATTTACAATTGTGCCTGAAATTCTGACAATATTGTTTTTGCAACCGGCAGAAAACAATACGATAAACATAAAGAATAAAAGCTTCTTTTTCATTAAGTAAAATGTTAATTGATAATTATTTTCAATTATTGAAATGCAAAGTTATTCTTTTTTTAATCCGGCAATACTTTTAAGAAATTTTATTAATTTTCCCGCCAGATGACGCTTGTTTGCAGGCTTCATTTTTTATTGGTATCTTAGATAGTTTTTTATACGTTATTCAAACTGTAAATATATGAGTTACATTAAGTTCGAAAAGGGACAGGTAGTTAACCTCGAATATTCTCTGGCACGTGAGATGATAAGAACGAACAGAGCGGGTTCTTATTCCTCAACAACACTTGTTGGTTGTAATACCAGGAAATATCACGGACTGCTGGTTTGTCCTGTTGATGAGTTAGGAGGGGAGAGATTTGTGCTACTGTCTTCCCTCGATGTTACAGTTGTAAATAAGGACAAGAGTTTCAATACAGGGATAAGAAAATATAAAGGAGATTATTTCAGTCCAAAAGGTCATAAATATGTTGAGGATTATGATACCGATGATATTCCTTCAAGAATTTACAGGGTTGGTGGTGTAATTCTTAAACAGGAAAGACTTATGGTTCATTATGAAGAACAGCTTCTTATGAGGTTCTCTATCCTTGAGGCATCTGAACCAATGAAACTGCAGTTCCGTCCATTCCTGGCCTTCAGGAATATTCATCAGCTTACTCACGCCAACCTGGCTGCCAATACGAGGGTCGATTTCATAGAAAACGGCATCAGGTCGAAGATGTATGAAGGCTTTCCATGGTTAAATATTCAATTTTCCACTGATGCTGAGTTTATTCAAATGCCCGATTGGTATCGTGGAGTAGAATACATTGAGGAACAGAAACGGGGATATGATTATTCGGAGGACCTGTTTACTCCGGGTTTTTTTGAACTTAAAGCAAAAAAAGGAGATGTTATTGTTTTCTCTGCATCAACCAAAGAGGAGAAGACTGCGGGGCTCAAACAGAAGTTTACAAAGACCGTTTCGGGTAAGATCCCAAGGGATAGTTTCATTAACTGTTTAAAGAACGCTGCCCAGCAATTTGTTGAAAAACGCGGAGGCAAGACTCTTATTATAGCTGGTTATCCATGGTTTGGTGCATGGGGAAGGGATACTTTTATAGCGTTACCGGGTTTAGCACTTGCCCGTCATGGTCTTGTACTCTATAGAGAAGTACTGGATACACAAATTAACAAAATGAAGGATGGATTGTTTCCAAATATGGGTAGTACAAGTAACCCGGCATTTAATTCTGTTGACGCACCTCTCTGGTTTTTCTGGGCTGTTCAGCAATATACGGAACACGGTGGCACGGATAGTTGGGAGAGATATGGTGAAGCAGCAAAATCAGTACTGAATGCCTTTAAAAATGGTACCGCTTTTAATATTCACATGAGAGACAATGGCCTTATTTATGCTGATGCCCCTGGGAAAGCTCTGACCTGGATGGATGCTGTAGTACATGGCACTCCGGTTACCGCACGAAGAGGTTATGATGTGGAAATAAATGCTCTCTGGTATAATGCTGTTTGTTTTTCTCTTGAAATGGCAGCAAAGGGAAACGATAAGACGCTTATTAAGGAATATCAGAAATTGCCGGAGCTTATTAAGAAATCATTCCTTGATATATTTTGGGATGAAAAAATTGGCTATCTGGCTGATTATGTTAATGATGATGAAGGGGAAAATACTTTTATAAGGCCGAATATGGTAATAGCTGTTTCGATGCCGTATTCAATGCTTAATAAGGACCAGATGAAAAAGATACTGGATGTTGCAGATCGGGACCTTGTTACCATAAGAGGGCTCAGAAGCCTTTCTCCCAGAAATAAATTGTACCAAGGTGTCTGCAGGGGAAATCAGGAAGAAAGAGATACTGCATATCACCAGGGTACGGTATGGCCATGGCTTTATGGTCCCTTCTGCGAAGGATGGCTGAAAGTATATGGTCAACAGGGTGTGCAGAAAGTAAAAAAATTAATTTATGGGCTTGAAGCTGTAATGAGCGAACACGGAATCAGTACGATTTCCGAGATCTATGATGGCGATCCTCCTCACTCACCTCAGGGTGCTATCTCACAGGCATGGAGTGTTGGTGAGGTATTAAGGATTATTAACTTACTTGAGACAAAATTTGCAAATCAATAACGAGGATAGGTTATGCGGGTGTTAATGTTCGGATGGGAGTTTCCACCTCATATCACGGGTGGATTAGGCACTGCCAGCTATGGTCTGACGAAAGGTATGGCAACGCTCGATGATCTGGAAGTGATCTTTGTCGTTCCAAAAGCATGGGGCGATGAGGATCAGACTATGGTACGACTGGTAGGCGCAAACCAGGTGCCGGTTGCATACAAAAAAGTATTTTACAAAGGATTCAAACGTCCGGTTGAAAGAATTGAAGTATCCTCAAAGATTGTGCCTTATACCGATCCTGACGATTTTTGGAAGTTGGTCAAATCTGAGGTATCAGGATATAATTTTTATGTCAAGACCAACAGTAAAGGAAAAGTAGATTTTTCAGGAAAGTACGACAGCAGCCTTATGGATGAAATATATAAATACTCCGTAGTGGCCGCTGTAATAGCCGATGAAAATGAGTTTGATATAATCCATGCCCATGACTGGCTCGCATATCCTGCCGGGATAGCCGCAATGGAAGTGTCGGGAAAACCACTTGTAATTCATGTGCACGCTACAGACTTCGACAGAAGCGGGGGCAGTGTGAATCCCGATGTCTACCGGATTGAAAAGAATGGAATGGATGCTGCCTCTAAAATAATTACGGTAAGCAACCTTACCAGGGACATTGTAATTAACCGTTACAATATTGATCCGGCAAAGGTTGAGACAGTATATAACGCAGTTGAACCTGTTACGATTGAAGAAAACTGCATAATTAAAAAGGGATTTGACGAAAAGGTAGTCACATTTCTGGGAAGGATTACAATGCAGAAGGGCCCCGAATATTTTATTGAAGCAGCTTATAAGGTCCTTCAGGTCATGAACAATGTAAGATTTGTCATGGCAGGATCGGGAGATATGATGGAGAGAATGATGCGTAGAGCAGCAGCGCTTAAAATAACCGACCGGTTCCATTTCACCGGATTTCTTAAAGGTGCTGATGTTTTTACCATGCTCGATATGAGCGATGTATATATTATGCCATCGGTTTCGGAACCTTTCGGTATATCACCTCTCGAAGCCATGCAGTCAAATGTACCTGTAATTATTAGTAAACAATCGGGTGTTGCTGAAATACTTACTCATGCTGTGAAAACTGATTTTTGGGATATAGATGCGATGGCTGATGCCATCTATGGGATCCTTAATTATCCCGCACTTGCCCATATGTTCATAAAAAACGGTAAGGAGGAAGTTATCAGACTTAAATGGGATAATTCAGCCAGGCATGTGCGCGATATTTATTACAGAGTTATTGAAAATCAAAAGAACTAAGATATGAGTGTTTCAGGCAAAAAAGCGATTTGTTTATATTTTCAGGTCCATCAGCCATTCAGGCTCAAGAGATACAGGTTTTTTGATATCGGACATGATCATTACTATTATGATGATTTCTCGAATGAATCCATAATGAGGAAGGTTGCAGATAAATGTTATCTGCCTGCGAATAATATTATTCTGGATCTGATTCAGAAACATAAAGGGAAATTTAAAGTTACATTTTCCCTCTCAGGTCTGGCAATCAGTCAGTTCCGGCTTTATGCGCCTGAAGTGCTCGATTCTTTCAAAAGACTTGCTGAGACAGGAATGGTGGAATTTCTTGCGGAGACCAATTCACATTCCCTTGTTTCGCTGAGAAGCAGGACTGAATTTGAACGGCAGGTGACAAACCACCGGGAAATGTTAAAGGAATTTCTTGGAGTAGATGCTACTTCTTTCCGTAATACCGAATTAATTTATTCTGATACAATAGGATCGTGGGTGGCAGATATGGGCTTTAAATCAATGCTGACTGAGGGAGCAAAGCACGTGCTTGGATGGAAAAGCCCCAATTTTCTTTATTGCAACTCGTTGAATCCTCGCCTTAAAGTACTTCTCCGTAACTTTGTTCTGAGTGATGATATTGCTTTCAGGTTCTCAAACAGGAACTGGAACTCATGGCCATTAACAGCAGATAAGTATGCTTCATGGATAAATAAGCTTGCGCCGAAAAGCGAGCTGATCAATATTTTTCTCGATTATGAGACTTTTGGTGAACACAATTGGAAGGAGACAGGGATCTTTGATTTTCTTTCGCATATGCCTGGTGCAGTTCTGAAAAAAACTCCTTTCAGGTTTATGACAACAACTGAGATTGCCGACACGTTGCAGCCGGTATCTGCAATAAACATTCCATCTCCCATATCGTGGGCTGATGAAGAGCGCGACATAACCGCATGGCTCGGGAATGAGTTGCAGGTTGCTGCCCTCGACAAATTATACAGCTTGGCCGGGAAAGTTAATAAATGTGAAGACGAATTGATTAAAAAAGACTGGGAGTACCTGCAATCCAGTGACCATTTTTATTACATGGCTACAAAGTTCTTCTCCGACGGTGCAGTACACGCCTATTTCAACCCGTATGAAACACCTTACGACGCATTTATGAACTATATGAATGTGCTCAGCGACTTTGAGATAAGGTTGAGTAAACTATTTCCTGATACAGCTGAACAAGATCAGATATATAAACTTGGGAACCAGGTTATTGAAAAAGATATGCTGATAGAAAAACAGTCAATGGAAATTCAAAGACTGACCAAGAAAATTGCGAAAATAAAACCCGGAAAAAAGCCGGCTAAAAGAAAATCACTAAAATCAAAAGCAATAGTATCCCCAAAAGAAAAAATCTCCGAACCGACCTCCGGGGCAATAAATAAGAAAGCTCCCGTTAAATCGGCTGTCAAAGTTAAATCAAACAAAAAGTAGGATTACTACGATATAAAAAATAATTTTTTAAGATGAAGGTTGAATTTATATTTGAAACCAGTTGGGAAGTATGCAACAAAGTGGGGGGAATACATACAGTAATCTCAACCAAAGCGCTTAAAATAGTAAAAGAACTTGGCGACAATTATATCCTTATCGGTCCGGATGTATGGCGGGAAGATGTAACAAATCCCGAATTTATTTCTGATGAATCCTTATTTCCTGAATGGAAAGCCAGAGCAGCCAGTGAAGGATTAAGAGTTAAAACAGGGAGATGGAATATTTCTGGAAAACCTATTGTATTTTTAATCGACTTTACTCCGTATTTTGGTCAGCAGAATGAGATATTTGCAGGTTTCTGGGAAACATTTAAGCTTGACAGCATCACAGGTCAGTGGGATTATGTAGAACCTGCGCTCTTTGGATATGGTGCAGGCAAGCTGATTGAGAGTTTTTCAACATTCTATCGCGAGCATCATAATACCATTGCTCAATTTCACGAATGGATGACCGGAACAGGGATACTGTACCTAAAAAAAAATGTACCATGGATTGCTACTTCCTTTACGACCCATGCTACCGTTCTGGGACGAAGCATTGCCGGAAATAATCGTCCTCTTTACGGTAAGATGGAAGAATATGTTCCTTTACAGGTTGCAAGGGAGTTCAATGTTGTGGCTAAACAATCGCTCGAGAAAATTTCAGCCTCAGAGGCAGATGTTTTTACAACAGTAAGCGAAATAACTTCAAGAGAATGCGCTCATTTTCTTGGAAAGGAGGTTGATTTTGTGACTCCAAACGGATTCGAAGATTCCTTTGTTCCTCCTAATGATATTTTTGAAGAAAGAAGACAAATCGCCCGCGAAAAGCTTCTCAGTGTTGCAGAAGCAGTACTGGACTATCCTGTGGCAGAAAATTGTGTTTTACTTGTTAACAGCGGACGATATGAATTCAGGAATAAAGGTGTTGACATTTTTATTGACTCCCTGGGTGAATTGCAGAAGAAAGGGACAATAGAAAAAGAGTGTATAGCTTTCTTCCTGATACCTGCATATCATAAAGGACCTCGAAAAGATATTCAGGATGCCCTCTATAATAATGGTCAGGGAAACGGGGGCGACAGATACCTTACCCATAGTCTGCATTATCCGTCTTCGGATCCGGTCCTGCAAAGAATAGCTGCAAATAGTCTCACTAATGATGAGAAATCGAAGGTAAAGATCATTTTTGTTCCTTGTTACCTTAATGGGAACGATGGGATATTTAATATGCCCTATTTCGATTTGCTGATAGGTTTTGATCTTTCTGTATTCCCCTCATACTATGAACCATGGGGATACACTCCTCTTGAAAGTCAAATGTTTTCAATACCTACGGTTACTACCTCACTTTCAGGGTACGGACTGTGGGTAAGAACTTATTTTGAAAATCCGGGGAATGGGATATCGATAATTGAACGGACTGATGATAATGAAACTGAAGTAATAAACAAGATAAGGGATTTCGTTGCAATGTTCATCGGTCTGAATGAAAGTGATGTTAAGATTGCCAGAGAAAAGGCTCATGATATTTCAAGAATTGCCCTCTGGGATAATCTTGTCAATTATTATTTTGAAGCTTACGAATTTGCACTTAACCAGAGCAACGAAAGAAGAGAAGAACCAAGAGAATTCATCAGGTACGTCGAAACTCCCGGAATACATGTGCGAAAACCTTATCAGGTACCTGTTTGGAAAGATATCTATGTTCAGAGCGATGTGCCTGAAAAACTGGCTTCACTTAAAGATCTGGCAAATAATCTGTGGTGGTCGTGGAACACTGAAGCTGAACTATTATTTAAGAGAATGGACCCTTCCCTCTGGGAAGAGGTAAAGCATAATCCTAAACTTCTGCTTGAAAAGATTGACTATAAAAGACTTCTGGTACTCGAAGATGATGATGATTTTGTATCTGAACTGAAGAATGTCAATGAAATATTCAAAACATATATAGATCGTCCTGATAATCAGGAATTACCATCAATTGCCTATTTCAGCATGGAGTTTGGTATACACCCATGTCTGAAAATTTATTCCGGTGGACTTGGTATCCTCGCAGGTGATTATCTTAAGGAAGCCAGCGATTCGAACTTAAAAATTACCGGAGTTGGTCTACTTTACAGATATGGATATTTCAACCAGAAGCTTGGACCAAAAGGCGAGCAGCTCTCAATATATGAAGCTGAAGAGTTTTCGCGTCTCCCGATAAACCCGGTAAAAGATTCAAATGGCAACCATTTGTATGTCAGCCTGGTATGGCCGGGCAGAACTGTAAAAATCCGTGTATGGGAAGCAATGGTCGGGAAAGTAAAGCTTATTCTTCTTGATACCGATTTTGATGATAATCTGCCGGAAGACAGGACAGTCACTCATTACCTGTATGGAGGGGATATTGAAAACAGGTTAAGGCAGGAACTTATTCTGGGAATCGGAGGAATCAGAGCTCTTGTAGCTATGGAATTAAAACCTGATATCTATCACAGCAACGAAGGCCATTCTGCCTTTATCAGCCTGGAAAGATTAAGAGGTCTTATAAATGAACAGCATCTTACTTTCTATCAGGCTCTGGAAGCGGTAAGGTCCTCAACCCTGTTTACAACACATACTCCAGTTCCTGCAGGGCATGATGCATTTGAAGAGGATCTTCTTCGCAAGTATATTTCACATTACCATAGCAGGCTAACTATTACCTGGGACGAGCTGATGGCACTGGGACAGTGCAAAGGTGACTCTGATAAAAAATTCAACATGAGTTTTCTCGCGGCACGTATGTCACAGGAGGTTAATGGTGTAAGTAAATTGCATGGGGAGGTTAGCCAGGAAATGTTCAATAAGCTCTGGCCGGGATATCTTAAGGAGGAACTGTTCATAGGCTATGTGACCAATGGTGTTCATCATCCTACATGGACTGCTCCCGAGTGGAAAGAGGTTTACAAAGAATTGACAGGTAATGTTAACTTCGACCAGACCGACAGAACCCTTTGGGAAAAGCTATACAGCCTTGACGATAGAAAGGTTTATGATGTAAAAACAAGGCTTAAGAAGAACCTGTTTATAACTATCAGGAAAAGGCTCCAGTCAGATATGATTGAAAAGCATGTGAGCCCTCATACACTGTTGAGTATAAGTGGTCATCTCAATGAAAAAGCACTGACTATAGGTTTTGCCAGGCGATTCGCAACCTATAAGCGGGCATCGCTGCTCTTCCGCGATCTTGACAGGCTTTCAAGAATAGTGAATAATCCGGAGAAACCGGTTCAGTTTATTTACTCCGGTAAGGCTCATCCAAATGACGGCGGCGGAAAAGATCTGATAAAGAAAGTCTTTGAAATATCACAGATGCCTGAGTTTGCGGGTAAGGTAATTTTCCTCGAGAACTACGACATTGAACTGGCCAAGAACCTGACACAGGGAGTTGATATCTGGCTCAACACACCAACCAGGCCTCTTGAAGCTTCGGGAACCAGCGGCGAAAAAGCAGTAATGAATGGTACAATACACTTCAGTGTCCTTGACGGATGGTGGGTTGAAGGATATCGTGCGTTTGCCGGATGGGCATTGCCAAAGAAAAGAACTTATGAAAATCAGGACCTTCAGGATGACATTGATGCTGAAACTATTTATAATATGCTTGAATTTGAAATAGTTCCGGCCTATTATTCATTCAATGAACAGGGTATATCTTCTGAATGGATAAGCCTTATAAAAAATACAATGGTAAAAATAGCTCCCGAATTTACCATGAAGAGGATGATCGATGATTATTATGAAAAATATTACAATAAACTTTTTAAGAGGAATAAATATCTTACCAGTAATAACTTTGAGAAAGCAAAAGCCCTTGATGCATGGAAGAAAGCAATTAAAGATGAATGGGATAATATTGAGGTCCTGAATTACAGTTTTGAGAAGGCAGGAGATAATGTCTATCGTTCAGGTCATGATTACAGGGCGGAAATTGCGCTTGATATTAAGAAAATTCCAAAAGATAACGTCGGAGTTGAATTTATTATAACTCATATGAGTAAAACCGGCGAGTATGAATTCGTTGCCAGTGAAGAGTTTAAATTAGTCAGCTATAAAAACGGCAAATGTCTTTACAGGGCCAGCCTGGTGCCTGAAAAGGCAGGATCATTCTTTTACGGAATACGAATCTATCCAAAACACAAAGACCTGCCGCATAAACAGGATTTCTATCTTCTTCGCTGGATTGACTAAATATCTGTTGCCCGCCTTACTGCTTCTTTTTTAAATACCAGGGCCGTTCTTGTAGGCAGATAAAGATATAGGTACAAAGGAGCATTAATAATGTTCCTTTCTGCTTTCTTAATTGAAATGAAAACGGTTTTATGGTCTATCCTGTTGAATCCACCGAATAAAGGATCGTCAGTATCAAGTATTATCCTGTATTTTCCCATTACAGGTATTCCATAATCAGTGAAGGATGTGGTAGGATGGAAATTAAAAACGAAAAGCAATTCCCCTCTGGTATAAGCAACAACCTTATCTGCGTTATTCTCATATATCCTTTTAACTATAAGGTCATCAAGAATTCTGAAGTCAGTGTGAAGCTTCAGCATTTTCCTGTCGAATTTAAGCAGAAAGTTATATTTAAGATCTTTGTTTTCTGCAAGTTGCCATTGACGACGAGCATACTTAAAGCTCCAGTTGTTTCCTTCCCGTGGAAAATCAATCCATTCGGGATGACCAAATTCATTCCCCATAAAATTGAGGTAACCTCCGCCTGAAGTGCTGAAGGTTATAAGTCTTATCATTTTATGCAGTGCTATCCCACGGTCCAATGCAATGCTGTGATAGGACTTGTTCATACCTGAATACATCTCGGCATCTATCATCCTGAATATAAGTGTTTTATCGCCAACAAGAGCCTGATCATGCGATTCACAATAGGATATTATTTTTTCTTCAGGCCTATGCTGAGTCAGTTCATAGAACAACTTCCCCATATCCCAGTTCTCATCCAGAGTCTCTTTAACAAGCTTTATCCAGAAATCAGGAACCCCCATAGAGAGCCTGAAATCGAATCCGAATCCCTTTTTTTCTGTATCAGCCGCCAGCCCTGGCATGCCACTCATTTCTTCAGCTATTGTAATAGCTTCAGGCTTAAATTTATGGATCATTTTGTTCGCCAGAAAGAGATAAACAAGTGCATCTTCATCCTGGTTGCCATCGAAGTACTCATTATATGATGTGAAGTTTTTTTCAAGACCGTGATCATAATAGATCATACTCGTAATTCCATCAAACCTGAAGCCGTCAAATTTGTATTCTTCAAGCCAGTAGCGGCAATTGGATAACAGGAAATGAATTACATTATCCTTACCGTAGTCGAAGCACAGGGAATCCCAGGCCACGTGATTTCTTCTATGATTTGCATGAAAGTACTGGCCCAATGATCCGTCGAACAGTCCTAATCCTTCATTTACATTTTTAACCGAATGAGAGTGAATAAGGTCCATGATGACTCTAATTCCTGCGATATGAGCTTTATCAATGAGTTCTTTAAGATCTTCAGGTGTTCCGAATCTTGAAGAAGCGGCAAAAAAACTTGAGACATGATACCCGAACGATCCATAGAAAGGATGTTCCTGGATTGCCATAAGTTGTATTGTATTATATCCTGATTTACTTATAACAGGGAGAATGTTTTCCGTAAATTCATTGTAAGTTCCGATTTTCTCCTGCGATGTGGCCATTCCGATATGAGCTTCATAAATGACAGGAGCGGGATCTTCCGGTGTAAAATTTTCACATGTCCATTCATAGCTTTTTTCCGGATGCCATACCTGTGCATTGAATATTTTGGTTTTATCATCCTGAACCACCCGGTTTGCATATGAAGGAATCCTTTCTCCGTTCCCTCCTTCCCAGTGAACTGAAAGCTTATACAGGTCGCCATGCTTAAGAGCTTCATGCGGAAAAAATATCTCCCAGTCTCCCATCTGATTAATCCGTTTCATCATGAATTCTATTTTCTCTTTCCAGCCAGTAAAGACCCCGATCACAAAAATCTTATCAGCGTTTGGAGCCCATTCCCTGAAGACCCACGAATTGTCAGTATAATGCAGACCATAGTACAAATGGCCTATTGCAAAATCACAAAGCGTACCATTACCTGTAAGTTGTTTTTCCTTTAACAGGCATTTTGCGATCCGCCCGTCAATAATTCCTGTAAACGGATTTAACCACGGGTCAGATTGATAGAAACTTGCTGAATTCATGATGTTTGACAATATGGATATATTTCTATAAAATTACGAAATCTAAACCATTAAATTGTTTCATTTCCAAGGGCTTTATTAATTTTGCAGACATATTTTTATCTTATGTTGATTCATAAGGGTTTTGAAAATCTTAATCTAATTTCCCCTGTGGCAACTCTGGGAATTTTTGACGGTGTTCACAGGGGACATATGGCTCTTCTTGATTGTCTTGTAAAACGCGCGGAAGAGGAGGAAGGGGAATCCGTTGTAATTACATTTTCACCTCATCCCCGGATTGTGCTCGAACAGAACAATGTAAATCTGACATTCCTTACAACTATGGATGAGAAAATAGTACTACTCGAAAAAGAAAACATTGACCATCTTGTTGTTATAGAATTTGATCTAAGTTTCAGTAAAATACCGGCATGTGATTTTATTAAAGCCATTCTAGTTGAAAAAATTGGAACGAAGCATCTTATTATAGGATATAACCATCATTTCGGACGAAAAGGTGAAGGCGATTTTAATACAATAAAACAATGTGCTGAAGAATTGAAGTTCAGGGTGGAACAGGTACAGGGTTATCATACAGAAGAAGGTGCAATAAGCTCATCCTCAATTCGTGGAGCTCTGTTAAAAGGGGAAATAGATTCAGCTAACAGATGGCTCGGATATTTTTATTCCCTAACCGGAACAGTAATTGAAGGACGAAAAATCGGGCGTACCATTGGGTTTCCCACAGCAAATATTAAACCTGACTCGCAATATAAATTAATCCCGGCCAACGGAGTATATGCAGTTAATGTAATGCTTGATGATAATGTCTTTCCTGGTATGCTCAGCATTGGATCCAACCCAACAGTCAACATAGATATCAGTTTAAGAAGTATTGAAGTTCATATCTTAAACTTTGATAAGGACATTTACGGAAGAAAAATTTCTGTTGTATTCAGGAAGAGGCTTAGAGATGAGAAAAAGTTCAACAATCTGGAACAGTTAACTGAGCAAATGGCTAATGATAAACAAGATACGCTGAACCTGCTGGCCTGAAATATTACAAATGTTTTTATTAACTTTGAACACTCAAAAATTGACTGAATTATGAATGTAACAATTGATACTTTGCAATACCGGGTAAAAGACCTTTCACTGGCTGATTTTGGCAGAAAAGAGATAGAAATTGCAGAAAAAGAAATGCCCGGGTTATTAGCGATCAGAAAGAAATACTATTCTGAACAACCATTAAAAGGAGCAAGAATAACCGGGTCGCTCCATATGACAATTCAAACAGCCGTTCTTATTGAGACTCTGGCCGAACTCGGCGCTGATGTGAGATGGGCAAGCTGCAATATCTTTTCGACACAAGATCATGCTGCAGCTGCAATTGCCGCCAGAGGAATACCTGTTTTTGCATGGAAGGGTGAAACACTGGAGGAATACTGGTGGTGCACCGCACAGGCGCTTTCATTTCCCGAAGGGAAAGGTCCTAATCTTCTGGTTGATGACGGCGGTGATGCATCGCTTATGGTTCACCTTGGATATAAGGCTGAAAAATCTCCTGAAATACTTAACAGGAAACCAGAAAACAGGGAAGAAGGAATAATTCTCTCTACGCTAAAAGATATTCTGGCAAAAGAGCCGGGGAAGTGGCATCGTACTGTCAGTGAATTAAAAGGGATATCAGAAGAGACTACCACAGGCGTCCACCGTTTGTACCAGATGCTGGAAAATGGCGAATTACTTGTACCTGCAATAAATGTTAATGATTCGGTCACAAAATCAAAATTCGATAACCTTTACGGGTGCCGTGAATCTCTCGCAGATGGTATAAAAAGGGCAACTGACGTGATGCTGGCTGGAAAAGTAGTTGTTGTTTGCGGTTATGGCGATGTGGGAAAAGGGTGTGCCAGATCAATGAAATCTTACGGAGCCAGGGTTATTGTTACGGAAATTGACCCTATTTGCGCTTTACAGGCCTCAATGGAAGGATTTGAGGTTAAAACAGTCGATGACACTCTCATTGAGGGAAATATTTATGTTACAGCTACCGGTAACAGAGATATAATAACCCTGCAGCATATGCTGAAAATGAAGGATCAGTCAATCGTTTGTAATATAGGTCATTTTGATAATGAGATTCAGGTTGACAATCTGAATGAGCTTAAAGGAGTGGTAAAGATTAATATTAAACCGCAGGTTGATAAATATTTATTTCCCGACGGGCACGCAATTTTTATACTTGCCGAAGGGAGATTGGTTAACCTTGGTTGCGCTACCGGCCATCCTTCATTTGTTATGAGTAATTCTTTCAGCAATCAGACACTGGCACAGATTGATCTGTGGAAAAACAAATATGAAATAGGTGTTTACAGACTGCCAAAATATCTCGATGAGGAAGTTGCCCGCTTACATCTCGATCAGCTGGGAGTGAAACTCACAAAACTTACAAAGGAACAATCAGAATATATTGGAGTACCGGAAAAAGGACCTTTCAAACCTGAACATTACAGATATTAGAATTATTTGCCTCATCCCCCTGTCCCAGGAGAGAAGGGGGTATTAATTTTTATATGTTGTTGAAGCCCCTCCCTCTTGGAGGAGGGGTTTAGGGAGAGGCCCTGATCAGTTCCACACTGTAACATAATTGCCCTGGGAACTCGTTTTGTAGTTCTTTAAAGGATATCTTCCTACGCCTGAGGCTGGAGTTCCTCCTACAGTAAGTCCATATTTAGTGCCGCATTTCGGACAGACAGCTATCATCGAATTGTTTGGGTCAATGTTAATCTTTATACTAAGGCTGTTAACAACATAATCGTGAGGACATGTGCGATCGTAGGCGTAAAATTCCTCGGTTCCGCTGCAAATAATAATGCCATTCCCGTTATAACCTGCGGCACCAGGTCCCCAATTATTTGTAGAGGATCCCACAACAACTGATCCACCGATTCCGTTTAGACTGACAAATTCGGGATCATTAAGGTCGAGAGTAAAATTTACGTAAGTATCAGGGATAACATCATTTTTTTTATTGCACGAACCTACGATAATAGCAAGCGCCATTGTAATAAAAAAAAGTCCTATTTTTGAATTTGAAGACATCAGTGAATAATTAATAATGCAAAATTACTTATATCGCTGTGAATTTAACGGAATTGAGAATTATTTATTGTAATATCTGAGAATGAATAATATATCCTGGAGGAGGGTCTTTTTTTTTATTTTTCTTTTAACATTATCAATCGGCTCATGCAGAGCTCAGATTTTTCACAAGAATCCTGAAAAGCAACTTTTCGATAAAACTCTTGGGGAAAAGAAAGAAGTAAAAGTCAAAGAACCCAGGTCGGTATTAAAAGCTAAAAGGAAACAGGAAGCAAATGACCGTAAGCTTCAAAAAGAGTATGAGAAAAACGTAAAACGATCCCAGAAAAGAGCAATTGATATACAATCGCCTGAAGTACAGACACGTATGAAACAAAATAAAAAAGATTTGACGAAGCGGGATAAGGAAAAGAAGAAAAAAGTAAGAGCTAGTACCAGAAAAGCAGGAGAAAAATATAAAGAATAATTTAGGGTAAGGATAATTACCTGTGAAACACCTCTTCACAAGATTATTATTTGTAAATTATTAAAAAAAATTATATATTTGTTGTTGAAGAGTTCCGGCAACCCCGGAATTCTTCTTATTTTTTAATATAAGAGAGAATATGTCAGAGGTTATTTATGTTACTGTGGAAGGTCTTCAGAAACTGAAAGAGGAGCTCGACCAATTAAGGAATGTTGAGAGGCCTTCAATATCCAGGCAGATAGCTGATGCAAGGGATAAGGGTGATCTTTCTGAAAATGCCGAGTATGCTGCAGCTAAAGAGGCTCAGGGATTGCTTGAGTTAAGGATATCTAAGCTAGAGGATATAGTTGCCCGCTCAAGAATCCTTGACGAATCAAAAATTGATATTTCTTCAGTAAGATTACTTAACAGGGTGAAGATCAGGAATAAAACGAATAATTCAGTAATGGAATACCTGATTGTACCTGAAAGTGAAGCAAACTTTAAACTCGGCAAGATTGCCGTGAGTTCTCCTATTGCCCAGGGTCTGATCGGGAAAAAGGTGGGTGATATAGTTCAGATAAAAGTTCCATCAGGAACTATCCCTTTTGAAATAATTTCAATTTCAATTTAATAAATCATTTCAATACCGGTATGGCCACAATTTTTTCTAAAATCATTAAGGGTGAAATTCCTTGTTATAAGATAGCTGAGAATGATGATTATTTTGCATTTCTCGACATCAACCCTTTGAGAGCCGGACATACACTGGTTGTTTCTAAAAGGGAGACAGATTATATCTTTGACCTGGAAGATCTTTATCTATCAGGAATGGTGATTTTCTCAAAGAAAATCGCCGTAGCAATTAAAAATGTGATTCCCTGCAACCGTATCGGAGTAGCCATACTGGGTCTTGAGGTGCCTCATGCCCATATACACCTGGTCCCGATGGATACAATGGAAGATATCAACTTCAAAAATCCTAAGCTAAAATTCTCGCCCGAAGAATTCAATGAGATTGCTGCAAAAATCAGCAGGAAAGTAATTCTCTAATCCAATTATTTAGGCTTTACGAGGCCGGTCATCTTATTCTTCTTTGTTTTTCTTAACCCTACCCCATGCATGGGATTGTTGAAAAAGTAATTTTCCTTAATTTCTTCTTTTTGTGTTCCTTTGAGATGTACTTTGTGATACTTTGTGGTTCAATGGTTTAGGTTCTACCACTAAGGTACACTAAGGTTGTCACTAAGGACTTTTTCAACACCCCCAGAATCGATTATCAGACAATTAGTTACTCCCCTTTCCTTGGACTAAAGGGAAGGGATTTGGGGATGCGTTAATATTATCCTGGTATTTTTCTTAACTTTATAGAATCATTCTGCTTGCTGCATGAATTATTTATATGATTTATGGGATGATTTTATTAGCCTTTTATTTCCGCGAAAGTGCTATGCCTGTGGAAGCCATCTTGTACGGAATGAAAGCCTTATTTGTACTGAATGTTACGTTGTAATTCCGCGGACTAACTATCATACTCTGACAGACAATCCTGTTGCTCAGCTATTCTGGGGAAGATGTATGATAGAAAAGGCCGCCGCTTTTTCTTATTATAATAAAGGCAGCCGTATAAGAAAACTTATTCATAATCTTAAGTACAAAGGAATCAGGGAGTTGGGGTATGAACTTGGGAGAATATATGGCTTGTCTCTTGATTCATCGGGTTTTATGGACGACATTGACCTGATAATCCCTGTTCCTCTTCATCCTGAAAAAAAACAAATACGAGGCTACAATCAGAGTGAAATAATATCATTTGGAATTGCAGATGCTGTGCACCTGCCTGTGGATGTAAATTCACTTGTAAGAACAATAGTTTCAGCCACACAGACTAAAAGATCGCGTTATGAAAGATGGACAAACGTTGAAGGTATTTTTGAGGTAATTGATCCTCAGCCAATAATGCGGAAACATGTTTTGCTGGTCGATGATGTCATAACTACCGGATCGACCATTGAATCATGTGTAAATGAACTTCTTAAGACGGAAGGTGTAAAAGTAAGTGTGGTGGCACTTGCCTTTGCAGTTGTATAACCGTTTTATAAACCCTCCTTTATTACTCTTTTTGGATTTTTATTCATGAAATCTTTCCAGCTGTTATAAGATTTTGTCTGAGTAGGATTATTTGTCTGGTAAAAATGACAAAGGGCGGCAGCCAATCCATCGGTGGCATCAAGCTTTATATCGGTCAGATTAAATTTAAGAATATTCATCAACATTGAAGCTACCTGTTCCTTTGATGCAGCGCCCTGGCCGGTAATTGACATCTTGATCTTCCGGGGAGCATATTCAAATATTGGCAATGAACGTGTAAGTGCCGCTGCTATTGCGGCGCCCTGTGCCCTGCCAAGTTTTAGCATCGATTGAACATTTTTTCCAAAGAACGGAGCTTCTATAGCCAGTTCATCGGGATGGTATTCATCAATGATCCCGATAGTCCTTTCAAAAATATGCTTTAATTTAAGGTAGTGATCATCATACTTCGAAAGATCTATCGACCCGATGGTTATAAGTTCGGGAGTAACACCGGTAGTTTTTATAACTCCATATCCAGTGATGCTGGTACCCGGATCAATGCCCAGAATTATTCTTTCCTTTGGTTTGACTTTCAATGGGTTGTTTTTGATTGGCAAGTTAATAATCCTTTTTGGATTTTGCCATTAGATTGGATATACCTTATTTCTGCAATCAGCTGCAGATCCGGGTTTAGTCATCTCATTGATTTAAAATGAGAAAGCAGAGACGGTTCATCTATCTATATCGACTCTGCTTTCTTTTCTGTCCACAAAATGTCATTTTATTAGAGGAAAATATCCAAAAATGTAACAGCCGATTAAACAATATTGACTAAATGCCAGAATGTAAATCTATTTCTTTAAGATGTATGCGTTATTATTTTTATTATCCTTTTCAGAGAATTTCAAAGTGGGTCGTTTTATCATTAATCCCTTTGATGAAATTGTTCCATGCTCCAGGTAATAAATAGCTTCTTTAAAACAGGCTTCGTTTCTGTCATTCCAATCATGTGTAAAATCATCAGGAACATATTTATCGGGTGCAAAACCTTTATAGAATCCGCCCTGGCCGGCAGAATTAACCAGCGAGAAAGTTATTGGCCAGAACATATAACTGGTCTGATAAGGAATTCCAATCATTCCAACGGGTTTCCCGTTTGTTGTGTCACCTAAAGTATGTACATCAAGAATTGGTTTCAATCCGTTTATGAAATCCTCGCTGGCGGAAGCCGTTTCCCTGGTAGTAATTATAATTAATTTTGTGATACTCAGAGGGAAAGCCACCGAATTGAAGTTATATGTTGTATTATATGAAGTATTTTTGTCATTAAAGGTCAATTGGAGGAAAGGGGTATTAAGTTTCGCTGTGCCTGCAAGGTAACTGGCCATATTTGTAAGCACACTTATATCTCCTCCTCCGTTATATCTTAAATCTACTATAAGATCTGTTATATTATTCTGACTGAAATATGTAAATGCTGTCAATAATTCATCATTTGACGGCTGTATAAACTGGTCAAAAACAAGATGTCCTGTTATTCCTGATTTCAGATGCAGGGTATCAGCCAAAAGTACAGTATTCAGAGTAAACGCAGCCTTTGTGGAAACTATTGTGGAATCTTTTCCCTGGGGTGTCTGAAAAAGAAAAGTATTGGTTATGCCAGCTGTAGATGCTCCTATGAGATTATTATAAGCAGTGGCATCATTTGCAAGGAATATTGGTGCAAGATCAGTGCCATTGAGCTGTTTCACAATCCATCCCCTTCTGACTCCCAAGCTGTATAATGGTGAATTATTGTAAATCTGTACAATTCTGACCTGGTTGTTCGGATCAAGTCCAAGGCTGATTCCATGTCCTACAAAGTCTCCCTGGGACATCGCTAAATACTCTTCATAGGTCTGCACGAAACTCCATCTGTCAAGGGTTTTATACATCATTGCATCCAGCAGTGTGTAAGGATCCTTGTAATCGGTTTTTACAACTGCAGGCATAAGATTGTACCAGAAATAATATTGATTCATTGCATCATACAGATAATCCCGGGCCAGTTGATCCACAGTCTCAGCTGTAGTTGCGGGAGAGACATTTTTTTTACACGAACCTAATACGAGTATTAAGAAAGAAAGAAGTATAACTAGCTTTTTCATATTTCTGAATATAATATGTATATAACAATTAAACTATAATTTTTGATCGCATGTTTTGAATAAAGATTCCGGATATTATAAGTATTAATCCCAAAGGGGTAGTATAATAAACGGGTTCGTGAAGAAAAAAGTGTATAAAAATCAGAGAAAGAAAAGGAGCCAGGTAAACCAGGTTACTGACCTGTGCTGTGGTCGAGGCCATCTGAAGCGCTTTCAGCCAGAAAAAGAAGGTAATTCCCATTTCAAAAATTCCGACATAAATTGATGTGGCCACACCCCTAAAGCCTGTCTCAATTTGCCATTTGCCTCTAATGATCATTACTATGATGAGATAGATTGAGCCAAAAATAAAATTAAGAAGAAGCTTAACCCCTTCATCCCTCTTATCTTTCACATTAAGTATAAAATAAAATGCCCAAAAGACTGAACTTCCTGTAGCAAGAATGATACCGGTGAGATTTGCATGTCCCGATTTGAAAAGATTACCCTGGGATGATATGATATATACACCTGTAAAACTTACGATAAGAGCGATAAAACTTTTTCTTTCAATTTTTTGTCCCAGGACAGGCACAGAAAGAAAGACAAGAATAATCGGCCATATCATATTTAGCGGTTGTGCAACCTGGGCAGGGAGTAACCGGTAAGCATTTAAGAGAATAAGATAATATAGAAATGGATTTATAAGTCCGAGAATTGCAGAATTTAAAAGTTCACGAGGCGAACTCATTTTTATAAGATGAATTTTCTTACCGGCTGAGACAATAATAAATAATACTGTGGCTGAAGCAAGAGATGCGATTGTAAGCATTGGGAGAATATCCATTTCTCCGAGTCCCAGTTTGAATGCAGTCGGAATTGTTGACCAGAATAATACAGCCAGGCCGGCGTAGATATACGATGATTTTGTTCGGTCCATAATATTCATTTATTTAACCACAAAGAACACAAAGTAGACACAAAGTTAAAAGCCTTCGCGGCAGTCTGGCCCCTTCGCTAAAATAACCTACCAGGCTATTTCTTAACGCTCGGGCCTCTTCGTGACCTTTGTGTTAAAGCCACCCCTGCAGTCTGGCCACTGCGCTAAAATAGCCCACCGGGCTATTTCTTAACGCTTGTGCCCCTTTGTGGTTAATGGATTTCAGCTTTTCCAACTACGCTTGTGAGGCAAATATTAATTTATAATATCAAATCCGGTATAAGGCACCAGTACATTTGGGATATTAATTCCTGCTTCAGTCTGGTTGTTTTCAAGTATGGCAGCCACAATTCTTGGCAAAGCAAGGGCGCTTCCATTCAGTGTATGAACCAGCCGGGTTTGTTTATCTCCTTTTTCTTTAAACCTGCATTTTAGCCTGTTTGCCTGAAATGACTCGAAATTTGACACTGAACTCACTTCAAGCCAGCGTTTTTGAGAAGCTGACCAGACTTCAAAATCATAAGTGAGCGCAGATGTAAATGACATATCTCCGCCACATAGCCTTAATATACGGTATGGCAGATCAAGCTTGGAAACAAGTCCCTCCACATGTGTTACCATTTCTTCAAGAGACTCATAAGAATGATCGGGGTGGGCAATCCTGACAATTTCAACCTTGTCAAACTGATGCAAACGGTTCAGTCCCCGTACATGAGCTCCCCATGAACCGGCTTCACGTCTGAAGCATGGTGTATAGGCAATATTCTTTATTGGAAGCGCGTCAGCATTAAGAATTACATCCCGGTAGATATTTGTAACGGGTACCTCAGCCGTAGGCACAAGGTAAAAGTTATCGAGTGTAGCATGATACATTTGTCCCTCCTTATCGGGGAGCTGACCAGTGCCAAACCCCGAATCCTCATTGACCAGTATAGGAGGCATCACCTCTGAATAACCTGTTTTTTCACCTTCATCAAGAAAAAAAGTTATAAGGGCTCTCTGTAGTTTTGCTCCTTTCCCTTTGTAAACAGGGAACCCTGCTCCGGTAAGTTTAATGCCCAGGTCAAAATCAATGATATCGTATTTTTTAATCAGATCCCAGTGGGGAAGTGAGTTTTCAGGCAGAAGAGGCATTTTACCTCCTGAGCGGACTTCTACATTATCATCGGCTCCATGTCCCGGAGGTACGGATTCATGAGGAAGATTCGGCAACCGGATGATCTCGGTCCGGAGCTCATTATCTATAGGAATCATTTTATCAGTCAGCGACTTAATTTCTTCTTTAATGGAAAATGTTTTTTCCTTTGCAGTCTCAGCTTCATCTCTTCTTCCTCCCTTCATCATTGAACCAATTTCTTTTGAAATGCGGTTCATATCTCCCTGTAATGCATCAGTTCTTGACTGTATTTCGCGGCGGGAGGAATCGAGTAAAAGGATCCTGTTAATTATTTCTTCCGCATCGAAGTTTTTAATTTTCAGCCGTTCAATTATAAATTCTTTTTTTTCACGAATAAGGCTTATTGTTAACATAATCTCTTTTGAATTAATAAAAAAAGCAGGCTAACGGGCCTGCTGTAAAAATATCAAAAAACTCCTGATAATGCTTTCCTGTATCCGAAAAGAATTTCGGGAGCTTTATTCTTTTAAGATAATGGCTTATTCAGTTACCGCTTTAGAGTGTCAAATAACCTATCGATAAATAGATTTAGTAATTAATTTGTTTAACTATTTCACACTCTTAACCGACACATAAGTTTTATTATCTTTTTTTCTTTTAAACTCAACTTCTCCATCGGTGAGTGCAAAAAGCGTGTGGTCTTTACCAAGACCAACGTTAATGCCCGGATTGTGTTTGGTACCTCTCTGGCGAACAATAATGTTGCCTGCCTTGGCTGTCTGGCCGCCGAAAAGCTTCACTCCCAATCGTTTACTTTCTGAATCGCGACCGTTGCGTGAACTGCCTGCTCCTTTCTTATGTGCCATAATTCTATATTTTTATTTGCTTAAAATTTCAATTATCTATTTTTTGCCCTTCGCTTTTTTCTTGGCGGCAGGTTTTTTCTCAGCCGGTTTCTTAGCTGCGACTTTTTTCTCTGCAGCTTTTTTTACAGGGGCTTCTTCTTTTTTAGCTGCCGGTTTCTTTGCACCTTTTTTCACTGGTACAGTTTCTTCAGCAACCTCAACATCAGCTGTTTTTGATTCAGCTTTTTTAGGAACGGCTTTTATTGGTGCGGCAATACCGTTTATACTGATTATTTCAATCTGTGTAAAGTTCTGGCGGTGACCGTTTTTAACCCTGTATCCTTTTTTCCTCTTCTTTTTAAAAACAATTAACTTATCACCCCTTATACTATTGTCGAGAATTTTTCCTCCGACAACTGCATCTTTAATCGTTGGTTCTCCAATAGTAATTTTGCCTTCATCCTCAATTAACAGAACCTGATCAAACTCGACTTCTTTTCCTTCATCAAAATCCAGACGGTGAACAAAAATCTTTTTACCGTTCTCAACTTTAAACTGCTGACCTGCAATTTCTACGATTGCGTACATGTTATCTTTTTTTTACGTTACTCCGTGAGGCGTATACAATCATTCAAGCGTATAACTTTAATTTGCCCCTGCGAATTTTATCCAAAATTGGACTGCAAAGATATAAAAATTAGATTATTTACAAATCAATATTGCTTATTTTTTATTGTCTGTTACTGATAAGAGAAAATATTATCTGAACTCCCTTATTTTCTAATGATGAGGAATGAACAAAGAGGTTAATTTTGTTGTAAGGATGTTAATAAAAAAGGATATTCTCACTCAGGGTGTTAGTGCTAATATCTTTATATTTGTCAGATACATCAAAAACCGATTATTTCTTTGGCGCATAAATAATTGATATGAAGAGAGTAAAGCTGAAAGTAATGGGGATATCATATAGCCAGACTCAATCCGGAGCTTATGCACTGATACTGATCGAGGAAAACGGAGAGAGACGGATCCCTATTATTATTGGCGGCTTTGAAGCACAGGCAATTGTAATAAAACTTGAGAATTTAGATCCTCCGCGCCCATTAACACATGACCTCTTTAAAAAATTTGCCGATGAGTTCAATATATCTGTTATTGAAGTTATGATTTATAAACTTGAAGAAGGGGTATTCTTCTCAAAGCTCGTTTGCAATAATGGAGAAAAAGAATACTCAATCGACAGCAGAACATCAGACGCCGTGGCACTTGCCCTGAGATTCGGGTGTCCGATATTTATTACCGAAGAGATACTGAAAAAAGCAGGAATAACTGTAAATCCAGCAGATAGTGACATATCCTCTGTGAATGAAGTCGAAAATTTCTTCGAACCGGAAAAAACCAAATATGACACATATTCCGATGAGGAGCTTTATAAGATGATCGATGAAGCCATCAAGACTGAAGATTATGAACGCGCTGCAACAGTAAGGGATGAAATTGAGAAAAGAAAGAAAAAAAAGGGATAATCTGTTCTGCAATAAATTTGGGGTAAATATTAATCAACTATTTTATAATGAAAAGAACATTTATACTGGCTCTTTTATCTGTGATTACAGGATATTGGGCGGTTGCGAAAGAGTATAAGTTCAGTTCACCGGATAATAAAATTTCTGTGACTATAAACGTTGGCGCCGATATAAAATGGTCAGCGACAATTGAAGGCAAAGAGGTAATAAACAATTCAAAAATTGCAATGATGCTTGTAAACGGGCGGGTTTTGGGAGAAAATGAGAAGGTCACAAAGGTATCGCTAAGCAAGCTTAATGATATAATTAGACCGGTTGTAGCAAACAAAAGATCAGAGATAAAAGATAACTGTAATATTCTGACAATCTCATTTAATTCAGGTTTTTCTCTTCAGTTCAGAGCATACGACGATGGAGTGGCATACAGATTTGAAACTTCATTTAAAGATGATATTACTATTAAAAATGAAGTTTCAGAATATGCTTTTCCTGCAGGATCACACTCCTGGTATCCACTGGAATCAAGCTTTATGTCACATAACGAAAGGACATTTATCTATTCATCTCTTGACACTATTGCCAAAAAGCATCTTGCAAGCCTGCCGACCCTTTTTCAGGTAAATGGAGTTGATGTTCTTGTTACAGAATCAGATATTGAGGATTACCCGGGAATGTGGCTCATTGGCGGAGGATCAGGAAAGATTTCCGGAATATGGTCAAAATATCCTGATACTGAAAAGCTTACCCGTGACCGTGACCTGTTCGTTACAAGTACCAAAGACTACATTGCCAAAACAAAAGGGACCCGGACATTCCCCTGGAGAGCTTTTGTTATCGCTCAGAATGATGTTAAATTAATTGAGAGTGACCTTGTATATAAGCTTGCCCCGCCGAATAAGATTGAAGATACAAAATGGATAAAACCCGGACATGTAGCATGGGACTGGTGGAATGCAAACAATTTATATGGGGTTGATTTCAGGGCGGGTATCAATAATGATACTTATAAATACTATATTGATTTTGCTTCAAAAAACGGAATCGAATATGTTATTCTTGATGAGGGCTGGTACCCGCTGGGAAATGTTCTGGTATCAGTGCCCGGAATAAATGTCCCTGAACTATGCAAATATGCTGAAAGCAAGCATGTAGGAATAATTTTATGGGTTGTATGGAAAACTTTCTGGGATAATATTGATGAGGCTATAGTTCTTTATGAAAAATGGGGTGTGAAAGGAGTTAAGGTTGATTTCATGCAGAGAGATGATCAGAAAGTTGTCAACTTCTATCTGGAAGCTGCAAGAAAAACTGCCGAACATCATCTGCTCATTGACTTTCACGGAGCGTATAAACCTGACGGTCTTGGTCGTACATGGCCGAATGCCCTCACGCGCGAAGGAGTGAAAGGAATGGAAAATGACAAGTGGAGCAAAGATGTTACACCGGAACATGATGTAACTCTTCCATTTACAAGAATGATTGCCGGGCCGATGGATTATACTCCGGGAGCCCTGGTAAATATGGACAAAGCGAATTTTACCCCGAATTTCACTCGTCCGGAGAGTCAGGGAACCAGAGCACACCAGGTGGCTTTATATGTAATTTATGAAAGCCCCCTGCAGATGCTGGCTGATAGCCCTTCAAACTATATGAAAGAACAGGAGACAACAGATTTTATAGTGAAGATCCCTGTTGTTTGGGACGATATTCTTGGGATTGATGGGAAAGTGGGTGAATATCTTCTTCTTGCCAGACGATCTGGAAAAGATTGGTTTGTTGGAGCGATTACAAATTGGACCAGCCGCGATATTGATCTTGACCTCTCTTTTCTTCCTGCAGGAAGTTACTCCATGGGTATATTTAAGGATGGTATCAATGCCGACAGGTATGCAGGCGATTATAAATATCTGAAAACTAAAGTAAAATCGGGTGATAAGATGAAAATCCATCTTGCACCTGGTGGAGGATGGGCAGCAAGAATTACACCCGAATAACCAATTTTATTCAAATGTAATGAGGCAATATCTTGATCTGCTTGATCATGTTTTAAAAACCGGAACTGAAAAGGAGGATAGGACCGGGACAGGAACGATAAGCGTATTTGGTTATCAGATGAGATTTAACCTTGAAAAAGGCTTTCCACTTCTTACAACAAAGAAGCTTCATCTGAAATCCATTATTCATGAACTACTCTGGTTTATCTCAGGCGATACCAATATTAAATACCTGACCGATAACGGAGTGAAGATCTGGAACGAGTGGGCTGATAAAGATGGTAACCTAGGTCCGGTTTATGGTTACCAATGGCGCTCATGGCCTTCCGACGGAGGGAAGAAAATTGATCAGCTCGTAAATGTTATCAGTTCAATAAAGAAATCGCCCGATTCGCGAAGGCATATTATAAGTGCCTGGAATGTTGGTGAATTGGATAAAATGGCTCTTCCACCGTGTCACATATTATTTCAGTTCTATGTTGCCGGAGGCAGATTATCGTGCCAGCTTTACCAGAGGAGTGCAGATATATTTATTGGTGTGCCGTTCAATATTGCTTCATACGCAATGTTGACTCTGATGGTAGCGCAGGTAACAGGTCTGAAACCGGGTGATTTTGTTCATACCCTTGGTGATGCGCATATTTATCTAAACCATTTAGATCAGGTAAAACTTCAGCTTACACGGGAGCCATACAAACTGCCTAAGATGTCGATCAATCCGGAAATATCCGATATACTCAGTTTCAAATATGATGATTTTGTTCTGTCAGATTATGTTTCATATCCACATATTAAAGGAGATATTTCAGTGTAAAATGTAAGTTATGATATCAATTATAGTTGCTGTTTCGGAAGATTGGGGTATTGGAAAGGATAATGAGCTGTTATGGCATATTTCTGAAGATCTTAAGCGATTTAAAAGGCTTACAATCGGAAAGACCGTTCTAATGGGGAAAAGAACATGGGAATCATTACCAAGGAAGCCTCTTATCGGACGGAAGAATATTGTTTTGACAGATGATATTCAGGAATCAATTGAAAGTGCTGTTACTGCATATTCCATTGAGGATGCACTCAGCAAATGCTCACCAGACGAAGAAGTATTTGTTATCGGAGGCGGAAGCATTTACCGCCAGTTTATGCCAATAGCAGATCAGTTGTTCATTACTCATGTTCATAAAAAGGCGCCTGCAGATATTTATTTTCCTGAGATAGATCTGAATATCTGGAAAATAACGGAAAAAGAGGAGTTTAAAACGGACGATGATATTGGAATACCTTATACATATGCTATCTACGAAAGGAAAACAAGATTAGGTTAAGGTTAAGGTTGAGGTTGAGATTGAGGGAAATGTAAATGTCTCAGCCTCGGCCTTAGCCTCTTAAAGTTTGCTGATAGTAATAATCTAAGGATTTTAAGATGCCTTCAGAATCTTAAGATTTATTCTTTCAAGCTTATGGCTTGCATAATCGATTGTTATTTCAAGCTCATTTGTATCGATCGATGGCATCTCGAACATGGCATCCAGCATGATGGTTTCACAAATTGATCTTAAACCGCGTGCTCCGAGTTTGAATTCAATGGCCTTATCAACAATATACTCAAGAACTCCTTCTGCAAAGGTGAGTTCAATATTGTCCATTCTGAACAGCTTAATATACTGTTTCACCAGGGCATTTTTTGGTTCGGTAAGTATTGCCCTCAGAGCCTTTCTGTCAAGAGGATTTAAATGAGTAAGCACCGGCAATCTACCGATTATTTCAGGTATAAGGCCATAGGATCTGAGATCCTGCGGCGCTATATATTGAAGAAGATTATCCTTATCCACTTTTTCGCGGATCTTTGAAGCGCCGAAGCCGACGATCTGAGTATTTAGCCGTTGAGCAATTTTCTTATCAATACCCTCAAAAGCTCCTCCACAGATAAAAAGAATATTTTTTGTATCCACAGGGATCATCTTCTGTTCAGGATGTTTTCTGCCTCCTTGTGGCGGCACATTCACTATAGAACCTTCAAGAAGTTTCAATAGTCCCTGCTGAACACCTTCTCCTGACACATCGCGTGTTATGGAAGGATTGTCGCCTTTTCTGGCGATTTTATCGATCTCATCAATAAAGACTATGCCCTTTTCAGCTGCTTTAACGTCATAATCAGCATTTTGCAGCAACCTGGTCAGAAGACTTTCAATATCTTCGCCGACATAGCCTGCTTCAGTAAGTACTGTTGCATCTACTATTGTAAACGGCACATGCAGCATTTTTGCTACAGTCCTGGCGAGAAGAGTCTTTCCGGTTCCGGTTTCCCCGACAAGGATTATATTTGATTTTTCGATTTCAATATCTTCGGCATCAGGCTTTTGCATCAATCGTTTATAGTGATTATACACCGCTACAGCGATTATCTTTTTAGCCATATCCTGACCAATAACATACTGGTCGAGAAAATTCTTTATTTCTGCCGGCTTGAGAAGGTTGATAGTATCAAACGTTACATTCTTTTTACTGCCAAGTTCTTCGTTCATAATGCTGTGAGCCTGCTCAATACAGTGATCGCAGATATGACCCTCGAGCCCCGCAATAAGCATATTAGCCTCTTTCTTGGTCCTGCCGCAAAAAGAACATTTATCCATAAGACACTACTTTACATTTTTCACGAGGATCTCATCGATCATCCCGTAATCTTTAGCTTCCTGCGATGTCATCCAGTAATCCCTGTCGGAGTCTTTTTCTACTTTTTCAATAGGATTTCCCGAATGAAGCGCGATTATCTCGTAAAGCTCTCTTTTAAGTTTTACAATTTCACGAACAGTTATTTCCAAATCTGTAGCAACTCCCTCTGCACCGCCCATGGGCTGATGTATCATGATCCTTGAATGTTTCAGTGCAGATCTCTTACCTTTCTTACCGGCTGTAAGGAGAACTGCGCCCATTGAGGCTGCCATTCCGGTACAGATTGTTGCTATGTCAGCTGAAATATACTGCATAGTATCGTAGATTCCCAGTCCTGCATTGACTGATCCGCCCGGAGTATTAAAATATATCTGAATATCTTTTCCGGGATCTGCCGAATCGAGATAGAGTAACTGTGCCTGTATAATATTAGCAACATAATCATCAATGGGTAAGCCAAGGAAAATAATCCTGTCCATCATAAGACGTGAAAAGACATCCATGGATGCCACATTTAATTGTCGCTCCTCAATAATGGTTGGTGAAATATAACTGTCACTAAAAACGGAAGTGTATTTGTGCAAGCCCGTACTGCTTACTCCACGTTTATTTATTGCAAACTTTCCAAAATCGTCAAGAATATTCATATTTTTTACATTAAAAATTAACAGGCAAAGATAATAAAATTAAAATAAATCATTGCAAAGCATTGATTACTATTCAAAAAGCTTATTAAATTCCTCAGTTGTAACACTCTTGTCCTCAAGCTTTACAAGTTCCTTTATCAGCAGAATAACCTTTTCATCAAGTATTTTGTCGGCTATTCTTTTTGCATCTTCGTCTCTTTTCAGGGTCTCTTTCGCATAATTAGCAATCTGCTCATCAGTAGTATAAAAGAGGCCATATTGCTGGAACTGGTACCTTGTAATGTTCTCAGCTTCTTTCTGCAGTTCTTCCTCACTTATTTTCACATCGTTGTCGCGAGCTACTTTATTGCGGATCAGCTGCCATTTAAGGTCTTTTTTGAAACTGTCAAATTCTTTTTCGATCTGTTCTTCAGTGGTTTTTTCATTGACTCTGAGCAGCCATCTTTTAAGGAACTCCTCAGGCAACTGGAAATCTGTTTTTTCCATAGTCAGATTCTTAATATCCATCATGAGTTTAAACTCACTTTCGCGTTTCAGGTTAATGGTGATTTCCTCTTCAATCTTTTTCATTAATTCCTCTTCAGAATTGACAACTCCTTCACCATAAATCCTGTCGAAAAGCTGTTTGCCTACCTCGGCTGGATAAAACCGGCTTATTTCATTAACTGTAAATCTGTAATTCGCCACAAGATCTGCAACCTCTTCCTTTTTTTTATGAAGTATACCGGCTATTTCCGTATCGTTAGGGTATGCTTTTTTCAGATCGAAATCGATTGTATCCTTAATGTTTTTACCGATAAATTCTTCTTTAATTTTCTTATCCTTTATTATATCAATGCCAAGTGATGTTTCTTCAACGGAGGGTCCTTCAGGAATGACATTGCCATTCTCATCAATAGCTTCTATTTTGCCTTTGATAACATCTTTTTCCTCGGTCTGGTCGGCTTTCTTTAATTCACCATACCTTCGGGTATAGTTTTCGAGGTACTGGCTCCTCATCTTTTCGTCGACAATTATTTCATACTGATTGACTTTATTTTTTTTCGACAGTTTCAGTTCAACTGCCGGAGACAATCCGATTTCGAATGAAAACGTAAAATCCTGCTGTGTGTCGAAATCAAATTTTTCCTGTTCATCTGTTTTTGGGATCGGATCTCCAAGAAGTTCAAGCTTTTCGTCATTAATGTATTTCTGGATGTTTTCGGTAACTACCTTATTGATCTCATCGATCTGAACAGCGCGGCCATACATTTTTTTTACAAGCCCTATCGGAACCATTCCGGGGCGGAATCCTTTTATTGTTGCTTTCTTCCTGTAATCTTTCAGTACTGTCTCAACCTTATCTTCATAATCGGTTTTCTCGATCTTAACTTTTAAAACTGCATTCAGATCGTCGATGGTTTCTTTGGTAATATTCATTTTATTATTGTTTATTGTGTAGTTGAAAAAAACCGCCAAAACGCACTTTTTAAGAGGTTACGGGCGGCTTGACACTTTTGTGCGGATGAAGGGACTCGAACCCCCACGTCACGAAGACACAAGATCCTAAGTCTTGCTCGGCTACCAATTACGACACATCCGCGGTAAAATTCCCCGCAAAAGTATAATAATTTATCATGAAAACAAATTGATCAGATTACCTGCGCAGTTCAAAGTTCTTCCCGAGATACACTTTTCTTACATGCTCATCATCTGCCAATTGCGCAGATGTGCCGGATTTCAGAATACGACCCTCGAACAGAAGGTATGCCCGATCGGTAATGGAGAGGGTCTCGTGAACGTTATGATCGGTAATAAGAATTCCGATATTTTTTTCTCTCAGTTTTGAAACAATATCCTGAATATCTTCAACTGCTATAGGATCAACACCGGCAAAGGGTTCGTCAAGCAGAATGAATTTAGGCTTAAGGGCAAGTGCCCGTGCAATTTCAGTGCGTCGTCGTTCCCCTCCCGAAAGCTGAATACCTTTGCTCGCCCTTATTTTATGCAATCCGAATTCTCCAAGGAGAGTCTCAAGCCTTTCTTCCTGTTCCTCTTTCGGAAAGCCCGACATTTCAAGAACTGCACGTATGTTATCTTCAACAGACATGTTCCTGAATACTGAGGCTTCCTGTGCAAGGTATCCGATACCTTTTCTGGCGCGTTTGTATACCGGAAGCGTTGTTATCTCCTCTTCATCAAGAAATATTTTTCCCTCCCGTGGCCTGATTAATCCGACAATCATGTAAAATGTAGTGGTCTTGCCAGCGCCGTTTGGCCCGAGTAATCCTACGATCTCCCCCTGTTCAACCTCAACAGAAACCTGGTCAACAACAGTCCTGTTGTGATATTTTTTTACAAGATTTTCAGTGTAAAGTTTCATTTAAAGTACTATGAAGTTGCGGGTTGGTTTTTTTCATCCTTACCAAAGAATTCTTTGCGATCTTTTTCTTTTTTCTTTATGACTTTTGCAGAAATAAAGATGCTGACCTCATAAAGAACAACCAGAGGAATAGCTACAAGCGTCATAGAAAAGATATCCGGAGGAGTAATAAGTGCGGCAACTATAAAGATGACCACGATTGAATGCCTCCTGTATTTTTTCATGAAGGTAGGTGTAAGAATACCAATTTTAGTTAGAAAGAATGCTATAATCGGTAACTCAAATACCAGACCAGTGGCCAGACAGATTGATGTCAGAAGTCCAATATACGAACGGATATTAATCTGATTGACTACCGAAGGATCAACTTCATATGAGCTTAGAAAATGTATCGACAGGGGAGCCAGCATGAAGTATCCGAAGAGAACTCCGACGAAAAACAACCCTGAAGCAGCAGTTACAGCACCTTTGGCATATCTTGCCTCGCTCGGTTTGAGGGCAGGCTTGAAGAACTTCCAGAACTCCCAGGTTATAACAGGAAATGCAAGGATCAGTCCGGCAACCATGGCAACGGTTACGTGAGTTGTAAACTGGCCCGTCATTTTTATATTTATAAGATTTAATGGTTTGGTGTTAATACATAATGCAGCAGTTTTCAGGTATTCTCCAAGCTGGCAAAGTAACCGGTTTGTAATAAAATCAGGGCTTTTGGGACCAAGTATAATTTTATTAAAAAGAATATTTTTAAATATGAATGCTATAATCATAAAGAGCAGTATAGCTAAAATTGACCTGATAATGTGCCATCTTAACTCCTCAAGATGCTGAAGGAATGACATTTCTTTCTCTCCATTCTTCCCTTTTTTCCCAAATATTGTCATTAACACCTGATATTAGATTCGATAAAAATTCAGCCTGTAAAGATGATAAATCTTCTTTTGCAAAACAATATTAATCTTTCAGTGTCTAACTTCATATTTAACGGGCTGTTATTTATGTTAATTAATTCTTAAAAATATTATTTGATTAAGAAATTTAGTAACTTTATGTAAACTGCTAAGAAGAAATTCTTTGCAATCATTGAGTTTTATCATTTTCGGATGGCTATGTTGAATGATTCTACTATACACGACTACTTAAAAAAGTATTTTGGTTTCGATACTTTTAAAGGTAATCAGGAGAATATAATAAGGAATGTCCTGGCAGGGAGGGATACTTTTGTGCTTATGCCAACCGGGGGAGGTAAATCGCTTTGTTATCAGCTTCCTGCAGTTATGAAAAAAGGAATAGCGATTGTAATTTCTCCTCTTATAGCCCTTATGAAGAACCAAGTCGATGCTATGAGAAACTTCAGCACTGAGGATGATGTTGCCCACTTTCTTAATTCATCTCTTACAAAGGCCGAAATAGCGAGGGTTAAAAAAGATGTCCTTTCCGGAAAAGCAAAACTTCTGTATGTAGCTCCAGAGTCGCTTACCAAAGAAGAAAACATAGAATTCCTTAAAAACATAGAGATATCATTCTATGCTATTGATGAAGCTCATTGTATTTCAGAATGGGGACACGATTTCAGGCCGGAGTACAGAAGAATAAGACCCATAATCGACATGATCGGCAGATCGCCAATAATAGCACTTACGGCAACTGCCACCCCAAAAGTTCAGCACGATATTCAGAAAAACCTCAATATTCTTGATGCGGATATTTTTAAATCCTCCTTCAACCGGCCCAACCTTTATTACGAGGTAAAGTCAAAACAGGATGTGACTAAAGAGATAATTAAATATATTAAAAACAATGCCGGGAAGTCAGGAATAATTTATTGCCTGAGCCGAAAAAAGGTAGAGGAGATTGCTGAAATCCTCAAGGTAAATGGTATCAGGGCTCTTCCTTATCATGCCGGTATGGATTCGGCTACCCGCACATTGAATCAGGACAAGTTCCTGATGGAGGAGGCTGATATAATTGTAGCAACTATTGCTTTTGGAATGGGCATTGATAAACCAGACGTCAGATTCGTAATACATTATGATATACCCAAAAGTCTTGAGGGGTATTACCAGGAGACCGGAAGGGCAGGACGCGACGGCGGCGAAGGGAACTGCATTGCTTATTACAGTTATAATGATATTCTGAAACTTGAGAAATTCATGCAGGGGAAGCCGATTGCTGAGCAGGAAATCGGGAAACAGTTGCTTCTGGAAACAGTTTCCTATGCTGAGTCCTCTGTATGCCGGAGAAAACTTCTTCTTCATTATTTTGGGGAAGAGTATTTAAAGGAAAATTGTGAAGCTTGTGATAACTGTCTTCATCCAAAAGCACAATTTGAAGGTAATGAGGCTGTTGTAAATGTTCTGGAGACAATCCTGGCAGTTAAGGAGAAGTTTAAAGCAGATCATATTGCAAATATTCTTTCTGGGAAAGTCACATCAGCAATAAAATCTTACAAGCATCATAAGATTGAGTTTTTCGGCATAGGGGAGGATAAAGATGAGAAATTCTGGAATATGGTTATCAGGCAGGCTCTTATTGCCAAATTTCTTTCCAAGGATATTGAGAATTACGGACTTCTGAAACTCACACAGAAAGGACTGGATTTTCTGGAAAATCCAACCTCTTTCATGCTTGCCGAGGATCACGACTATGCTGATACTACAGATGAAGAAAATGCCTTTGGTGCAAGAACGGCAGCGGTCGACGAAGAGCTGTTCAGCATACTCAAGGACCTGCGTAAAAAATTGTCAAAAATGAAGGACGTCCCGCCATTTGTGATCTTTCAGGATCCTTCACTCGAGGACATGGCTATTCAGTACCCCATAACTATAGATGAACTTCAGAATATCTCAGGGGTAGGAGCAGGTAAGGCACAACGCTATGGGCAGGAATTTGTTGAGATCATAAAAAAATATGTTGAGGAGAAAGAGATTATCAGGCCACTCGATATGGTGGTAAAATCGGTCGTAAATAAATCAGGTCTTAAAGTCTATATTATCCAGAGTATTGATATGAAAAGGCCCCTGGAGGATATCGCTGAAGCTAAGGGACTGGAGATGCCGGAACTCATTTCAGAGATAGAAGCGATCGTAAATTCAGGAACCAGGATAAATCTTGATTACTATATCAATATGACCATTGACGAGGAGCGTCAGCATGATATTTATTCTTATTTCAGGGAAGAAGCTGAATCCGATTCGCTAGAGGATGCAATAAAAGAACTTGGAAACGAATTCGAAGAGGAGGAGATAAGGCTCATAAGGATTAAGTTCCTTTCGGAAATGGGGAACTGATCCGAAGTCCGGAATCATCTATTCCTGAAGGTCAAAGAATACAGAACCACTGAAAGAACGTAAAAGGGATAAATAAGCTGGGCCGGCAAAAACCACCACATCAGCTTTTTCTTCCCATACCTGTACGAAGTATTCATGAGGATTAAAAAATCAGGAACTGATTTCAAAATAACAATTGACAGGAAGACCAGAGCTAATACCGGATAGAACAACTGGGCGATAAAATATAATACTTGCATAACAATTACAGCAAATGTAACAATCCCAAGAACGATACTATCCCGGTCCTTATAGGATTTAACTTTTGAAATCCACCTGCTCCTCTGCTTCAGAAATGAATTGAAGGTCAAAGACCCTCTGGTTGTTACCATTACATCGAGCGATTCGAGCCATAATATTTTAGACCGTGACCTGTTTTTCAAACTCTGCAACAAGAATATATCGTCTCCCGAAGTAATTTCATAGTGCAGATTCTGTGAATGTTCAAGATAAGCCTCTCTTGTAAAAGCAAGGTTTGCACCGTTGCACATAGTGGCTTCTTTCATAAGAGCTGAACCTGCGGTAATCCCCTGCAGACTTATGAATTCCAGTTCCTGGAACCTGCCGGAAAGACCCGTTGTTGATTCAATCTTAACAGGGCAAACTATCATTTCAGGTTTGTTCAATTCATAAAAGGCTGCAATTGTTCTTATCCAATTAGTGCCCATTTGGCAATCGGCATCTGTGGTAATAATAAGGGTCCCTTTTGATAATAATATTCCGGTTCTGATTGCTTGTTTTTTCCCTTTTCCCGTATTAGTCATTGTAACCAAATTTCTTAAACAGCTAAACTCCGTGGCAATTTCAAGAGTTCTGTCGGTGGAATTATCGTCAACAATTATCACTTCAAATAAATCTATCGGATAATTCTGACAAGAAATACTTTTTAAAAGAGTCGGAAGATTTTTCTGTTCGTTATGGCATGCAATAATCACTGAAACAAAAGTTGCAGGATCAGCTGAAGCTGTAAAAGTCTTAATTTTCAGAAGGCCTCTGTATATTTTAAGAAGAATTACGAAATAGGGCAGAATCAGTATAACAGGAAGCCAGTACATGGTTATTCCTTCATCCATTCATACATTTTATAATGCAGGCTATCCATTCCAAGAGCATCATAGGTTGTTTGCGCTCCGGAATTATTTGTCTCCACGTAAAGACGAAGTCCGGACACATCACTTTTATCAGCGTCATCCTTAATGGTATTGTACATTGATCTGAAAATGCCTTTTCTCCTGAATTCCGGCAATACATAAACTGACTGGAACCACCAGACAGTGCTGTTCCTCCAGTCACTCCATTCATAAGTTATCAATAATGAGGCTATAACAATGCCATTATCTTCTGCAACCCAATACTGTCCGTGTGTGGAGTCAGTAAATACGGCATTAACTCCCTTAAAGACTAATTCCGGGACAAGAGACATCTGTTCAGTTTCCCAGGCCATTTTCAGTTGGAAATCGATAATTGCCGGTGCGTCTTTCGGAACAGCTTTTCTAATAGTTACCATTTTGTTTTATGAACGTTGCTTAGTATTTATTTTTAATTTTTAAGAACTTACACAGAGTTTCACAGAGGTTTCACAGAGGAATCACAGAGATCTTTCTTCAAAATTTCTCTGTGCAGCTCTGTGCTTCTCAGTGTCTCTCTTTGACAATTCTTCTTATTCACTTTTATCTTTTCCCTTTTATCTTTTGTCTTTACTTGTATTCATCCCAGCTCTTTATTGCCAGGTCGTCGATGCTCATTTTACAAAATGCCAGTATAAAAGCACTTGCAAGCCTTGCATTAGTGATAAGTGGAACATTATAATCGACTGCGCTTCTTCTAATGGTATAATCGTTATTAAGTTCTTTGTCGCTCAGATCTTTGGGGATGTTAACTACAAGATCCACTTCGCGTGATTTGATAAGTTCTATGGTGTTAGGTGATTTATTTTCATCGGGCCAGTATGCTACATGCGCCTCAACTCCGGCATTTTTCAGGAATTGCTGCGTTCCCCTGGTAGCATATAGCTTATGCCCCTTTTCACGCAGAGCTTTAGCACTGTTTAGAAGTTCAACTTTAGATCGGGCAGGACCTGTTGAAAGCAAAATACTCTTTTTCGGGACCCTGTATCCTACAGAAAACATGGCTTTGAGTATTGCTTCATAAAAACCTTCGCCAATACAGCCAACTTCCCCGGTCGATGACATGTCAACTCCAAGAACCGGGTCGGCTTTTGCAAGACGGGAAAAGCTGAACTGAGGCGCTTTTACGCCTACATAATCGAGTTCAAATATTGTTTTAACTGGCTTCTCTGCAGGTAGCCCCAGCATAACTTTTGTAGCTAACTCTATGAGATTAGTTTTCAGAACTTTTGACACGAAAGGCATGCTACGGCTGGCGCGCAGGTTACATTCAATGACCTTAATATCATTATCTTTCGCGAGAAACTGGATATTAAAAGGTCCCGAAATATTAAGTTCTTTAGCAATCTGCTTGGAAATACGTTTTATTCTTCTTGATGTTTCAAAATATATTTTCTGCGCCGGGAAGACCATTGTTGCGTCACCGGAATGAACTCCCGCAAACTCCACGTGCTCACTGATAGCATATGCTAACATTTCACCATCCCTGGCTACTGCATCGATCTCTATTTCTTTTGCATTTTCAATAAACTCTGATACAACAACAGGATATTGTTTTGAAACCTGAGCTGCAAGTTTTAGGTAATGCGATAATTCATTTTTGTTTGAGACGACGTTCATTGCAGCTCCTGATAAGACATAAGACGGCCTTATCAGTACTGGAAAGCCTATCCTATCGACAAATTCAAAAATATCATCTATCGTAGATAATTCTTTCCATCGTGGTTGGTCGACCTTGAGGATATCAAGCATTTCAGAAAATTTATGCCTGTTTTCTGCCCTGTCGATCGAAACAGGAGAAGTCCCAAGAACCGGCACATGTTCATTATAAAGCCTCATTGCCAGGTTATTAGGTATCTGACCACCCACTGACACAATCACACCTCCGGGGTTTTCGAGGTCAATTATATCGAGTACCCTTTCGAAAGTCAGCTCATCAAAATAAAGCCGGTCGCATATGTCATAATCTGTGCTTACGGTTTCGGGATTGTAATTTATCATTATAGATCTGAATCCCTCTTTTTTGATTGTATCGATTGCATTTACAGAACACCAGTCGAATTCAACGCTTGAACCTATCCTGTAAGCACCTGAACCCAAAACTATTATAGATTTTTTATCGTTTTCACATGTAATATCATGTTCCGATCCGCTGTAAGTAAGATACAGGTAATTTGTAATAGCGGGATATTCCGCTGCAAGAGTATCTATTTGCTTGATATAAGGAACAATACCCAGTTTTTTACGATGATCCCTTACTTTCATGAGGTCGTCGTTGATCTGAGCTGCACCCGATTTTAATACATGCCTGGCAATCTGGAAATCACTGAAACCGTTTATCTTGGAATGCGAGAGGAGATCAATGGGAATAGATTCCAAAGAGTGGTATTTACACAGTTCATCTTTAATGTTTATAATATTTCTGAGCTTGAACAGGAACCATTTGTCGATTTTTGTCAACTCATAGATTCTTTCAACTGTCATCCCGGCTTCAAGCGCTTCTGCAATTGAAAAGATTCTCATATCAGTCGGTTCGGCAAGCTCTTTCTCTATATCCTCAAAACCAAGATTTCGGTTTCCTGTGAAGCCGTGCATACCCTGCCCGATCATTCTTAATCCCTTCTGGATAACCTCTTCGAATGTTCTGCCGATAGCCATCACTTCCCCCACACTCTTCATGCTGCTGCCGATCAGATGGGAGACTCCTTCGAATTTATTAAGGTCCCACCGGGGTATCTTGCATACAATGTAATCGAGTGCAGGTTCGAAACACGCAGTTGTATTTTTTGTAACAGAGTTTTTAAGCTCATGAAGTCCGTATCCCATTCCCAGTTTTGCAGCAATGAAAGCCAGCGGATATCCGGTAGCTTTCGATGCCAGGGCACTTGACCTTGAAAGGCGCGCATTCACTTCAATAACCCTGTAGTCTTCAGAATCGGGAGCCAGTGCATACTGAACATTGCATTCCCCGACAATTCCTATATGTCGTATTATCCTGATTGAAAGTTCTCTGAGTTTATGATACTCACTGTTCGTTAAAGTCTGCGATGGTGCAACAACAATGCTTTCACCTGTATGTATTCCGAGAGGATCGAAATTTTCCATATTACAGACTGTGATGCAATTGTCATATTTATCCCTCACAACCTCGTATTCAACTTCTTTCCATCCTTTTAAAGATTCTTCAACGAGTATCTGGTTTGAATAGGAAAATGCTTTTGACGCGAGAGTCCTGAGCTCCTCTGAATTTGAAGCGAAGCCGCTTCCCTGTCCGCCAAGTGTATAGGCTGCCCTTATGATTATTGGAAATCCGAGTTTCCCTGCTGCTTCAACAGCTTCATTAACGCCTGAAACTGCAATACTGCTTGGTGTATTGACCTCTATTTGATCGAGTGTCTGGACAAAAAGTTCCCTGTCCTCCGTCGCCATGATAGCCGTAACCGGAGTTCCAAGAACCCTGACATTATATTTTTCAAAAACACCGGCTTTAAATAGTTCTGTTCCACAATTAAGAGCTGTCTGTCCGCCAAATGATAAAAGAATGCCATCAGGTCTCTCCCTGGCAATAACCTTTTCAACAAAATACGGAGTAACAGGAAGAAAATAAATTTTGTCAGCCAGTTCTTCTGAAGTCTGCACTGTTGCAATATTCGGATTTATCAGAACCGTACTGACATCTTCTTCTTTTAATGCTTTGAGAGCCTGAGAGCCGGAATAATCAAACTCACCTGCTTCACCAATTTTCAAAGCTCCTGACCCCAGGATTATAACCTTCTTTACTACATCTTTCATCATCCGGATTTGAGGTTCAAAAATAATATAATTTTTTAATTAGACTTTGCAGATATAAAGAAATGCATATATTTGCAAAATAAATGCATAAATATGCAAAAAACTAAAAGACTTCTGGCAATAGAAAAATTTATTTCTGAAGAAAGCATAAGTACTCAGGAAGAATTGATCAGAAAACTGAAAGGGAAAGGGATAAGCTGTACACAGGCAACCTTATCCCGCAATTTAAGGCAGCTCGGAATAGGACGGATACCTGATGGCAACGGCAGATATAAGTATTCCTTGCCAGAAAAAATCAGAAGTGCCGAAAAACCTTCACCTAATCTAAATATTGTACCGGTTATTCAGGATATAGTTGAAGCAAAAGGACTTATGGTTATAAAAACCATTCCTGGAAATGCGAGCAACACTGCCTTTTTTATCGATAGCACCGGAAGGTACGAAATTGCCGGCACGATCGCAGGCGATGATACTATTCTGGTTATTCCAAGGGATGGAGTAACTATTCAGCAGGTTCATACCTGTCTTGAAATAATCTTACCTGGGATTCATGAACAGGTGAAAAAGTAAAAAGTAAAAAGGATAAAGTCAAAAAACAAAAGTGAAAAGAAAAAGCCTTAGTGATCCTTAGTGAATCCTTCGTGTTCCTTTGAGGTAAAAAAAATAAATAATTTAACCACTAAGGATCACAAAGGAAAACACGAAGTAACACAAAGTGTAAAGAATGAAACAATTAATATTAAACTCAAATTATAAACTAATGAAAGAAAAAGTTGTTCTCGCGTACAGCGGCGGTTTGGATACTTCGGTGATACTTAAATGGTTAATTGAAAAGAATTTTGATGTTATTGCCTTTGTTGCGGATGTCGGACAAGCAGATGATTTCGAAGCATGCAAAGAAAAAGCTTTATTGCTTGGAGCTTCTAAAGTCATTATAGCTGACCTGAAAAGGGAATTTGTCGACGGATATGTTCTGAAAGCTATAATGGCAAATGCTATATACGAAGACAGGTATCTTCTCGGTACAGCTCTGGCAAGGCCGCTTATAGCAAAGAAACAGATCGAAGTTGCAAAAGCGGAGGGCGCTAATGCAGTTGCGCATGGGGCCACAGGAAAAGGCAATGACCAGGTGAGGTTCGAGTTGTGTTATTACGCCCTGATGCCCGGAGTCAAAGTCATCTCCCCTTGGAAGGATAAAGAGTTCCTTGCAACATTTAAAGGAAGAACCGATTTGCTGAAATATGCTTCCGAGAAAAAGATCCCTGTGAAAGCGAGTATCGATAAGCCTTACAGCGAGGATGATAACCTTATGCATATAAGTCACGAAGCAGGGATCCTTGAGGACCCGATGTACACACTGCATAAGAGTATGCTTGAGAAAATGGTCATGCCACAGGATGCCCCTGATAAAGAGACCCGGATAGTTATTCATTTCAAAAATGGAATACCGGTAAAGCTTGTTAACAAAGAGGATGGAACCGTGAAGGAAGATTCGTATGAGATGTACGTTTATTTGAATGAACTTGCGGGTAAAAACGGAATCGGACTCCTCGATATGGTAGAAAACAGATTCGTAGGCATAAAATCACGAGGTGTTTATGAGACTCCCGCAGCTACCGTCTTACATATTGCACATAAGGATATTGAAGGAATAGCAATGGACAGGGAAGTTATGAGACTCGTTAATATGCTTACTCCGAAATTTGCCGAAATAATTTACAACGGATTCTGGTTCAGCCCTGAAATGGATTTTCTGATGGCTGCAATTGAAAAGAGCCAGGAGTTAATAGATGGCAGTGTTCACCTGTGCCTTTATAAGGGGAACGTTATGATTGAAGGTCGTGAATCACCGTCCTCTCTTTACAATAAAAAGCTTTCCAGTATGGATATTGAAGGAGGATTTGACCAGACTGATAGTAAAGGATTTATACGCATTAATGCTATCAGATTGATGGCTCACAGAGCTATTGTCGAAGCCAGTCAGAAGAAGTAATTATATCTGCAATAAAGATAATTCTTAGTGAACCTTTGTGTTTATCCTTTGTGTACCTTAGTGGTAAATAATATTTTTATAACCACAAGGGAACACGAAGGAAAGCACAAAGTATCTCCAAGGAAAATAAGCATTTAAAGATTCTCTAATAATCAACCAAATGAAACTCTGGGAAAAAGGCATTAATCCCGAACCTGCTATCATCGAGTTTACTGCAGGTAAAGACAGAAAAACCGATCTGGCTCTTACAAAATGGGATATAATCGGTTCGATGGCTCATGTTATAATGCTGGAGAATGTCGGATTAGTTTCAGAAGATGAAAAAAACGGGCTGCTGAAAGCTCTCCACTCTTTGTTTGTGTGGGACGAAGAAGGGAGCCTGGTAATTGAAAATGATGTTGAGGATATCCATTCCCAGATTGAAAAGGAGATGTCATCTATTCTTGGCACAACCGGGAAAAAAATTCATACAGGACGATCAAGAAACGACCAGGTGTTGGTTGATATTCGTCTGTATACCAGGGAAGAGATTGACAAATTATCAGTACTTATCAGGAGTCTTTTTAACAGGCTGCAATCATTGAGTGAACAATATAAAGAAGTGCTGATACCAGGTTATACACATATGCAACCTGCAATGGTTTCATCATTTGGTTTATGGTTCGGTGCTTATGCCGAATGTCTCGTTGATGATGTTCTCCTTTTATCGGGAGCGAGAGCCCTGAACAATCAGAATCCTCTGGGTACTGCTGCCGGCTATGGAACTACACTTCCGATTAACAGAAAACTTACATCAGAACTTCTGGAATTTGATGACCTTCTCTATAATTCAGCTTACGCAAGCCTGAGCAGGGGGAAAATTGAAATGGCAATTGCCTCGGCTCTGGCCTCAGTGGCACAGACACTTTCCAGGTTTTCAATGGATGTATGTCTTTACATGACTTCCGAATTCAGGTTCATTGATTTTCCAGATGAGTATATTACAGGTTCCAGTATCATGCCACAGAAACGAAACCCGGATGTTTTCGAGCTGATAAGAGCAAGGTCAAATGTGCTTCAAACGCTGCCTAACCAGGTAGCTATACTCACAACAAATCTTCCTTCGGGATATAATAGAGATCTTCAGCTTCTTAAACAGCTGATATTTGACGCTTTCAGAGAGCTGAGGGAGTGTATTGAAATTATGCTGTTAATGCTTAATAATATTAAAATAAAGAAAAATATAACTGAAAATCCGTTATATAATACGATTTTCAGCACTGAAGAGGTTAACAGATTGGTTAAGCAGGGTATTCCCTTTAGGGATGCTTATAAAGCAGTATCTGAAATGGTAAGAAATTCCACATTCTCGAGAACTACGCTTGCAGACTATATACATGAAGGCAGCATAGGCAATCTTTGCAATAAAGAGATTGCTGAGATTTTTGAGAACAGGATGAATAGCTTTAAAAACAGATCTGCAGCTGAACTTGCAGACAAGATGATGCATCATGTTACAAACGGAAATTTGCCCCCAAACCCCTGACTTTTTCCCTCAAACCCCTGCCTTTTCTACCCCCCCAACCCCCCAATTGGGGGGCTTTAAACTCTCCAGTTCAATACAGAACCCCCCAATTGGGGGGTAATGGGGTTATTTTGATTTTTTTATATCTTCTATAAACACATCAAACAAATAGTCAGTATCCGTTGGACCGCCTGATGCTTCAGGGTGAAACTGGGTTGAGAAGAATGGTTTACTCTTGTGTCTCATACCCTCATTCGTATTATCATTGATATTGATGAAAAACGGTTCCCAATCAGGGCCAAGTGTTTTATTATCAACTGCAAACCCATGGTTTTGTGAGGTGATGTAAGCTTTATCTGTTCCCACCTGCAAAACCGGTTGATTATGACTTCTGTGACCATATTTCAGTTTATAGGTGTCGGCACCTGAAGCCAGACCCATCAGCTGGTTTCCAAGACAAATTCCGAAAACCGGTTTACTGCCTTCAAAGGATTTTTTAATATTCCGGATTGTTACATCACACATTTTGGGATCACCGGGACCATTCGAAAGAAAAAGGCCGTCAAAATCTTCACTGTGATAATCATAATCCCATGGCACTCTTATGATTGTTGTGTCTCTTTTCAGAAGGTTTCTGATTATGTTATACTTAACCCCGCAATCAACCAGTAATATTTTGTATTTCCCGTTACCATATATTTTCTTTTCACGGGTGCTGACTTCTTCAACAAGGTTTACTTTATTCGGATCAAAAAAGCCGGTTTCTGTTCCATCCGGTTCGACCTTGCCGAGCATCGCTCCCTTTTCACGGATTCTTTTGGTCAATGCTCTCGTATCTATACCATAAATTCCGGGTACATTATTTCTTTTCAGCCATTCATCGAGGCTTTCAGTCGCATTCCAGTGGCTGTATTCGAAAGAGTAATCAGAAACGATCAGCCCTGAAATATGAATAGAGGAAGACTCATAAAAACGATAGAGATTATTTTCTTCGCTTTTCCCCGGAGCTCCGTAATTGCCGACCAGCGGATAGGTAAGGCACAGTATCTGTCCTCTGTAGGATGGATCGGTTAAACTCTCGGGATAACCTGTCATTGCTGTATTGAATACCACCTCTCCAGCAGCTGGTATCGGCGCCCCGAATGATCTGCCGGAATATACCATTCCATCCTCGAGAGTAAGCTTTACTTTGGTTTTCTCAATCATTATAGTGCTTTTCTTAATTCTTTATTCGTCTGTTAAATGTTCATACTTCAGTCAAAACTACCTTATTGAAGCAATGGCCTTTTCAATCTGTTCCATTGCTCTCATAACTGTCTGATGAGTTGCACCGAGATTCATTCTCATAAACCCTTCACCACCGGGGCCAAATGTCGACCCTTCATTCATCCCTACTTCTGCTTTGGTAACAAAAAAATTCTGGAGATCTTTTCTTAACATACCCAGCTTCCTGCAATCCAGCCAGATCATATAGGTGGCTTCCGGCTGAACAGGGATAATTTCCGGTATCATTTTATTGCAATAGTTCTTTACAAATTCCACATTATTATCAATATAATCAAGAAGCGAGTCGAGCCATTCATGTCCATGAGAATATGCAGCTATTGATGCCATGTTTCCGAAGATGTTTCCGTTTCCAATATGAAGATTTTCAACTATCCGGTTAAATGATTTCCGCAAAACAGGATTTTGAATAATGACCGATGAAGTTGAAAGACCGGCAATGTTAAAAGTTTTGCTTGGAGAAATCAATGTAACTGTGTTTTCTGCGATCTCTTCTGACAGCGATGCTATTGGAGTATGCGTGAATCCGGGCAGTATAAGATCGCAATGTATTTCATCGGAAATGATCACAATATTGTGCTTCAGGCAAATATCAGCCAGGCGGTTAAGTTCCTCGGGTGTCCAGACTCTTCCGACAGGATTATGAGGATTAGATATAATTATCATTTTTGTCTTGCTGTCAATTCCCCTGGCAAGGGAATCGAAATCCATTGACCAAATCCCTTCAGATTCGGTCAACCTGTTATAAATCAGATTTCGGCCATGAGATTCTGCTGCAGAAAAGAAAGGGAAGTACACAGGTGGCTGAACTATAATATTATCACCAGTTTGAGTAAAAGCAAGAGTACAAAAGTTCAGCGCGGGAACAATGCCCGGACAAAAAGAGATCCATTCTTTTTCCACTGACCAGTTATGTCTCGATTTAATCCACCTGATCATCGACTGGAAATATTCGGTGGAACGGAATGAATAGCCGTATATTGGATGTTCAAGACGTTTCTGAAGTGACTCAACAATAAAATCAGGAGTATTAAAATCCATATCGGCCACCCACATCGGAATAACATCTTTTACACCAAATGTTTCTTCCCTGCGGTCATATTTAATGCAGTCAGTGCCCTCTCTTCCGGCCGGTTCATCAAAATTCCACATCTGCAAAAACAGTCTTGATTCAGGGGCTTAAAGATAGATAAAAATCAGAAACCGCATTAAGATTATCTTCTAGTCTCTTGATCAGTAATCGAAGTGAAAGCAGTTTAAAGCGACTAAAGTTAGGAGTGCCTAAAGTTAGGAGTGCCTAAAGTTGAGATCAAACGGATGAAGCAGAAGCTCTTTGTTAAATAATCTAAAAGTTTCTTTTTGTGAGATATATAATCATTGATACAAGAAAATTTATTTTCTTATTAAAAATTTTAGGCATTTTAGGCACTCTAAACTCTAGGCACTTAGTATTTCAATATTATTTATTACTTTTATGGACGTTTTTGAATGAGTATTTAAAATTTAAACTGAGTTAAAATGAAAAAGATTTTTGCAGGGATTATATTTCCATTGCTGATTATGAGTTTCTCATGTCTTAGTTCGTGCAAGGAGAAATCGACTTCGAAACAACAGAAAATAACTGAAAAGGAACAGGTAAAAGAAATTAAGGGTCAGATTGAGACGCATGTTTATCCATTGCCTACATCTGCTGAGGTTATTAAGATGCTTACTGATCTGGAGGTTGGATATATGATAGGAATATCAAATCCGGTTGAAAACTCCAAAAAATATTTCACCAGCCAGTCAAGGGCAATAAATCTTGGCGGTTTCGGAGCAGACTTAAGTTATGCAACACTCTATAACCAGCAGCAGGAGGTTATAAGTTATCTCGATGCCATCAGGTCTCTTGCTAATGAACTCAATATGTCAAAAATATATAATGAAGAGTTGTATAATAAAATAAAGCAGAATTTTGACAACAAGAATGAATTGGTTAAGATTCTGACAAGCTCATTTAATGACACTTATTCATATCTAAAAGATAATGATGAGCAACCCCTTGCCCTGCTTGTTGTCGGAGGAGCGTGGGTCGAAGGCATGTATCTTACAACACATGTTTCAGAGGCTGCATATCAGGTTGCAGGAATCTCAAAGGTACTGCTTGAGCAAAAGAAATCATTCGAAATGTTCATCGAAATAACCAAACCATATCTCAGTGATCCGAATGTAGGGGATTTTGTAAAGTTACTTGAACCGGTTAAAAAAGTATATGAAGGGCTTAGCACAAGTCTTACAGAACAGAATATTAAGGATATAACCAAAGTTATTAATGATGTAAGGGAACAGATTGTAAAATAATTTAGTACATAATTCTTTGGCCGCAAAGAATCTTACTTTGCGGTCTTTTTTTTACTTTACATTTTATGAGGGAATCGGTATTACTTGCCTTAATACATATTTTTGCCATTGTTTCGACAATCAACCCTGCCGGTATTTCGTCAAGAGGCAAGAAAATTCTGCGCAGTTACCTCCGGAGATATCTTAACAGGGAACTTGAAGAAGAATATTATGCCCTGTTTGAGAATAACCTTGAGTTCTATTCAAATGAACTTAAAAGTGTTGATAAGGCAGAACTTGCTGATGACGAATCTCTTATATCATTTCAGATAACTAATATTTGCCGCCAGATTAAAAAAGGACTGTTTCTGGAAGAGAGGATGATCGTTTTTCTCCAGCTTATAGAATTTGCCTTTGAAGACGGCATGATATCCGAACAGGAGAAGACAATAATTGACATCGTTTCAAGAACATTCAATATTTCTAAAAAGGAATATGAAAATGCAACTGCCTTTATGATTGGCAGATCATATGATGATGTCTCCCCTGAATGTATTCTCATAATTGAAAGCGATAATCCTGAACTGTCAGGATCTGGCATTTACAAAAATTACGACAAGTGGCGGCATATCAGATTAAAGGGGTTCAAGGGACATCTTGTTGTAATGCATATTGAAAGCACAGGCACGCTTCTGTTTACTTATGACGGGCCACTGGTTCTCTATTTTAAAGGCAGGGATATTATAGCATGCAGACCGTATCTTCTCGACCGTGGAGTTAATATAAAAGGAGAGGGTATTGATCCGATTTACTATTCCAAAATCTACAAAAAGTTTGTCTCCAGAAAATTTCCTGAAAAGATATTCTTCGAAGGCCATGGTGTTGAATTTCTCTTCAAAAACTCAGACAATGGGTTGCAGAAAATGAATTTCAGGGTTGAATCAGGCAATATGATTGGCATAATGGGAGGCAGCGGGGTGGGGAAAACCACTATGCTTAATTTATTGCATGGCAAGATAAAACCGACTTCTGGCAACATTTTCATAAACGGGTATGATATAAATGAAGATTCTGAGGAACTTAAAGGATTGATTGGATTTGTTCCCCAGGATGATATGCTTATAGAGGAACTCACGGTTTACCAGAATCTCTATTTTAATGCCCGGCTGTGTTTTGGCGACTATAATGAAGAGCAGCTAAAAAACATTGTTCAGAAAGTCCTTCAGGATCTTGATCTTTATGACATCAAGGATCTTCAGGTTGGAGATCTGATGAACAAGAAGGTGAGTGGAGGTCAGAGGAAAAGGCTTAATATTGGCCTTGAGCTGATGCGCGAACCTGTCGTTCTCTTTATTGATGAACCCACATCCGGATTGTCCTCATTTGATTCTGAAAAAGTAATGATCCTTCTCAGGAATCAGTCATTAAGCGGGAAACTGGTTTTCGCTATCATACATCAGCCATCATCGGATATTATCAAGATGTTTGACAGGTTGTGGCTGCTCGATAAAGGCGGTTACATGATCTATGATGGGGACCCGATAGAGGCACTGGTATACTTCAAGACCGAAACATCTCAGGCAAATGCTGCCGAAAGTGAATGTCCGAATTGCGGAAATGTTGAAACTGATAATATTCTGCATATTGTTGAGGTTAAGGTTATTGATAATTCGGGCCTTCCGGGGAGAGAGAGGCAGATAAGCCCCAAGGAATGGTACGAAAAATATAAGAAGAAGATGATGCCTGTTCTCGGGGAAATGCCATCCAAAGAAATTATTCCTCCAAGCAACTTCAGGGTTCCAAAAAAATCAGATCAGATAAGGACCTTCATCAGAAGGAACATTACAAGGAAATTTGCCGATCGGCAATATATGACAATCAACCTTATTGAAGCTCCTTTACTGGCATTCATTCTTGGGTATATATCAAAATTCAGCGAAGATGGAGTGTACAGCTTTGCAGCAAACAAGAATTACCCGGTTTTTCTATTTATGTCTGTAATTGTTGCACTCTTTATCGGTTTGACTGTAAGCGCTGAAGAGATTTTTCGTGACAGAAAAATACTTGAAAGGGAGAAATTTCTGGATCTTAGCAGATCAAGCTATCTTATTTCGAAGATCAATTTTCTATTTACCTTATCTGCAATTCAATCGTTCTCTTTTGTCCTGGTAGCGAGTTTAATTCTTCAGGTCAGGGGAATGCTACTCCAGCAATGGATAATACTCTTCTCAACATCTTGCTTTGGGAACATGCTTGGATTGAACATTTCGGCCGGTATGCGAACGGCAGTAAGTATTTATATTCTGATACCGCTGATACTGGTTCCTCAGCTTCTTCTCGGTGGAGCCATGATAAAATTTGATGACCTTCATAAATCGATCAGCAATAAAATCTATGTTCCGGTAGTGGGCGATATGATGGTTACCCGATGGGCATATGAAGCATTATGTGTTGAGCAGTATAAAGATAATAAATTTGAAAAGCCCTTCTTCGCTTATGATATGGCGATAAGTCAGAATGACTGGTATGCATCATTTCTTATTCCTGCTCTTAAGATTAAAATCGATAATTGCCTTGCAGCAGGAAAAAACCCTGACTATAAGACAGATACTGAAGCCAATTTAAAAAAGCTGAAATTTCACATTAGTAATCTTTCATCGATTACAGGAATTATTCCCGGGAGCTGGGTTAATGATTTGAATTATCAATCCTTCGACGAATCTGTTGCTATGGAGGCCAAAGTATTGCTTGACAGTTTAAGGACATCTTTCAGAGTACAAAACAGGTTAATAAACTACAAACATGACACATTGTACAAAGAGATCTCAAACAGGATGGGAGAGGATAAGTTCCTTCAGCTAAGGTCAAGAAACTATAATGAAAAACTAGCTGATTTCGTACTTAACAGTCTGTCTACCGATAAGATTTATGATGCTGATGATAAATTTATTCAAAAAGCTGATCCGGTCTATATGGCACCGGGATCAAAATTCGGAAGGGCACATTTTTTTGCGCCATTCAAACAAATCGGGAATTGGAAATTTGGAACCCTGATATTTAATATGATTGCAGTTTGGCTTATGATCTTTGGTCTTTTTGTGACACTGTATTACAATGTTTTAAAACACTTCATAGAGTTTCTTGAATCGCAAAAATTGCCGATACTGAGAAAGTTCGGAAGGGAGCTGCTGCAGGTGTAAGGCTCAGAGCCCTGAGCAACCATAATAGAATACAGAAGTTAGAATTACAAATAATTTATGGAACAGAGGAGCAGAGTATATCCAAAAAAAACCCTGGGTCAGCACTTCCTGAAAGACAAATCAATCGCCAGAAGAATTGCTGACTCGCTCACAGGTTCAGGATACAATACAGTTCTGGAAATTGGTCCGGGAATGGGTGTACTTACAGGATACCTCCTTGAAAGAGGATTTAATGACTTCCATGTTATTGAAATTGACAACGAGTCGGTCCATTATATCAGGGAGAATTTTCCGGAGCTAAAGAATATTATAACCGGTGATTTTCTTTCACTTGAGATTGATAAATATTTCAGCGATAAAATTGCTATAATCGGGAATTTCCCTTACAATATTTCAACACAGATATTTTTTAAGGTACTCAAGCACAGGGAAAAGGTAGTCGAGATTGCAGGAATGCTTCAAAAGGAAGTGGCTGAAAGGATCTGTGCAGAACCCGGATCAAAAACATATGGAATTCTCAGTGTACTGCTCCAGGCATTTTATACCACTGAATATCTTTTCACAGTTTCAGAACATGTTTTTTCACCTCCTCCAAAGGTAAAATCGGGAGTAATCAGATTAGTCAGGAATGATGTCAGAAAACTTGAATGTGACGAAGCGTTATTTTTCAGGGTGGTTAAAGCTTGCTTCAACCAGCGAAGGAAAACATTACGGAACTCGGTACGGGCAGCATTTGAACTTAAACGTGATGACTATCATGAATTTGGATTGCGACCCGAGCAGCTTTCTGTTGATCAGTTTGTTAAGCTGACCCGGTGGATTGACGAAAACAGGATAATTTCAGAATGAGAAGCCTATAGCTTCGACAGGATTCATTTTGGCTGCCGTGTTTGCAGGGGCATAACCTGCTACGATACCAATTAACCCTGAGATGAATACTGCAAGAATTACATTTCCAACTGTGAGATACATATTCAGATCGTAAAGATAATTTATGACCAGCGTGGCTATAAAAATCATAAATACTCCAAGTAATCCACCTATTACTGAGAGCAACATGGATTCAACCAAAAATTGTTGAAGGATAAAGAATCTTTTTGCTCCGAGAGCTTTCTGAATACCAATTATATTTGTACGTTCTCTCACGGATACAAACATAATATTAGCTATACCAAAACCACCTACAAGAATTGAAAACCCTCCAATAACCCAACCTCCTATATTGATTCCGGCAAAAACAGCTTCAAACCCCTGCGAAAGCATACTCGCACGGTTTACAGAAAAATTAGACGTCTCATTAGGGTGGAGTCTTCTTGCAGCCCTTAAAATCATTGTTGCCTCTTCGCTTAGTTCCTGTATAGGCACCCCATCTTTTGCCTTGATTATAAGATTAGCTTCCAGGAAATTATTCCTCAGATTCATAAAGGTTTTGGCAAAATTCATAGGAACTAGAGTTATTTCATCCATTCCATTGTCGCTTATTCCACCTTTACCTTCTTTTTTAAATACACCAATGACATTGGTCCTTTTCCCTGCAACAGTAATTTGTTTACCAACCGGATCGGACTTTTCAAATAATCTTTCCCCTATTACGGCTCCGACGATCGCAACATTTTTTCCTGATGCAGATTCTTCAGGTGAGAAGTACCGGCCATTTTCTATTTCAAATGACCTTACATTTTCAAATTCATTTGTTGCTGCCCATATTGTGACATCATTAGCTAGGTTCTTTTTATATTTTATCTGTTCGGACTGTAAAGCGGAAAAACAAACAAAAGATGTTTTGGTAGATCTGTTTAAAACAGCCTGATAATCATCATTAGAAATCGGAGGCCATTTCATAATATCCCACCATGCAAGATTCCTATCGAATGACCATGGTCTTTTCTGTACGTATATCACATTATCCCCGAGAGTGGAGATACTGTCTTTTATTGATTTTTCCATCCAATCGAGAACAGTAAATACTGATATGATGCAGAAAATCCCTATAGTAATTCCAAGAAGTGAAAGAAAAGTACGTAACTTATTAACAATAACAGAGTTAATAGCAAATATAAAACCCTCTTTAAGAAGTCTGAAAAACATCAAACAGGTATTAATCAATAGTATGGATAGATCAAAGATAAGAAAACCATAACAATGCTTGTCAAACAAGCTTAATAATTGATGGCTAAGTTATTCTTTAGAATCGGTAGGGCGGAAATACCGTGTATAATCAGAATGAAAATCCTATCGCTTCAACAGGATTCATTTTGGCTGCTGTATTTGCCGGTGCATAACCAGCCACCACACCTATTATTCCTGATATAAAAACTGCAAGAAACATATTTGCTACTGTCAGATACATATTCAGATCATAGAGGTAATTAATAATAAGAGTAGCAATAAATATCATCAAAATTCCTAGTAATCCTCCAATTACTGAAAGAAGCATAGATTCAACAAGGAACTGCTGAAGTATGAAAAACTTCTTTGCCCCAAGTGCTTTTTGAATGCCAATTATATTTGTTCTTTCTTTGACGGAAACAAACATTATGTTGGCAATGCCGAAACCACCTACAAGTATTGCAAATCCTCCTATCACCCAGCCACCAATATTAATTCCAGCAAAAACACCATCAAAACTCTGTGAGATAAGACTCGCTTTGTTCAAGGCAAAATCATCTGTCTCATTTGGCCGAAGTTTTCTTGATGCTCTTAATATCATCGTTGTCTCATCACTCAGTTCCTGCAAAGGTACTCCCTCTTTAGCCTTAATCATTAAAGTGGCATTGAGAAACATGTTTTTCATATTTATAAAAGTCATGCCAAAGTTTAATGGCACTAACGTTTCCTCATCCATTCCGCTATCACTTATTCCCCCTTTACCCTCCTTTTTAAATACCCCGATGACTGTTGTTCTTTTACCTGAGATTGTGAATTGTTTGCCTACCGGATCTGCTTTTTCAAATAACCTCTCTGCTATTACGGCTCCAATAACCGCAACATTTTTACCGGAAGCCGATTCATCGGGTGAAAAGTAGCGGCCATTTTCAACTTCAAAGGCTCGGATATTAACAAATTCGGGAGTGACTGACATGATTTCAACATTGTTTGCAATGTTTTTCCTGTATTTTAAGGGTTCAGATTGGGAAACTGTAAAGCATGCTGCAGCTGTTTTTGTAGACTTATTCAGAATGGCCTGATAATCATTTTTTGAAACAACCGGTCTTTTAATGAGATCCCACCAAGGTTCGTTAAAGTTGAGACCCCAGGGAAATTTATGAACATAGATCACGTTTTCTCCTAAAGAGGAAATCGAGTCGTGTACTGATTTTTCCATCCAGTCAAGCACTGTGAAGACGGAAATAATGCAAAAAATCCCGATGGTTATTCCCAGAAGTGAAAGGAAAGTACGTAACTTGTTAACAATAACAGAGTTAAAAGCAAATATAAAACCCTCTTTTAAAAGCCTGAAAAACATTTCGTAATTTTTAGATATTATTATTAGTGCCCAAAGATACGAAAATCAATTAACCTTAATAATCATATATTATAATGTATGAGGTTATTAAAAAAATATCTATTTTTAGACGCCAGTACAAGGACATCCAACGACAGTCGTAATTATCATATAATGAGTGACAAACGAATTAAAAGTGCTCTAATTTCAGTTTTTTATAAAGAAGGTTTAGCCGACATAGTAAAAATTCTTTATAAATTAAATGTAAAAATATATTCAACCGGAGGTACTTTTAGTTTTATAAATGATCTTAATATTCCTTGTGAAAAAGTCGAAGATCTGACATCCTACCCTTCAATTCTAGGAGGGAGGGTTAAGACACTTCATCCTTCTGTATTTGGTGGGATACTGGCAAGGAGAGGGGACCAGGGGGACCTCGAACAACTTTCAAAATACAGGATACCCGAGATAGACCTGGTAATTGTCGATCTGTATCCATTTGAAGAGACCTTAAGATCATCAGTTAATGAGGAAGATATAATTGAGAAGATAGATATAGGCGGGATTTCGCTAATAAGAGCCGCTGCGAAAAACTACAATGATGTTCTAGTTGTTTCAGACAGGGAACTGTATGCAGATATTCTTACATTGTTAAATGAAAAGCAGGGACATACGTCAATTTCCGACAGAAGGTTTTATGCTGCGAAGGCCTTTCAGATCTCTTCCCATTACGATACTGCAATATTCAACTATTTTAACAGGGAAGCCTCAATACCTGCTTTCAGGGAAAGCATTAATTCATCATACTCTTTACGTTATGGAGAAAATCCGCATCAGAAGGGGATGTTTTATGGAGATACCGGCCTCATATTCGAAAAACTTCACGGTAAAGAAATATCGTACAATAATCTTCTCGATCTTGATGCTGCTTTGAACCTCATTGATGAATTCATAAAACCCACATATGTAATCATAAAACATAATAATGCCTGTGGTGTTGCTTCGAGAGAAAATAATCTTTCTGCATGGAAGGATACGCTTGCTTGTGATCCGGTTTCAGCATACGGAGGAGTAATTGTCACAAATACATTAGTTGACGATAGTGTGGCTGCAGAAATAGATAAAATTTTCTTTGAAATAATTATTGCGCCACAATTCAGTGAGTCTGCGATATCTATCCTGAAACATAAAAAGAACAGGATAATTCTTCTCAGAAAAGCCTTTGAGCGTAGCAAATATAGTTTCAGATCTATGCTAAACGGGGTCCTTTGGCAGGAAAGAGATAACTCTACAGAAACAGGGGAACAGATGAACCCGGTGACGACAAGAACACCTTCGAGCTCAGAAATTGAAGATCTGGTTTTTGCAAATATTATTGTTAAACACAGTAAATCAAATGCAATCGTGATTGCAAGGAACAGTCAGCTGTGTGCCAGCGGTATAGGACAAACCTCAAGAGTGGATGCGTTGAAACAGGCTATTGAAAAAGCACGTTCGTTTGGCTTCGATCTTAACGGATCAGTTCTGGCGTCCGACGCTTATTTCCCTTTTGCCGACAGTGTTGAGATAGCTCATAAAGCAGGAATTACTGCTATAATTCAACCAGGCGGATCTGTCAGGGATCAGGATTCTGTTGATTACTGTTCTTCAAATGGTATTGCGATGGTTTTTACGGGGATCAGGCATTTTAAACATTAAATATTAAATTAATTCAATTCATATAATGGGATTATTTTCATTTTTAACACAGGAGATTGCAATCGATCTCGGAACCGCGAACACTATCATTATTCATAATGATAAAGTAGTCGTCGATGAACCCTCAATAGTGGCTATCGATAAAAATACCGGGAAGCTGATTGCAATAGGTGAAAAAGCGAGGCAGATGCATGGGAAGACCCATGAAAATATTAAAACTATCAGGCCTTTGCGCGATGGGGTTATTGCTGATTTTAATGCAGCTGAGCTGATGATAAGGGGAATGATCAAAATGATCAACAAGGGCCCTCGTCTTTTCGCCCCTTCACTTAAAATGGTTGTCTGCATACCTTCTGGCAGCACTGAGGTGGAAATAAGGGCTGTGCGCGACTCATCAGAACATGCTGGAGGGCGGGACGTTTATATGATTTATGAACCAATGGCTGCAGCAATCGGGATAGGGTTGGATGTTGAGGCTCCTGAAGGTTGCATGGTTGTTGATATCGGGGGAGGAACTACCGAAATTGCGGTGATTGCTCTCGGCGGTATCGTATGCAATAAATCCATAAGGATCGCAGGTGACGGATTTACAGCTGATATTCAGGCTTATATGCGCCATCAGCATAATATTAAAATAGGTGAACGAACCGCAGAAGATATTAAAATAGGTGTTGGGGCAGCTCTTCCCGACATTGATAATCCTCCACCTGATTTTGTTGTGAGAGGCCCGAACATCATGACTGCGTTGCCGATAGAAATCCCGATTTCTTACCAGGAAATAGCTTATTGCCTTGATAAATCATTATCTAAAGTTGAAGCTGCTCTCTTGAACGTTCTGGAGCAGACGCCACCTGAACTTTACGCCGATATAGTAAACAAAGGTATATATCTGGCAGGGGGAGGAGCTTTACTGAGAGGTCTTGATAAAAGACTCACCGATAAGATAAATATTCCTTTTAATGTTGTTGAAGATCCTTTGCATGCCGTAGCTCGTGGTACTGGTGTTGCTTTAAAAAATGTCGATAAGTTTCCATTCCTGATGAGATAATTTTAGGTGTGAATGAGGAATCTGCTGAATTTTCTGGCCAGATACAACAACCTGATAATCTTTCTGTTTCTTGAAGGGATAGCATTTTATTTGATTTCAACCAGGAATAATTACCATAATTCCAGAGTCGTGAACAGCATAATGGGCATGACTCGCGGGATTGAAAAAAAGATTAATAATACCAGGACATACCTGAGCCTGCACGAGATTAATGAAAAACTAACGGCAGAAAATGTTGCCCTTAAAAATATAATCTCAAAACTGGGGAGGAGAGAGAGTTCACTTTTTTTTTCCGCCAATGATTCTGTATATAAACAGCAATACCTTCATACTTCGGCTGAAGTAATTGAAAATTCTATAAACCGTAAGAGGAATTTCTTTACAATTGACAAGGGCGAAAGTGAAGGCATTAAAGTTAACATGGCTGTTATTTCTTCAAACAGTGTTGCCGGAGTTATAGTAGGCTGTTCCAAAGACTATTCTGTTGCCATGTCGATTCTTAACCTCGATTTTAAATTAAGTGCCAGAATCAAGTCAAATGGTTATTTCGGGTCACTCAGCTGGGATGGCAGAGATTATCGGTATGCAATTTTAAGCGAGATACCTCAGCATGTCCTGGTAAACGTAGGAGACACCATTGAGACAACCGGTTATTCGGCTATCTTCCCTGAAGGTGCAATGGTTGGCACTGTGAGCGATTACGAAAAATTTGGCGGAGACTTCTATAAAATTACTGTTTTGCTGTCGAATGACTTTAAAAAAATGCACTTTGTTGATGTAATTGGTAATATGAAGAAAACGGAACAATTGCAACTTGAAAAATTATTTCAATGATCAATTCAATTTTAAGATTTGGACTGATATTTATTTTGCTTGTACTTCTTCAGGTATTGCTTTTTAACAATATCCAGTTCAGCGGATATGTTAATCCATATGTTTATATATTGTTTATTCTTCTTTTACCTATTGACGTACCATCCTGGTTACTGCTGATTTTATCTTTTGTTACCGGACTTATTATTGATTTTTTTTCAGGTTCCCCGGGTATGCATACTTCAGCTACAGTGCTTGCAGGGTTTGTAAGACCATATATTTTGAGAATTGTTTCTCCCAGGGACGGATATGAATCCGGATCTGACCCTTCAATGCTTAATTACGGCTTCAGATGGTTTTTCTTTTATGCCCTGCTGGTAGTGCTTGTTCATCATACGGCTCTTTTTTATCTTGAGGTTTTCCGGTTTGCAGAGTTTTTCAGAACAATGCTTAGGGTACTGCTGAGCTCAATATTTTCAATGACTTTTATTCTTCTGATAGAATTTTACAGAAGAGGAAAGTAAATTATCCGGAATTATGAAAGATCCATTCATTAACAGGAAATATGTTATAATGGCACTTATAGTGCTTGCAACACTTGGATTGTTAGTGAGGTTATTTATTATACAGGTTGCAAAGAACACATACAGGCTCTCGGCCGATAATAATGTCCTGAGATATATTACACAGTATCCTGCCCGGGGACTAGTTTATGACAGGAATGGCAAACTAATAGTCATTAATCAGGCTGCATATGATCTTATGGTTATTCCTTCACTGGTAACAAAAATCGACACTATGTCGTTCTGTGACCTGCTGGGAATTTCAACGGAAATGTTCAGAAAACAAATGAGAACCGCCATAAATTATTCCAGGCGGGCACCATCTGTATTCCTTAAACAGGTTTCGAATGAAACTTACGCGAGATTTCAGGAAAAAATGTTCCTGTATCCGGGTTTCTATCCACAACCACGTACGCTTCGGAAATATACAAAACCGGTTGCTGCTCATATTCTTGGATATGTAAGTGAGGTAGATGAAGGAGTGATAAAAAGAAATCCATACTATAAACCCGGTGATTATATAGGCAAAAGCGGAATAGAAGAGGCCTATGAAAAAGATCTGCGCGGTAGGCGGGGAGTGAAAATATTTCTCGTTGACGTCTTCAGCCGGATAAAAGGCTCTTATGCTGATGGGAAAATGGATACGGTGGCTGTCCAGGGATCCGATATTGTTTCAGGAATCGATCTTGATCTTCAGGAATATGGGGAACTCCTGATGAAAAATAAAAGAGGAAGTATTGTTGCTATAGAGCCCAAAACCGGAGAAGTATTGACACTTGTATCTGCACCTGATTATGATCCTTCACTTCTTGTAGGAAGGGTCAGATCTGAGAATTTCGCAAAACTTCAGAGTGATTCTGTTTCAGAGCCGTTATTTAACAGGGCATTAATGGCATCATATCCGCCCGGATCAACTTTCAAACCTATAAATGGACTAATTGGCCTTCAGGAAAGGGTAATCACTCCGGCAACACTTTTTGAATGTCATAATGGTTTCAGGGCAGGAAGTAAGTTTGTTGAATGCCATTCACATCCATCTCCGCTTAATATTGTAGGAGCCATTGGAAATTCATGTAATGCATATTTTTGTCAGACATATAGAAGAGTTCTGGAAAATCCAGACTTTAATACTATCGCTGATGCTTACTTTAAATGGAAAAGCTATCTCAATGAGTTTGGATTCGGTAACAAGCTGGGAACTGATTTTGTAAATGAACTCACAGGATTTATCCCATCGACTGATTATTTTGATAAATACTATGGCAAAAACAGATGGAAAGCCCTGACTGTCATCTCAATGGCAATTGGTCAGGGTGAAATTGAAACAACTCCGCTTCAGATGGCTAATATGACTGCAGCAATAGCGAACCGTGGTTATTTTTATACTCCTCATATTGTAAAATCAGTTGGCGCCGGCCATACCATTGACGAACGTTTCACAACGAAACATCAGATAGATATTGATACCGCAAATTTTGAACAAATTGTACTTGGAATGGAACAAGCAGTTACAAGCGGTACAGCAGCAGGTGTTAAATTGAAAGATATCATCATATGCGGAAAAACCGGGACAGCGCAAAATCCTCATGGTGCCAACCATTCTGTTTTTATTGCATTTGCGCCTAAGGATAATCCTAAAATTGCAATTGCTGTTTTTGTTGAGAATGCCGGTTTCGGTGCAACCTATGCAGCTCCTGTGGCAAGTCTTATGATAGAAAAATATATAAAAGGAGAGATATCCAATAAAGCTCTGGAAAAGAGAATACTTGAACTAAATCTTGAGGGGAAAATCAGTGAAGCGGAGCGTTAATATCTGGAATGGGATCGACAAGATTTCAATAGTCCTGTTTTTGCTTCTGGTTGCACTGGGATGGATCAATATATATGCTGCAGTTTTTAATGAAGATCATCCAGGATTACTGGACTTTTCACAACGGTATGGAAAGCAGTTTATCTGGATAATTGCATCGCTCATACTTGCTGTTTTTATAGTAATTATCGATAACCGGTTCTATTTCTTTTTCTCCTGGTTTATTTATGGGACATGTATGTTGCTTCTGGTTCTTGTTGTTATTTTTGGGAAGGAAATAAACGGTGCAAGATCATGGTTTGAGTTTGGAGGAATCAGTCTTCAACCGTCGGAATTAGCCAAGTTTGGAACAGCCCTGGCCCTTGCAAGTTATTTAAATACCAGGAGACAGGATCTGACACGATTATCAGCTATGATTCCCGCATCGGCAATAATTCTTTTCCCGGCATTTCTTATTATGCTTCAGCCTGATACAGGGTCAGCAATTGTTTATTTTTCTTTATTTATAGTACTCTTCAGAGAAGGAATGAGCCCATATATATTTGTATCGGGGTTATTAATGATAGTTCTGTTTTTTCTTACCCTTCTTACGAACATTCTTCATCTTACAATTGCATCGATAATTATTGCAGTGATTCTTGTGTGGTTTACAACACGAAAATGGAAACTGGTACTTTTCGGAACCGGGATTTTCCTCCTTATTGCCGGAACCATTTATTTACTTGATCATTATATCATTAAATCCATTGGTAATGAGCTGGTTATTTTTATCTCACTCATTCTTTCAGGTGCAGCTTATGCTTTTTATATCTATAATAAGAGAGCGGCGTCTGTTTTAATAATATATATATTCCTTTTAGGAAGTATCATCTTTGTTAATGCGTTTGATTACGCATTTAATAATATACTTCCCAAACATCAGAAGGATAGGGTGAACATTCTTCTTGGTTTTAAAACAGATCTTCATGGAACGGGGTATAATGTCAACCAGTCAATAATTTCGATTGGTTCAGGCGGTTTCGCCGGAAAAGGTTTTTTGCAGGGAACACAAACAAAGTTCAAGTTTGTGCCTAAGCAGAGCTCAGACTTTATTTTCTGTACTGTTGGTGAAGAATGGGGTTTTATGGGCTCCGGTATTGTAATCGGAATCTATTTGTTTCTACTTTTGAGACTTGTCACTTTGGCTGAACGACAGCGTTCGGTCTTTGCAAGGATATACGGATACTGTGTTGCTTCAATCTTTTTTACTCATATCTTTTTAAATATCGGAATGGCTATCGGTCTAATACCGGTGATAGGGATACCATTACCTTTTTTAAGCTATGGAGGAAGCTCTTTATGGGGGTTTACTATTCTTCTGTTTATATTCCTGAGGCTTGATGCAAGCCGTACCGAATATCTGGTATGATCAGAATGGTATTGTTATCCTGTGTGAGATTTCAATGCCAAAATCTTTTTCAACATAATCAATTAGTTGAGGAAAAAACTCCATAAAATCGTCCTGAAGAGAATAATAATTTTTTTTTAAAGCATGCATGGCAAATCTGGTTTCATTCGGAAGGGTTGAACGCTTGCTCAGTGTATTTAAAACATGACGGATTCCGCCAAGGGTCTGGTATGATTCTATCCAGTTGTTTATAATAAAGAAAGGCATCATCTCGCGTACATTTTCCGGCATTATTTCGTAGTTGTTCACCAGTGCACGGTAAAAATTATATGTAACGCTCTCTAATGGTCTTCTTGAAAAAAAATCCCATTCCTTTGTGAGAAAATGATCATAAATTATATCTGTAATTACACCGGAGTATTTATGGTACTTCCTGGTAAAAAATATCTTGCTGCGGTGAACAACTGGATGCCGGTCAGTGAATCCATCTATGTGCCTGTGTAATATGATTCCTTTTCTGATAAGATCGGGATACTTTAGATAATCACGTCCTTTTACGTAATCACCAATGTAATTGCCAATGATAATTTTATCAGAATCACCTGAAAGATATATATGAGCCAGCACATTCATAACATGACATAATAGTACAAAGAATTTGCCATATACCTTCTCTTATTGAAAACATTTTCTTTAACATGTTTTCAGAACACACACCGAATAGCATTAACAGGCTATAATTCAGAAAATTAAAGCATAGAAACAGTATTCAAAAAAATACCATAAAATGCTCGGAATTCCGGTATGCAAATTATACATTTGTTGGTTCATTTTAAAATGCAAATTCAATTCCGATAAATAAATTTCTAACAAACTAAGGAGGATTTATGACTAAGAAAAATGTCATCATAATTGGTGCAGCAGGCCGTGATTTCCATAACTTCAATACCTGTTACAGAGATAACGAATTTTATAATGTTGTTGCTTTTACTGCCGCTCAGATACCTGATATTGATGGAAGAAAATATCCAAAAGAGCTCGCCGGCAAATTATATCCTGATGGGATACCCATTTTTACTGAAGAAAATCTGCCTGATCTTATAAAGAAATATAAAGTTAATGACTGTGTTTTCTCATATAGCGATGTTACTTACCAGAAGGTGATGTCTGTGAGTGCAATAGTGAACGCTGCAGGTGCCAACTTTGTTTTGCTCGGACCCTCAGATACTATGGTAAAAAGCACAAAACCACTTATCGCTGTAGGAGCTATACGGACCGGTTGCGGAAAGAGTCAGACATCGAGAAAGGTTATAGAGCTTCTTATGGAAAAAGGCTTAAAGGTGGTTGCAGTGCGTCATCCGATGCCATATGGTGACCTAAATGCCCAGAAAGTACAGCGTTTTGCGGTTGTTAAAGATCTTGAAAAACATAAATGTACAGTCGAGGAGATGGAAGAGTACGAACCGCATGTGGTCAGAGGAAATGTCATTTATGCCGGCGTTGATTATGAGGCAATTTTAAGGGCAGCTGAAAATGATCCGGCTGGTTGTGATGTAGTTTTATGGGACGGCGGAAATAATGATTTTCCTTTTTACAAACCCGACCTTATGATAACAGTCGCAGATCCTCACAGGGCAGGTCATGAACTAAGGTATTACCCTGGCGAAGTAACGCTCCGTATAGCAGACGTTGTGGTAATAAATAAAATGGACAGTGCCTCTCCTGAAGCAATCCAGATAGTCAGGGAGAGCATTGATAAAGTCAATCCGAATGCCATTGTTATTGATGGTGCCTCACCCATTAAAGTTGACGATTCATCTTCGATAAAAGGGAAAAGAGTGCTTGTTGTCGAGGATGGCCCCACTCTTACCCATGGAGAGATGAAGATTGGAGCAGGAGTTGTTGCAGCCCGTAAATTCGGAGCTGCAGAACTCGTTGATCCACGACCATATACTGTGGGAAGACTTAGCGAAACATTCAGGTTGTATCCTAATATCGGAACACTTCTTCCTGCGATGGGTTATGGAGATCAGCAGCTGAAAGACCTTGAAACAACCATTAACAATACAGATTGCGACAGTGTAATTATAGCTACCCCTATCGATCTGAACAGGATCATCAAAATCAAGAAACCTAATACCAGGGTTTATTATGATCTGCAGGAGATTGGTGATCCTAATCTTACTCAGGTTATTGATGAGTTTGTGAAGAAGTTTAAACTGAAATAGTAAAAACCTTAAAAGGTATATATATGGATTTCTCTGTGATGCTCTGTGCTTCTCCAGATATCTCAGTGTAAGTTCTTAATTTTAATTACACAGAGTTGCACAGAGTATTCACTGAGAACCACAGAGCAACAATCGTTGATTATTTTTCTATTTTCCTGTATTTCTCAACCCTTGCATCTTTTATTACTCCGTTCCAGTTCAGTCCGAAACCAAAATCATAAGTGTTCCCTTCCGAGTCAACATGACATATCATATCAAATGGAACATCCTCTTTCTGTGTCTCTACAGTTTTCATGTCAGCAGGCATCTGTAATGGCAGCAGACCCGAAGGTTCCGAAGCGCCGGAAATAATATCAAGGATAGCCTGATCCTGAACATCGAAGTTAACAATTATGGCATCTGCATCTTTTTCAAATTCACTGAAAACCATTGGTTTTGACATTGCTATTGAAACAATAACCGGCTTGGATTTCATAGCTTTCCTGGTATCCAGTACCATATTAAGATCAGAAGCATTCGAAGCAGTGACTGTCTTTCCCTTATAGGTTCTGTTGGTAAATTTCTCAAAAGGATCTCCTCCGGCGAGACTTTGATCGCGTGCGTACATGGCTTTGTAAGGACCATATTGAAGACTTATAGGAATATATCCGTTTCCACCTTTTTTTACATCGTTTGCATCGTAACCACTTCCTGAATTTGGACTCCTGATGATTACCAGAGCGAAGTCGGCTTCATCGGGTTTTTCCGTAACTTTATAATACTTTTTAACCAGGTTTATATTGACAGGATAAGTTACTGACGCAGGAGTAGTACCACCAAAGAAGTCTTTACCGGCAGCCGTTGTCCGTTTAGGAATATAAACTGTTTTCTTTTTTGCAACTGGAAGCGCTTTATTTTTATTTTTGAGCATAATAATCGATTTCAGCTGTGCCTCATAGCCGGCTTTCATGAATGCCTCGTTTCCGACAGTTTTCTTCGTCTCTTCCACATTTAAATATGGATTTTCAAAAAGGCCCACCCTGAAGATATTCTTTAAAAGACGGACTGCAGATTGCTCCATCCGTGTTCTCATGAATGCTTCTCCGTGTTCTTTAACTCCCATCTGATAAGCTTCTATAACAGGTCCTGCATCATTGTTGCCACCAAACTGGTCCACTCCGGCCATAATTATTTTATAATGTCTTTGTGCAATAGTAAGTGTCTCGACTCCCCAACAGGTTGTTCCGAATCCGTCAACAGCTTTTTCATCAGTAGTGACACCCCAATCGGTACAAACGACTCCGTCAAAAGAATATTTACCACGCAGGAGGTCGGTTATGATATATTTATTATAGCTGTTGCCTACATTTTCTTTGTTTTGATTGTCAATGCCAAAGGAAATTGTATAATAAGGCATTACGGCGGAAGCCATTTTTGTTTCACCATCAAGTTTTAGTGCTCCCTCGGTAAATGGTATAAGGTGATCGGCAAGATTATTCCCGGGATATACGGCATATTTACCGAATGCAAAATGAGCATCCCGTCCTCCCTCTTCAGGTCCGCCACCGGGCCAATGTTTTATCATGGTATTAACACTTGTATAACCCCAGCCACCGGCAATTGACTTGTCACCGAGAGACGTCTGGAAGCCGTCAACATAAGCACGAGCCATATCTGCAGTGAGTCGTGGATTTTCACCGAAAGTGCCGTTAACTCTTGCCCATCGCGGTTCGGTAGCGAGATCAATCTGGGGAGAGAGTGCTGTTGCAATTCCTAAGGCACGGTATTCTTTCGAAGCTATCTGACCGAATTGTTTTACGACTGCGGGATCAAAGGTCGCAGCCATACCCAGTGAACCCGGCCACATAGATATCTGTCCTGCAGAGCCAACATTATATTCAACATCTGAAGTCGAGCGATGCCTTGGATCAGAACTGTTATTGGCGGGAATACCTAAACCTATGCCTTCGCAAAGCGCCTGTACTTTGTTATTCCATAAGGCCGCAACTTCGGGGCTTTCAACTGTTGTAACCAGTACATGACGAAGATTATCTTTTGTGAGGAATTTTATCTGTTGGTCACTCAGGTCGGATGATTTTGCTCCGCTTTCAGCAAAAGGCTTTCCATTATATGTGCTTGCTCCAAATCGAGTACTCCCGGATGGAATTGCCTGATGGGCGCTGTAAAGCATCAAACCGGCAATCTGTTCAACAGACATTTTTGATGCCAGGTCTTTTGCACGTTCTTCAGCGCTTAGTCGCCAGTCTTCATATTTGTCGAGATTGCCATTTTTATTTAGATCTTTGAAAGCCAGACCATTAACTGTAAGTATTTTAACACCGGATGTATTATCATAACCAAGAGTCTGACCTCCCTTGTTCGTCACGATCATTAGTGATCCGTTACCGGTTTCACTCCAGTTTTTACAGCTGCCGAAAGACAAAACAAATACTGAAACGACAAGGATGTAAGAGATAATTTTAAGTTTTTTCATTTTGAGTAATGTTTGTTCAAACCTTTTGCAATTTTATGTTAGTTCTTGATATTGTAAAATTTCCTTATTTTTTTCATAGATTGATCACCCTCTTTCCCGTTTCCCCCAAGGGGGAAAAGCTCAGTTTGTGCTCCTTCCCCCTTGGGGGAAGGTTGGAATGGGGGTAAAAGAAATATAAAAGTAGCAGTTAGTTAATAATTGAAAAGCCTATATTTAAAATTTTTATAGTCTTTCTTTAAGTTTTTTTCCGGCTTCTTCGAAACCTGGTTTATTAAGCAAAGCAAACATGTTTTTTTTGTAAGCTTCAACACCGGGCTGGTCAAACGGATTGACATCCAGAATGTATCCGCTGATAGCACAGGCCATTTCAAAGAAATAGATCATTTGTCCGATGTAATACTCATCCAGTTCCGGTATAGTTATTGTGATAATTGGTACATTGCCGTCGTTGTGAGCCAGCGTAGTGCCTAATTCTGCATTGTGATTTACTTCCGAAAGTCTTTTCCCCGCAAGATAATTCAACTGATCAGAGTCATCTTTTTCAAGTGGGATAGTGAGATTTTTGACCGGATTTTTAACAGAGATCATTGTTTCGAAAAGGATTCTTTGCCCGTCCTGAATATATTGACCCATTGAATGAAGATCAGTCGTAAGATCGACTGATGCGGGAAAAATACCTTTGCCATCTTTCCCCTCACTCTCTCCGTAAAGCTGTTTCCACCATTCAGAGAAAAAATGAAGTTTTGGTGTAAAGCCAACCATTATTTCAATGGGTTTTCCAATCTGCAGCAGAAGATTTCTTGCTGAGGCATACAGCAGAGAAGGATTAGATTCAGCATGTTTGTTTTTTTGGGTAAGCAATTCCATTGATTTGGCTCCTCTCACAAGCATTCTGATATCGAGGCCGCTGATCGCAATCGGCAAAAGTCCGACAGGAGTCAGAACCGAATATCTTCCTCCTATGTTATCGGGGATAATAAATGTTTCATAACCATTGGTTTCCGCGAGCGACCTGAGAGCTCCTTTTTTTGCATCTGTGATAGCGATAATTCTTTCAGTTGCAGCCTGTTTTCCGATTTTTCTTTCCAGGTGATCCTTAAGTATTCTGAATGCAATAGCAGGTTCTGTTGTTGTTCCTGATTTTGAGATTACAACTATTGAATAATTTCTTCCTTCAAGAAGTTCAATGAGCTCTGCCAGGTAATCTTCGCTGATATTCTGGCCGGCAAAAATCACATCATGATGTTTATTCTTCAGGAAGGGTGAGAAGGAATGAGAAAGAGCTTCAATCACTGCCCTGGCTCCCAGGTAGGAGCCCCCGATTCCGATTACTATTGTGGTATCAGAAACTGATCTTATATGTTCAGCGGTTTTTTCAATTCTTTCAAGTTGTGGTAAAATGTTATCCGGAAGGGTCATCCATCCAAGAAAATCATTTCCGGGTCCGGTACCTTTGTTGAGAGTATCGAGGTGACGGACTGATTGCTGTGCATGGGCAATGATTTCTTCGGATGAGATAAATTTGCTGGTGTTTTTCAGATTGATGCTTAAATTTTCCTTCATTTCCTTAAAATTTCAATTAGATTATTGTTTCCCTTCGTGTTACTTAGTGTTTTACTTTGCGATCCTTGGCGGTTAAATAAAATATGTTTTTCACAAAGGGACACAAAGGAAACACCAAGGTTCTCAAAGGATCATCCTGCAGGATATTGTGCAAAGTTAAGAAAAAAGCCGTCGGAAGAATCGGGCGGCTTTTAATAATGATGGGAAATATAATTATTTGAGATTATCTTTTATGAATTCCTCCTGCACTGGAAGAATGAGCATCTATATATTTAGGATCGCCTTTATAATTTATATCTCCGGCGCTGGAAGCTCTGGCGGTTATTCTCTCAGATACATTAACATCAGCGTCACCGGCGCTTGAAACGGATACATCTGCTTCCCTTGCCTTCAGATCATATGCTTTCAGATCACCTGCGCTGCTCAGGTCGGCTCTTAGCATATCAGCTTCACCGGTAAGTGTTATATCGCCCGAACTGCTTATATCTACATCTATTTTGTTTGCTTTTACATCAAGTTTTATATCGCCTGCGCTGCTTGCTGATAATTCGAGTTTGTCAGCGTTGATCGTGGACTCTCCATATACATCACCGGCGCTGGATGTTTTTACGGAACTGACTTCTTTTATAGTGACATAGACCCTTTTTCTTTCTGCGTCGCGGATGTTATATTCGCTGTATACATTCAGAACTCCGTTTCTGACTTCTGTGAGAATATATTCATGGAGATTCTCATCAGCTTCAACTGAAACTGCCTCATTGTTACCCTGTTTAAGATAAACATCAATTCCGGAACTTACTTTTACACCGGTGAAAGAGTCGGTTTTTCTTTCTTTTGTGACTACTTTCCTGTTCCCTTCAACAGTTTTCCAGTGCTGCCCCTGGATCTGAATGCAGGATGTTGTGCCAAGGACAATGAGAGCAATTGTTAATGATCTAAGGCTTTTCATAATTATTTTTATTAGTTTTTTAAACTCAAATCCGGGATAAAGACAGAAAGAAAAATGAATTGTTGCATCCGAATCCAAAAAAAAGTATTATGTATTATTAGCGATAGTTGAAATAAGGCACAATGGCATAACGGCATAAAGGCTCAACGGCAAGAGAAAATCAAGTTTAACACTTAACCTCAATCTTAACCTTAAACTAAACCTTAATTTTAATGCCACTTGAAGATTTTTAATCCTATAGTGAAAAAGAGGGCCCCTATGGCTGTCAGGATTATAATCGGAAATGCGGTGTCACGAAATCCGGCACCTTCATTGAAGATGCTTCTTGCCGCGTCAGTAAGAATGGTCAATGGAAGTTTTCTGATTACCGGCAGACTCCATTCCGGAAAATTCTGGTAACTGAAAAATATACCTGACAGTATCATCATCGGCATTACAACAAAATTTATAAGCCCGTTTCCTACCTCAGTATTTGAAGTGTGGGATGAGATAAGAATTGCCAGACCTGCAAAAGCAATATTACCCGCAAGGAACAGCAATATAAGGGCGAAGATATTTCCCTGAATACTCATTTTAAAGGCAAGAAGGGCAAAAAAGAAAAGTGCTGATGATTCAATAAAATTCATAATTATCCTTACTGAGATAAGTGCCATCAGGAAATTCGACTTTCTCATTGGTGTTGCAACGAGCCTGCGTAACAGTTTTTTTGATCTTTTTTCTATTAATCCATAACTGATACCCCACATACTTGACATCATGATCCCCATTGTCATCAGACCAGGAACGAGGAAATCGATATAACGGGTTCCCTTTACAGTCAGAGGCTTGATTTCTGAAATGCTTTGAACAGGCTGAACCTCTCCTTTGCCTACAGCACTGCTCAGTTTAAGAAAAGTCAGCTGTGCATCGGGATTCATTGGATCAAAATGGTATTCCACGGAGTCGTTTAAACCGAGAAGTAGAACATTTACGGTGCCTCTTTTAAGGAATGTCATTGCTTCATCCCATTTCATTTCATATATCAGAAAAATGGAATTTCCCAGTTTTTCATCTTTTATGGTGTATTTCCAGATCCATGATTCCCTTTTTCCGGAGGGATTCTTTTCACAACGCTTTTCAAGGAAGGCTGAAAGGACACTGTTCCCCGATAAATTGGATGACCCGTCAGATCTGGTTATGACAGCGACTTTTCTGGTGACATCAGCTTTTTTTGTAAAGGCGAGTCCTAACCCGAGCGACATCAGAATCGGGAAGAGGATCCCCCAGAAAAGTACCCCGGGTTCCCTGACTATTTCCCTGAAAAGGGATATTATAAGCAGCCAGAGCTGTTTTAGGCCTGAAAATCTATTCATCAATTTTCCTTCCTGTTAGTGAAACAAACAGATCATCAAGAGTTTTATGACGGAATTCCATATGTTTAAGAACAATGTTCCTCGATTTGACGTAATTCATGAATGCCGGAAGTTCAGTTTCAAAATTCGTTAGTGTGATAAATCCTTTTGACTTTGTATCTCCACGATGAATTTCAAATGGCAATCCCGAACAATGAATATCCTCATGTGCAAGGTTGGACTCGGCAGCGAATTCAAGTACTTTCTCATTTGATTCATCTTCAAGCAACTGATGCAATGTGCCTTCCTTCAGGATCACTCCGTTATCCATAATAACTATATAGTCGCACAGATTTTCCGCCTCTTCCATGTAATGAGTCGTGAGGATCATTGATGTTTCAGATTTCTCTTTAAGGCTTCGCAGAATTTCCCATATTTCTCGTCTGGCATTAGGATCCAGTCCTGTTGTCGGTTCATCGAGAAGAAGTATTGAAGGTTTGTTTATAAGGGCAATTCCGATAGCCAGCCTTTGCCTCTGACCACCAGAAAGATTGACCACATAAGATTTTCTTTTTTCCTGAAGGCCCACGATATCTATAATCTCATTAACGCGTTCTTTCCCCAGATTAAAAAATCCAGCAAAAAGCGCAATTGTTTCCGATACACGCAGCTTGTCAATAAACCTGGTTTCCTGAAGTGACAGACCTATGATAGTGTGAAGTTCATCTTCATTTCCTTTCCATTTTTTCCCCATAATGGTGATTTCTCCTTTATCAGGTTTCTGAATGCCTTCAATCATCTCGACCAGGGTTGTTTTACCGGCTCCATTCGGACCCAGAAGTGCAACAAACTGACCTTTAGGGATAGAAAGATCTATCCCTTTTACAGCCTGGACCGTTTTGAAGGATTTCCAGACATTTTTTACCTCAATGACACTATATGTACTCATTTAAAAAGATGTCGCGAAATTTAATTTTTTTTTGGATAGGATTTGTTGAAGAGGGTATATTTCCTAACAATTGTGTATTGTCCAATGTTCGGATTTTTTGTAATTTTATAAAAAAAATGAGTTTAAATAAAACCATAGTTCTGTTTTTGTATATGAGTTTGGTTTCCGGATGCAGACAACAGAAATCAGAACTGACCCAGATTAGACCGGCTTCAGATTCAAAGAGTGAGATAGCTGGAAATATCACCATAAACGGGGCTTATGCCCTTTATCCGCTGGTAAAGAAATGGAGCAATGATTTTATGAAGATCCATCCTTCAATTCAAATTGTTGTTAAAAAAGAAGGAACGGGCCAGGGAATTGAAGATCTACAGGCAAAACAGATCAGGTTGGCAATGATTTCCAGGCCGCTGACTGATGAAGAACAGACCGAAGGGATCTGGTTAATACCGGTAGCTAAAGAAGGAGTTGCGCCAATTGTCAATCAAAGAAATCCATATATTAAAATAATTCTTGAACATGGGATTAGCCCGAAAAAACTTATCAGTTTGTTTACTGGCAATAAGCCGATGACCTGGGGAGAACTTCTTGATACAACTTCTAAAGAAAAGGCGGTCGTTTATACCAGGGCCGATGAATCAGGCGCAGCAGTTGTATGGGCTAATTTTTTATGGAAAGAAAGTACCGATCTGAAGGGGATCAAGGTTGTTGGAGACAGTGAAATGATAAAAAGAGTACAGGAAGATAAACTCTCAATCGGGTATTGCAACTTTTCATATGCCTTTGATTCGGTCACCGGGGAAAGAATTAAAGATATCCAGGTAATGCCAATAGATCTTAATTTCGATAAAATCATCGACAGAAAAGAGGTTCCTTTCACTAATATAAAGAAAGCGCACAGGGGATTGTGGCTTGGATATTATCCGAAAAATCTTACCCGGGAACTTACTTTTGGTTCAATTGGGAAACCTTCAGACCCTGCAATTTTAGAGTTTTTAAAATATGCTCTGACTATCGGTCAGGCATCAGTTGCAAGTTCCGGTTTCTGTGAATTGAATGACGTATATGTTAAAAATGCGCTTGAAAACCTTAAATAGAACTACTTTGTTCCGAAAAGCCTGTCGCCGGCATCACCGAGCCCGGGAACTATGTATCCGTGCTCATTAAGTTTTTCATCGAGGCCGGCAAGAAATATCTGAACGTCAGGGTGGTCTTTTAATATCCGTTCTACTCCCACGGGCACGCCAACAACGCAAACAAGTTTTATGATTTTTGCCCCATTGTCTTTTAATACACTGATTGCGTCTGTTGAACTTCCACCTGTGGCAAGCATAGGATCGAGAAGCATTACAACAGCATTGGGAAGATTATCGGGGAATTTGGAATAGTAAGTCATAGGTTTTAGCGTTTTGTGATCGCGATACATTCCAATATGTCCTATCCTTGCCGTTGGTATCAGATTAGATATTCCGTCAACCATCCCTAATCCTGCCCTTAAAATCGGTACAAGAACAACATCCACTGCCAGTTCCTGCGTTTTACATTTTCCAAGAGGAGTTTCGATTATAACATTTTTCACGGGAAGGTCGCGTGTAATCTCATATGCCATCAGACCGGCAATCTCTTTAAGTGTTTCCCGGAATTCTCTGGTATCAGTTTCCTTGCGGCGTAAAAGGGCAAGTTTATGGGTAAGTAGCGGGTGTTTAAGTAAATTTAGCATTGTAATATTTTTTCTAAACTTACCAAAATATAAAATATCTATCTGCAAAATATCATCAGAATTGTTAGTATTAAAGGAGCCAGTAAATTCGAGTCTGAGGGAATAATTAGTATAGCATGTATCTTGTCTGTCGCTGAAATTCAACAAGAATTAATAATCTTGAAATTACTTTCTTATGACTGGCGATAGCATCTCCTAAGTATGAGTAGTCTTTATCATTGAACCATTTTTCAAAAGGAAGGACTGCAATCGTTTTTTCAACAGGCTCCGTGGATAGTTGATGCCTTGGAATAATCAAATACAGTAATAATATAAATGCAAGCGATATAAAAGATGTTATTATTATCTTAGTTTTTCTCTTTTGGGGCTTAACAATCACATTTTTAATGGCATCCTCTGAATTAGTCTCATCACGATCTTTATATTTTCTTAGTGATGAAATAATCTCATTAATCCCATTTGCAACCTTATTTATCTGATCCCGGTAATATGTTTTATTTAAATTATCCTGAGGTCTATCCTCGTTAGGACGTAAAGGTCTGTTAACTCCAGGGGACTTATAGACAAAATCGATTCCGCGAAGAACGCTTCCCAGGACAGATTCGCATAACTTAATATCAGCGGAATCGAGATCATGAATCCGGACAGGCAGAACTCTGCTTGTCACATTCCCGTTAGGTACACTTATTTTTAGTCCGAATTGATCGTGTTGAGCTGTTTCAACAAATGGTATAAATTCATGTTGCCATGCAAAAGAGTTTGGATCACAGTATGTCCTTGAAATTACCGGGATAAAGATCAGACACTTCAATTTCTCCTTTAATGAGGCATCGACATCATGTGTTTCAAGAAGACCGTCGTGCGGATTGACATCAAAATATAAACTGACCTCCTCTTTAAAGGTTGAGTCAAGTTCAGTCTTTAGAGCTTCTACAAATTCACTTACCCACCTTTCACCTCTGTTATCTTTCTGGCGGTAGCTGATGAAGATGTCGTATGTGTAGCCTGGTATTATACTTGACATCGTACAAAGAATTTCTAAAACTGCCTCAGAAGTTCTAAATACTTCTTTATCAAAGTTAAACCATAGTTGTTATAAAAGCAATTTTTTTCTTTTAACTCGAATTCTTGAAGGCAATAAACCCGGCATTCAGGCATTAAACTTGTCATCTGTTTAACAATAATTGATGAGAACAGTGTTTCCAATATACGATTTTAGACTTGTTATATCAACTCACAAATTAATGATCATAATCTAAAATAATTCATTCATATACGAATATTAAAGGTTCATCAAAAAAACTTGACTTTTAATATTGGCTGGAATACCTTTATTAGTTAAGAGTGATTTAGACTAGATTTATATAACCTGCTATCGTTTTATTCTAATTAAATACGGATGTTTAAATAAATAATCAGTAATGATATGCAATTCAAAACAGGCTTAGTCGTTTTGTTATTTGTTTTTTTGTTATCAGGGCTGAGATTATCCCAGGCTCAGCAGCCTTCTCAATGCCTTGCTGTTATCACAGAAATAAATGGAGAAGTGTTTTTAAAAAAAGTTAACAGGAGTGAATTTTCAAAAGCTTCATGGGGAATCCAGTTATTCGAGGGCGATGAAATTAAAACTTCAGATAAATCTGAAGTGAAATTACTCTTTTCAAACAATAATCTGATTAGCCTCGGGTCAAACAGTAAGATCAAAATAGCAGGAAAAGAGTCACCTGCCACTGAAACAACAAGTAATGTCAGGAACATTTCGTCAGCAGCAATGGTCAATTTATCTGATCTGATCCCGAAGAGGGAGGACAAAAATGATGTTGGTGCGCTGGCCGGGTTGCGTTCAGTGAGTTCTGAACAGTCAATCGAGCTTACATCTCCAAACAATACGTTGATCAAAACGGATCATCCTTCATTTTCATGGATGACAAAGAAAACATACGACAATTACGTAGTCAATCTATACAACAGCAAAGGACTGGTCTGGAGTAAAAAAGTCTCGGAAAACACTATAAAATATCCAGAAAATGAGAAGGGACTGGAGTTTGGAGAATCTTATTTCTGGAATGTTGAGGGGGAATATCTCATTGACACAGATAAATCATCCAATCATAAGTTTTCTGTTCTTTCGCTTGAACAATTTAAAGAGGTGGAAGAAAATGAAAATACTATCAGGAGCACTTTCAAAAATGACCCGGAAAGCAGTAGTATGCATTCTGTACTGGGAGCATATTTTATAAATAAAGGATTACTGCATGATGCTATCATTGAATTCCAGACTATCGCAAAATTAAATTCAGATGCCGCACTGCCTCATGAGCTTTTAGGTTCACTTTATTCCGAAGTGGGAGATAAAGACAAGGCAATAGATGAACTTCAAAAGGCATTGACTTTGTCTAAAAATAGAGAGAAATAAATTTCTGAATATTTCATTTCGACTTTGTGCATCAGACTGTCTAACATTAAATTAACAGTCATGGCTATAGGATTCACAGAAAAAAAACTGATGGAAATATTTCCATCCTGTTAGTGTTTTTGTTAATTCTGTCTTCAAATCCGGCATTAGCATCCAGGCAATCACAAAAGCATACTCAGTCAGATTTTTCAAAAGAACTCAGAAAAGCATTTTTTCAAAACAATGATCGGCATGCTGATTCTCTGATGATGGATTACCGGTTGTTTGTTAAACCATTCGTTAATGACCTTATTACAGAAAGTATCAAACAGGAGCTGAAAGGAAATACCGCAGAATCAAGACAAGCGAAAGAGATAGCAGAAAAAGCAGCTGCAAGTTTTGAAAAGATCTTTGGAGAAAAAAGCCTAACAATAGGTGTTAACTATTTAACATCCTGGACTAAAGAGCAAAAAGAACAAAAACTGGTCGGTGACAGTTTGTACTTATTGGCAACAAATCTAAGACTGGCAAAGAAAAACGAGAAGGCAATTCAAATCCTTCAGCAAACTTTAGATCCGTACATGAATATCGGGGATGAAAGGGGAGAAGCAGAAGTTTTAGGAGGTTTTGGAGCGGTATATTTTGATCATGACTATCAAAAATCCTTGTTGTATTACCAGGAGGCTTTCAAAAAAAGGGAAAAGGTTGATGACAGGCAATTAATAGGAAACACTCTGAACAGTTTTGGTTCAGTTTACTTTAATTACTTTAAAGATTTTCCACAAGCAATTTTCTGGTTTAACAAAGCCGAAACAATACGCAAAGAAATCGGCGATCTTGCCGGATGGCGCACCACACATACCTATAAAGCCTTAGCCTATCTTTCATTTGGTGACGTATTGACTGAAGAAGGAAAATATACCGAAGCCTTGGGAAAGCTGGATACGGCGCTTCAATTAAATTCAGAAATTGAAAAACGATCTAATGCAGGCGAGGTGCTTAGCCACATAGGATTTGTTTATTCACGACTTGGGAATTATAGCGCCGCTATTGAAAAACTGACTGAGGCCGGGAAAATAATGAAAGAAGAAAATGATTCACTCGGCATGGCAGGAGTTTATAATAATTTTGGTGTCGCATTTCAGGGAGCCGGGAGAATTGAAAAGGCACTGGATTATTACAATAATTCCCTGAATATATTTCAGCGAAATGAGAAACCGGATATGGCCCTTCCTATAATTGATAATTTGGGGACAATTTTTTCTGACAGAAAAGAGTATGCCAAAGCAGAGGTTTACCTTAAAAATGGACTTCAGTTAAGCAGGGAGCTTAACGAGAAAGATCAGGAGGTGAATCTTCTTTTAAATCTGGCTAATGATCAGACTATGCTTGGATCCTTGGATTCTGCAAGATCCAATTATGAATCAGCTTATACAATCGCCCGTTCAAGTGACAGCCCTGAACTTATCTGGAAGATATTTGCGGGAATGGCTGAAACTTATAAAATCAGGGGAGATTATGATAGGGTTGTTCAATTGAATGATTCAGGATTAAAGATCATTGAGAGCATGCGAAATACTATTCAAACCAACGAATTAAAAGCCACCTATCTGGCAAGTGTGCGTTTTGCTTTTGAGGATATTATAAATACCCTTGAAATGTTCCATGAAAAAGATAGTGCAAAGGGATATGACAAGCTGGCTTTCGGATATGCTGAACAAAGCAAGTCCCGTGTTTTATTGGATCTTCTTGCAGAATCAATTGCTAAGGCAGGAAATACACATGATCAAAGTAAAAATACCAGACATAATCTCTTTCGAAGTACCCAGCTCATTTCCCTTGATGAAGCAGAATCCTTGTGCCCTGACAAGAACACAATTATTCTCGAATATTCAGTCGGTGACAGCAGTTCATGTTTATGGGTAATAACACGTTCAGCACATCAGCTTTTTAAGCTCCCCGGCAGGAAAGCGCTCCAGGAACAGATTGAGTCTTTCAGGTTTTCGTTGTTGAACCCGGATCAGTCAAATTATGATTTTTTTACCAAAGGAGGGTATTCATTGTACCAGGAATTGTTACAACCTGCAGAACCTTATTTTACTAAAAAGTGCAAACTGATAATCATTCCCGATGCTATTCTAAATTATTTACCTTTTGAGGTATTATTAACTGACAATAAAGGAATTGGCACCAAAATGTCCTATGGAAATCTACCTTACCTGGTTAAAAAATATCCTGTAAGCTACACACAATCAGCGACTGTCCTGAAGAGTCTTCTCGCAGAACGAAAAAATGATAAAGAAATATATCCCGGCGATAAAAAACTCATTGCTTTTGGGGATCCTGTTTATGAGAATGAAAACGACTCATCCCGAGTGTCGGCAAAAGCCTATAAGAGGCTTGAATATAGCGGGAAAGAGATTGAAAATATAGCATCATATTTTAAGAAGGGGAATGCAGAAATATACCTTAGGAATGATGCAACAGAAGAAAATGTAAAGCGGGAAGGCGAACTAAAAAAATTCAATTACATTCATTTCGCCACTCACGGAATTATTGATGAATCAAAACCCGATTTCAGCAGTCTTGTACTCACAAGGAATAATAACTCTGAAGAGGATGGATTCCTCCGGGCATCTGAAATATTTAATCTTAACCTGAATGCTGACCTGGTTGTGCTGTCAGCCTGTCAGACCGGTCTTGGGAAATTGATACGAGGTGAAGGTATGGTTGGTCTGACACGGGCTTTTATGTATGCCGGCACACCTACTGTACTGGTAAGTTTATGGAGTGTATCTGATGTATCCACAGCCACTCTTATGGGAGAGTTTTACAGGAATCTGGTAAAAGAGAAACTTAGTAAAACCGATGCCCTTCGAAAAGCTCAGCTGTCATTGCTGGGGAATGAAAAATTTGCCCATCCATTCTATTGGGCTCCGTTTGTACTCGTTGGAGACTGGAAGTAAAAACTCTTTAAAGGTATTGAATTAAAATCATTTTATTTTTTTCGATCGACAATGTCAGGCTTTGATATTATTCTGGCTGACTTTATCGGATAAAATTACGAATAGACCTGAAATTCTTTAAATATACCTATCTGCTATCTGTTCGGGAAATATTCTAAAACATAAAAACTATAAAAATGAAAGACCTTAAAAAAATTATCATCCCGACATTTTGCCTGACTCTATGCTTTCTCTTTTTTTCGATAAAAGAGAGCAGTGCGCAGGTGAAAGAGATGTCAGCTCAGGATCTTACAAATGCATCCACTGCAGTATTTTATGGCAAATGCTCAAAAAAGAGTTGCGACTGGGATGAAAACCACAGGATAATATACACCTATGTTACTATTGTTCCCGAAGAATATCTGAAAGGCAACCTGGGGTCTTCAGCGGTAATTGCTGTTCCTGGAGGACAGGTCGGTAATATTATCTATGAAGTGTCGGATATGCCAATATTCACAGAGGGAGAAGAGGTAATGGCATTTGTCCGGACTAACGCTGCCGGAAAGAACCTTATAACAGGCGCTTACCAGGGGAAGATGAAGATTGATACAGACAAGAAAACAGGCAAGAAGATGGTTTTTGGAACCGGGCTTGGGACAGAGACTGATGTGCAAAAACAGGGAATAAGTACAACCAAAAAACCCGAAATGCAGAAGCTGGAGGATTTTATTACAAAGGTGAAAGCTTATATAAAAAACTAGCCAGTTAAGTATTTAATCAGCAAAAACCTTTAAATGAAAAAAATCATGAAAAAATATTTACTCCATATAATCGCAGTAACACTCTCTTTACTTGCTTTTTCCGGATCGCTCTTTGCGCAACAAGTCACTGATATTGATGGGAATGTATATAATACAGTTACAATTGGCGCTCAAACCTGGATGGCAAAGAATTTAGCAGTAACACACTTTCGTGATGGTACAAATATTCCTAATGTGACCAACAATACTGACTGGGGTAATCTTATTTCTTCAGGGTATTGCTGGTATAATAACGATTTTTCTACTTATAAGGATACATATGGGGCTCTTTATAACTGGTACTCATGCAATACTGGTAATTTGTGCCCAACAGGTTGGCATTTCCCTTCCAGTGCAGAATGGGCAATTCTTACAACCTATTTGGGTGGCGATAGTATTGCCGGTGGTAAACTAAAAGAAACAGGCACAACCCACTGGACAACACCTAATATTGGAGCAACCAACGAAACAGGCTTTACAGCTCTTCCGGCTGGCGGCCGTGACTGGTATGGCGGATTCTCCTTCATTAATACAAATGGCTATTGGTGGACATCATCGGAATTAGATGCAAATTCCGCCTATTTCAAACATATGGTCAATAATCTCAGTAGTGTAGGCAACCTTAGTAACAGCAAGCAACTTGGATTTTCTGTTCGTTGCTTGAGTAATGGCCTTACAGCGACAATAAATGGAACAACAACAGTCTGCCAAAATGCTGCAACGCCTATTATAACTTTTACAGGAGCCAATGGAACAGCGCCGTATACCTTTACATATACTATAAATAGTGGAAGCAATCAGATTGTCACGACAACTTCAGGAAATAGTGTAACTGTTTCTGTATCTACTGGCACAGCAGGTACATATACATATTCCCTGGTAAGTGTACAGGATGCTAATACTACTCTGCCACAAACTGGAAGCGCAATAATTGCTATCAGCCCTTTACCAACTGCAAATGCGGGAGCGGCCGTAAGCGCAATATGCCAGGGGGGCACGTCGGCAGCATTGGGAGGCAGTGTAGGTGGTTCTGCTACAGGTGGAATCTGGTCAACACCGGCAGGCGGAACTTTTAGTCCGAATGCCACCACCCTGAATACTACATGGACACCACCCGGAACGTACAATGGAACGACAACATTAACACTGACAACCACGGGAGGATCATGTGGAACAGCCACAGGAAGCAAGACAATTACAGTCAATCCAATACCGGCTATAACAGCGATGACCACTACAGTTTGCAGTGGAGCCGGGTTTACAGTAACACCTGTTAATGGCACAAATGGAACAGTACCTGCAGGTACTACATATTCATGGGCAGCCCCGACAGTTACAGGCGGGGTAACAGGAGGAGCATCAGGTTCGGGATCAGCTATTAATGGTACACTTATAAATCCTACTAATACAGCGCATACAGCAACCTATACTATAACACCTATATCTGGGAGCTGTACCGGATCACCCTTTACATTAACAGTAACGGTTAATCCGTCACCAACAGCAAATGCAGGGGCGGCGTTAAGTTCTATATGTCAGGGTGGCACTACAGCAGCCTTAGGAGGAAGCGTAGGTGGTTCAGCTACAGGTGGAACTTGGTCAACACCTGTGGGAGGAACTTTTAATCCTAATTTTACCACCTTAAATGCAATATGGATACCACCTGTAGGGTACAGTGGAACAGCAACATTAACACTGACAACCACGGGAGGTTCATGTGGAACGGCAAGTTCCTCAAATGTGCAGCTTGTCAACCCATTACCGGCAGCACCAGTCGTAGGAGCGATCACTCAACCTACTTGTGCACTTGCTACAGGAAGCGTTGTATTAAGTGGTTTGCCGGCATCGGGAACCTGGACATTAACAAGTAATCCAGGTGGAACAATTACCACGGGAACAGGAACAAGTGCGACAATATCAGGACTTGTAGCAGGAACATATACTTTCACAGTAGCCAGTTCTTTTACTACATGTACTTCTGTAGCATCAGAAAATGTTGTTATTAATGCACAGCCTGCAACACCTTTACCTACGGCATACAATAATGGACCCGTCTGTATGGGTTCTGCTTTAAACCTTACATGTGGTCCGAATGAAATGGCAAGCTACACATGGACCGGCCCTGATGGCTTCAATTCATCTGTTCAAAATCCTGTAGTATCAGCAAGTGCAACTGCAGCTATGGCCGGGACATATACTCTTACTGTTATAAGCAGCAATGGCTGTCAAAATACGGCAACCACTACGGTAACAGTCAATATATTACCACAAACAACAGCTTCAAATAATGGACCTATTTGCCAGGGTTCGGTATTAAATCTTATTGGAGGTTCTGCCTTCATAGCTAATTATTCATGGACCGGACCAAGTGGTTTTAGTTCAAATCTTGAGAGTCCTACTGTATCCAATAATGCTACCATAGCAATGGCCGGGATATATACTTTGACCGAAACTAGTGGTGCTGGTTGTAAGAACTCTGCATCTACTACAGTAGTTGTCAATCAGTTACCAACTGCAACAATTAGCGGTACGACATCGGTTTGTTTAAATGGGGAATCACCAAATATCACCTTCACAGGTGCCAATGGTACGGCACCTTATACGTTTACCTATGCTATCAATGGGAGCGGTAATCAAACATTAACAACAACATCAGGCAACAGTGTCACTGTTGCTGCTCCCACCGGGACAGCAGGTACCTATACTTATGCTTTGGTAAGTGTAAGCGATGCAAGCTCTACTGCCTGTTCTCAGGCACAATCAGGAAGCGCAACGGTAACTGTAACACCTACCAACACGATAGCTTTAACCTCGGCTGTTGGCACCGATGAACAGACTAAGTGTATCAATACAGCAATAACGAATATCACCTATGCTACTACGGGAGCCACAGGAGCAACCGTTACAGGATTACCGGCAGGAGTAACGAGCTTATGGGCAGCTAATGTTGTCACCATCAGCGGTACACCGACAGCAGCCGGTCCATTTACCTATACAGTAACTCTTACAGGTGGTTGTGGAGTAATAACCACAACAGGAACAATAACGGTTACAGCTAATAATACAGTAGCCAGGACCTCACCTGTTGGAACAGATGCACAGACGGTATGTATCAATACAGCCATAACGAATATCACATATACTACTACCGGAGCCACAGGAGCAACCGTTACAGGACTACCTGCAGGAGTAACGGGCTTATGGGCAGCTAATGTTGTCACCATCAGCGGTACGCCGACAGCAGCCGGTCCATTTACCTA